>Ga0180301_10000732_pt1 | contig 25653 bp, 25 predicted proteins | sample GuaBasSediGuay16_FD_121797 | JGI IMG/M metagenome (GOLD analysis project Ga0180301, IMG submission 121797) | Subseafloor sediment microbial communities from Guaymas Basin, Gulf of California, Mexico - Guay16, Core 4569-2, 12-15 cm | ecosystem: Environmental > Aquatic > Marine > Hydrothermal... | reverse complement strand
CAAAAAGCTAAGGATTTGGTTGCTGCTGCAGTTGCTAAAGCTAGGTTGTTGGAACCTTTGGAGTTGAGAAAAGTAGCTGTTACACCAGCAGCCTTGGTTATTGGTGGAGGTGTTGCTGGAATTCAAACAGCCTTGGACATAGCAAATTCTGGGTACAAGGTGCATTTAATTGAGAGAGAGCCGTTTTTAGGGGGTAAGTTCATTTTGCTTGACAGGACGTTTCCAACCTTTGATTGTGAGAATTGTGATTCTTTGGAATGTGAAATGTGCTCCTTTATTCCGAAAATGATTGAAGTCTATAACCATCCGCTAATTGAAATCCACACCTTGGCTGAGCTTAAGGAGTTGGAAGGCTATGTAGGCAATTTCAAGGCTAAAATTGTCAAAAAACCGAGATTTGTAAACAACAGGTGTGTTGGATGCGGCAAGTGTATTGAAGTTTGTCCGATAGAGGTTGATGATGAGTACAACTTTGGCAGGAGTAAGAGAAAGGCTATCTACACGATCCCTGCCCACTTCACAATTCCATACGCATACGTGATTGATGAGAATTGTAACAAATGTGGCGAATGCGTAGACGTTTGCAAATTCAATGCAATCGCTTTGGAGATGAAAGAAGAGGAAATTACGTTGAACGTTGGTGCAATTGTTGTTGCTACAGGTTTTGAGCTTTATAAACCAAAGCCAAATTACGGCTACGAATGCGATGAAGTGATTACAACGCTTGAGCTTGAAAGGCTATCTTCTCCATTCGGCCCAACAAACGGCAGAATTGTGGTTAACGGTAAGGAGCCGAAGAAAGTTGTGTTTGTGCATTGTGTAGGCAGTAGGGATGAAGAGAATGAGAGATGTTCGAGTGTTTGCTGTATGATTGCTGTTAAACAGGCTTACATGTTAAAGAACAAGATTCCTGATGTTGAGGTGGTTTCAATCTACACGGACATGAGAACTTATGGAAAGGGTTATGAAGATTTCTACAACAAAGCTAAGGAGAAAGGAGTTATTTTTAAGAGGAGAAAGCTCGAAGAAGGCGTTAAGGTTGAAAAGAGGAATGGTAGGGTTGTTGTAAAGGCTGTGGGTGAGAAAGGGTTGATTGAGGAAGAAGCTGATTTGGTTGTTTTGTCTGTAGGATTTATGCCAAACAACGATGTTGTTGAGTTGGGAAGAAAGCTTAGGATTACACAGAGTGGAGATGGGTTTTATTTGGAGGCTCATCTAAAGCTCCGTCCTGTAGATACGTTAACAGATGGTATTTTCTTGGCTGGTTGCTGTCAGTCACCTAAGGACATTCCAGATACAATTGCACAAGCTTCTGCAGCAGCCTCAAGGGTTTGTAGCTTGTTATCTAAGTACGAGATTGAGACTGAAGCATTTACGGCTTTCGTTGTTGAGGATTACTGCAGAGGTTGTGGTTTATGTTTGGAAGTTTGTCCTTATGGAGCCATATCTTTGGTATCCAAGGATGAAGTGCAAGTAGCATCGATCAATGAGGTTTTGTGTAAGGGGTGTGGTACTTGCAACGTTACTTGTCCAACGAGAGCAATAGTGCAGAAGGGGTTCACGAAAGAACAAATTACATCGATGATTGAAGCTATTGGAGGTGATTAGGATGGGAATGGAGATGGAAATGGAACCAGAAATCCTAGCCTTTTGCTGCAACTGGTGTTCTTATGCAGGAGCGGACTTGGCAGGAGTTTCGAGGTTTCATTATCCTCCAAACGTAAGGATCGTTAGGGTAATGTGTTCTGGAAGGGTTGATCCAGCTTTCGTGTTGAAGGCGTTTGAGCTGGGGTTTGACGGTGTGATGATTACTGGCTGTCACATTGGAGATTGCCATTATGTCTCGGGAAATGAAAAGGCTGAAAAGCGGTTTGGAATGCTCAGGGAGTTGATTGAAACATTGGGGATTGATCCAAAGAGGTTAAGGTTAGAATGGGTTTCAGCTTCTGAAGGTGAGAGATTCTCAAGGGTTGTTGAGGAGTTCGTTGAGGAAGTTAAGGCTATTGGAAAGAGTGAAATTAGAGTTGATGGTAAAGTAAAAGAAACAGCAAGTATAGAATCATTGGTTTATGAAACGGAAGTCTATGAATGCTCAGAATGTGGTAAATGTACGTCTATCTGTCAAGTATCAAAATTCAAGGACTTCTCGCCAAGAATTGTTGTAGGGAATGCAGTATTTGGATTTGAGGAGGACGTTAAAAACAGTGTCTGGGATTGTTTGCTTTGCGAGAAATGTAGATTGGTTTGTCCATCCAACGTCAATTACACGGAGTTTGTTAGGAGGGTGAGAAAGACAGTTGAAAAAATGCACTGCGCCCATGGAGATTTGTTCTTCTCGTCAGCCAGAATTATGGCAAATTCAAAGACCAATGGTAGATTAAGATGGTTTGAGGGGTTGGATGTCGCAACTAAGGGGGATTTGTTGTATTTCACTGGTTGCTTCCCCTTATACAGATTTCTGTTTAAAGATGCTGGATTAGAAAACGAATTCTACAGCATTGGTGAGAGCGTCTCTAAGATACCATTAGATGCGGTTTTCATCATGAACAAAGCAGGAATAAAGCCTGTAATACTAGACAATGAGAAGTGCTGTGGGCATGATTTGTTTGTTGTTGGTGATGAAGAGAACTTTGAAAAGCTTGCAAGGGCAAACATCAATGCCATAAAGGAAAGCGAAGCAGAAAGGGTTGTTTGCTCGTGTGCTGAATGTTACAGAATGTTGAAGAAGGAGTATTCGGAATTGTTCAACTTCGATTTAGAAGTCCTACACATCTCAGAATTGTTTAAGGAGTTGATTGATGAGGGTAAACTTGATTTTGGTGTTGTGGGTTTGGATGTGAAAGGTAAAGGTAAAGGCAAAGATAAAAGTAAAAACAAAAGCAAACAAGATAAGACAAACGATGAAGAAGAAAAAACAAAAATAACGTACCACGATTCTTGCAGACTTAGAAACCTCAGCATTTTCGATGCTCCAAGATACGTGTTATCCAATGCAGGCTTTGAAGTTGTGGAAATGAAACATTCAAGGGAGATGTCGAGTTGTTGTGCAGGTAACGCTTGGGTTAATTGTGGTATGGTTTCAAAACAAATTCAGCTCAATCTAATTGGTGAGGCAAAGGAAACGCAAGCAGAATTTCTCGTAACCTCATGCCCTAAATGTCAAACCCATTTGAAGTGTGCAGTTTTTGGCAGTGATGTTGATGCTGAAATCAAGGACTTTGTTACGGCGATAGCGGATGTTTTGAGGTGAAAAGATGGAAGATACAGAAGATTATGTGATAATGCGATAAGGTGAGATTATGAAGAACGTTTTGGTTATTGGTGGTGGGATAGCAGGAATTCAAGCTTCATTAGATTTAGCTGATCGAGGTTATACCGTTTACTTAGTCGAGAAAAAACCCTCTATAGGAGGTAGGATGGCACAGCTTGACAAAACATTTCCAACAAATGATTGTTCCATCTGTATTCTCGCCCCAAAAATGCTTGAATGCTTCGACCACCCAAACATCAACGTAATAACGAATGCGGAAGTTGTGGGATTGGAGGGTGAGGCAGGAAACTTCGTTGTTAGAGTTTTGAAAAAGCCTAGATACGTTGACGAACAGAAGTGTACTGGATGTGGAAAGTGCACAGAGGTTTGTAGGAGAAAGGGAAGGTTGCCAGACGAATTTAACGTTGGATTGAGTAAAAGAGGTGCTATCTACATCCCGTTCGTTCAGGCTGTGCCGAGAAAGGCGATAATTGATGAAAAAGCCTGTTTGATGCTCACAAAAGGTAAATGTGGTAAACAGTCGAAATGTGTAGAAGCTTGCGATTTGAATGCAATAGATTTTGAGCAAAAGCCTGAGGAGATTAGTTTGAATGTTGCTGCAATTGTCGTTGCTACGGGTTTTGATTTGTTTGACCCTTCAGGTTTGAAAGAGTACGGTTATGGTAGGTATAAGAACGTGATAACTGCGATGGAGTACGAAAGGCTAATATGTGCTGGCGGCCCAACGGGAGGGCATTTAGATAGACCTTCGGATGGCAAAACACCGAAGAACGTTGTTTTCATTCAATGTGTTGGTTTGAGGGATGAGAGGTACTATGAGTACTGCTGCAGTGTTTGTTGTTTAAATTCAACAAAATCAGCAATTCTAGCAAAAGAACATTATCCAGACATTGAAACGTACATACTTTATTCAGAATTTAGGGCGGTTGGCAAGCGCAGTTATGAGTACATAGAGCGTGGAGAGAAGGAGTATGGTATAACGTACATTAGGGGTCGTCCAGGTGAGATTATTGAGAAGGAAGATGGAAACCTAATTGTCTGGTATGAGGACATGGCTGAAAGGAAGGTTAAGAGTTTAGAAGCTGAACTGGTTGTTTTATGCACAGCCCCAGTCCCAAGCGAAGGTTCTAAGGAGTTGGCGAGGGTTTTGGGGATTGAAGTTGACAAACATGGATTTTTCAAGTGTAAAGACCCTGTTTTAGCCCCAATCGAGACTACGAGGGATGGAATATTCATTTGTGGTTACGCTCAAGGACCTAGAGACATTCCAGAAAGTGTCGCTCAGGCAAGTGCTACAGCAGCAAAAGTTGCCGAGATTGTGGAAAGATTGGAGGTGATGGCATGAGCAATAAAGCTAATGCCAACGACAAAAACATAAAAGACATAAAAGAAAAAGAAGAGCCAAGAATAGGCGTCTTTGTGTGCCACTGCGGAACAAACATAGGTGGAGTTGTGGATGTTCCGGAAGTTACAGAATACGCCTCGAAGTTGCCATACGTTGTTTATGCTGAAAGAAATTTGTACACTTGCTCTTCAGACGGTGTAGATTCGATAAAGAGGGCTATTAAAGAGCATAACATTAACCGTGTTGTTGTTGCTGCCTGCACACCAAGAACCCACGAACCTCTATTTAGAAGGGCTTGTGAAGAGGCTGGAGTTAACAAGTATTTGTTCGAATTTGCAAATATCAGAGATCAATGTTCATGGATTCACATGTATGAGCCTGAGAAGGCAACAGAGAAGGCAAAAGAAATTGTTAGAATGGCTGTTGCTAAGGCAGCATTACTTGAACCACAAGAAGAGAGCGTAATTAACGTTGATAGAACGGCTTTGGTTGTTGGTGGTGGAATTTCAGGTATGACTGCAGCTTTAAGCTTGGCAAAGCAGGGTTTTGATGTTTATTTAGTTGAAAAGGAGAAGGAGTTGGGAGGGTTGTTGAGAAAACACTACAAGCTCTTCCCCACTTTTATTGAGTCTGAAAAAGTAGTTAAAGCTGTTGTGGAGAAAGTTATGGATAATGAGAAGATCAACGTTTTAACATCATCACAAATTGAGGATGTTGATGGTTATATAGGTAACTTTAAAGTCAAGGTTAAGAGTAATGGTAACGAAAAAGAAATCAAGGTTGGGACTATTGTAATTGCTATTGGAGCTGAAGAATACAAACCCACAGAATTCTACAACTATGATGGCAAGAAAGTAATAACACAACTTGAGCTTGAGGAGAGGTTAAAGGGTGGTAATTTTGATGCAAACACCGTTGTGATGATTCAGTGTGTTGGGGCAAGGGGAATGAAGTATTCCTACTGTTCAAAGATTTGTTGCACGAATGCCGTTAAAAATGCTTTGATAATCAAGCAAATCAATCCAAAGGCATCAATTTTCATCCTTCATAATGGAATTAACGTTTATGGGGAATACGAGCATTTATTGGTTGAAGCGAGGAGGAAGGGAATCAAGTTTGTCAAATTCCCTGAAAACAAATTGCCAGAGGTTGGTAATGGAAATGAAGATGAAGATAAGGATAAAGTCAAAGTTAAAGTATTCCATGAGAGCATTGGAAAAGAATTGTTAATTGATGCAGACTTGGTTGTTCTATCAACACCACTAATCCAACCCAAAGATGCGGAGAGATTATCAAAGATACTCAAAGTACCGATTGGTAGCGATGGATTTTTTTATGAGGCGCACGTCAAACTTCGCCCCTTGGATTTTGCGACCGACGGCGTATATTTGTGTGGCACATGCCATGGACCTAGAGATGTTGCTGAAAGCGTCGCACAAGCTTTAGGGGCAGCTTCAAGAGCGTCAATACCCATGGCTAAGGGTTACGTGGTTGCTGAGGCTATTACGGCAAGTATTGATCAAGATAAATGCGTTAAATGTGGAATGTGTGTTGATAAATGCCCCTATGGGGCGATAAGGATGAACGAAAAGGTTGAGGTTATTGAAGCGTTGTGTAAGGGTTGTGGAACCTGCATTGCCACTTGCCCGACGGGAGCTTTAGATCAAAAGCATTTCAGGAATAGCCAGATAATTGCTCAGATAAAGAGTGTTATGGAGTGGTGGTAGAATGGGGGGTAACATGACTGATATTAAAATCCTCGCCTTCTGCTGCAACTGGTGTTCTTATGCAGGAGCGGATGGTGCTGGATTGGAAAGAAGGCAGATGCCGGCAACCTTGAGAATTATCAGGGTTATGTGTTCTGGCAGAATAGATCCAATATTTGCACTCATGGGGTTTTTGGAGGGGGCGGATGGTGTGATGGTTACTGGATGCCACATTGGCGATTGCCACTACATCGATGGAAATTACAAGACAAAGAACAGGTACGAGTTTTTGAAGGAGTTGGTTGATGAGCTTGGATTGGAGCCTGAGAGGTTAAGATTAGAGTGGATTTCAGCCACTGAAGGCTCAATATTCGCTCAGGTTGTGAAGGAGATGACGGAACAGGTAGAAAAATTGGGAAAAAGCCCGCTGAGGAGGGGATTTGAGAGATGAAGGTTTTAGCTTGGGCAAAGGATGAAGAAATCAGGGCTAAAGGTTCATCTGGTGGCTTTGTTACCGCTGCAATGATTGCAGCCTTAGAAAAAGGGTTGGTTGATGAGGTTGTTTTGGTTAAGAAAAAGAATGCGTATGAGGGAGTACCAATCACAACAAACAACGTTGAGGTTGTAAAGGAGTGTATTGGCTCAATGCACTTCGTCCCCCTCAACTTATCGTACTTCATAAAGAGTGGAGTCAAGACGGCATTACCAACAAAGCCGTGTGACGCTAGAGCAATCATTGAAAGGGCTAAAAGAAATCAGTTCAACATAGATGACGTTTACATGGTTGGCCTGAATTGTGGTGGGACGTTTAATCCTGTGTTGGCAAGAGAAGTGGTTTTATCTTTCTTTGAGATTGAGCCTGAGACAGTAATAAAAGAGGAGATTTTGAAGGGCAAGCTAATCATTGAAAGCAAAGAGGGTAAAAAATCCGTTAAAATTGATGAGATTGAAGAGGAAGGTTATGGTAGGAGAAATGCATGCAAGATTTGCGATGTAAATATACCTCACATGGCTGATTTAGCTTGCGGTAATTGGGGTGTGCTTAACGAAAAAGCCACGTTCGTTGAGGTTTTCACCGATAAAGGCAAAGAATTTTTTGAGAATGCTGTAGATGCAGGATACGTCGAATTTAGAGAGGCTAAGAAAGAGGAGATAGAAATCAGGGAAAAGATAGACAAGGCTATGATTAAGTTGGCAAAGAAGTGGCGGGAAAAACTTGATGAAATAAACGATTTGGATAGAAGGGAAAGGTTGGATTACTACATAAGGATGTTCGAGAAGTGTATAGGTTGTAATGCGTGCAAAGAAGTTTGCCCCCCATGCGTTTGTGAGGAGGCTAAATGCGTAAGCATGAATGACGAAATGGCTGGTTATAAAATTCCGTTGTACAATCTTGTGAGATTGCTACACCTAATGGATTCGTGCATAGGATGCGGGCAGTGTGAAGACGTTTGTCCTGTTGACATTCCTTTAACACTAATTCACAAAAGGTTCTCAGAAAGAATTCTAAGGAAACTTGATTACATTCCTGGCATAGACATGCGAACACCACCGTTCCAAGAGACGAAAATCTTGTTTGATTGATATTTGGTGATGTTAAAGGTGATAGCATGATTGAGAGTGTTTGTATCGGTTGCAGCATCGGTTGTAGTTTGTATGTAGGTGATAGAATCTTTCACAGAAAGAACGCTCCGCACAACGAAGGAAAGTTATGTAAATTTGGAATGGATTTGCTGAAGTATTATTCAAGAGAGAAAGCTGAATGTAAAGTTGATGGTAAAAATGTGGAGTTAAATGAAGCTATCAACGAGGCTAAGAAGAGATTGGAAGGATACAGTGGTGACGAAATATTGTTTTTAACGTCATGCACAGCAACAAATGAGGAGTTAGCTGCTTTAAAGCTGTTGGCAGAAAAATTCGATGCAAAGTGTTGCTTTTACGGCTATGGTAATGCTTTGTTCAGTTTAAAAGACATAGAAAACTTTGGTAGAGTCATTCTTACCTTTGACCCCTTCGTTTCTTACCCTTTGGTTGCCAGAAGGGTGTTGAAGGTTAAGGAGGTTTACGAGGTTGGATTTGTTGATGGTAGGGTTAACTCAATAATCCTAAACCCTGAAAATCCGAATTTTGATGACGCTTTGGCTTTGTTAGATGAAAATACAATTGCTTTAGCAGAATATAGCCCATTGTCAACAGTTTATACACCATTTTTGAAGGAAGTTGTCAAGAGTAATGCAAAAGCGATTGTTTTCAACCCCACATTAAACGCCAACTTTGCTGCTATGCTCGGCTTTGAAAGTTTTGAAAACAAAATAGACTTTGATAAAGTCAAAGCCATTTACGCATTAGAACCTGAGTTGATTAATGGAGCAATTCCATCGCCAGAACTTCTGATTGTTCAAAGTGCCTTTAGCAATGGGTGGTGCGATAAAGCAGACGTGGTGATACAAAGTGATTCATTCCATCAAAAGAGGGGCAGTGTGGTAAATGCTGAGGGTAGAATTTTAATCAACAATGGTAAAAGCGAACAAGGAGTTGAAATCCTTGAAAAAATTGGTGGTTTTGAGCAAACAGCAAGCAAAGTTTTAGAAACTTTAAATGTAAACACGATAAAGGAGTTTTCAACTGTGGAAATTACAGAAGAGTTTAGAGAGAAAGAATTTAAGTTGAAGGGAGAGGGTAAATATTACTTAACAACAAAATCGAATCCGTTCTTGTGGAAAGGGATTGACCATAAAAACTTCGTTGAACTCAGTGTTGAAGATGTTAAGGAATTGGGATTGAGCAGAACTGACAGAATTAAAATTGGTGACAAAGAACTTTGTTACAAACCTTCCAACATACAAAAGGGTTACATAGTCTCCGAAATACTAATTTCACAACTTAAAGGTTTAACAAGAGTTGATATTTCAAATTTGCATTATTGATATTTATCATTATTTAATACATACAAATAGCTTTATATATTCACTATATCAAAATAATTTATGCAGTGTGTTATTTGTAACTCTGAGACTGCAGAGGGGAAATACAAAGAGTTTGGAATTGGAGAAAAATGTGGAAAAGCTCTTGATGACATAATAGCAGCTTACTTTGAGCTCCTAGAGAGGGATTTAGAAGTGAGTAAGGGTGAAAAAGTGCCTTACTATGTACTCATGATGAGCAGAAAACTGTGGTTCTTAGAACAAACACTATGGTGGCAGGCTTACAAAGAGATGAAAGAAAAAGGCGAGGTTGATGATGAATACTTTAACAGACTTGAAGTGGTTATAGACTGGATGGAAGCAAATCCTAAAACAATGAGGGAAATTGGTGAAAAATTTTTTTCAAAATGTCCAAACTGCGATGCTGAGCTAATTCCTGGAAGTATTGAGGTCAAAGAAGATGGAAAGTACAGAATTGTAATATGCAAAAAATGCAAAAAAGAGATTGCAAAATATTACATGCCAAGAAAGTTCTTTTAGAGATTACAATATTTACCACTTTTAAATATATCTTTTCCCTATCGACGAGTTTATATACCATTAAAGATAGTGATAAATATATATGAAATGCGTAATTTGTGGAGAGGAAGAAGCAGACGGAAAGTATGAGGAATTTGGCATTTGCCCTATCTGTGGAGACATAATAGATGATGTTATTGCATTTTGTTTTAAAGAATTGGAAAAATCCGATGCGGTTAACCTTTCCGACTATTTTAATAAAAAAATCAGCCATATAAATGAGCTGGCAAGCTGGATGTGGGGCTGGATAATGGGGGAAGACGTAGAAGCTGCCAAAGGTGCTGATGAGAGGTACTTCAAAAGGCTGGAGTTGGTTGTAAGATGGATGCAGTCAAATCCTGACGTTTTGGAGAAGATTTGTGACAAGTACTTCTGCAAATGCGAGTGTTGTGGCATGGATTTGACTCCAGTCACAATTGAGATAAAGGAGGAGTACGGATGGTTTAAAGTTATGTGTAAGAAATGCAGGAAGCTAATTGCAAAATGTTTCTCACCTAAGGAAATTTAATTAAAATGGGGTGGTATGTATGGAATTTAATGTCGTTTGGATGGAAGATGGTGAAATAAAGAGAGTAGTTGTGGACGGAGAAAATTACGAGTACACAGTGGGAACAAAAGGTGCTTGGAGAATGCTAATTGCAGATGAAGATAAAAAGGTTGAAAAGGGAAAGCAATACAAGATAAAAGTAAAAGAGGTCATTATCCCACCAGACTCAATTTCAATACCGTGTAGTTGCATGAGAAATGCCTTGGGTTTTGTTGAAGCCACAGGAAAATTTGGAAGACCTGGACTGATTGAAGAGGGTAGAAAAATTGACTTTGTTGTTTTTACGGCAATTGAAGACGGTGAAATAAAGAACGGAGATTTGTTGGGAGTCATCAACGTCTTTCCAGTGATGATTACAAGATTTGCAAAGAAACCTGAGATTAAAAAATGATTCTATGGATGCTTAATTTGAAGATTTGATACGTAGACTTATTTTTCATCTAAATTAAATTCTCAACAAATTCGTTAATAACTTCGTTGAGCCTTTCAGGCTGCTCAAGCATGATCATGTGTCCTCCATCTAAAACAACTAACTTTGATCCCTCAATCTGTTTATTCAGAAATTCCGAATACTTTACTGGAGTGAGTCTGTCTTTGTTTCCGACTATGATGAGAGTTGGCATATCAATTCTTATTTTACCATTTTTATAATCATCAAGTAAGTCAAACTTGTCGCAAATCTCCAAATCCCTCAACAATACCTTCGAGTTTTCAAGAAAAGCCTCCTTAATTTCCTCAAATTCTCCAACCTTTCTATCAAAAGCCATGTTTACAATTGTATCAACAGCCTTTTTAGGGTTATTTCTCAATTCTTCAAGCAAAGTTGGTAGAACTCTCAACCTGACTCCCGTACCTACTAAAATGAGGGCTTTAACGATTTTCTTGTGATTCAAGTACACCTTTTGTACTATTGCACCTCCTAAGCTGTGCCCCACAAAGATTGCTTTGTCCAGGATTTTCTTCACGGCTTCTGCCACATAGTAAGCGTAATCATCAACTGAATTTATCTCCAATTCATAACTTTGCCCATGATTCGGAAGATCAATGGCATAACCACCAACACCTTTAAGCTGGTAGCTCCACAGCTTTGCATCACACCCAGAGCCGTGAACATAAACGATTGGTAGGTCTTTGCCCCTTAAGAAAGAAATCTCTACATCGTTTACATTAACTAAAACCTCGGAAACCATGCAAATTAAGATATGACTAGGATAAAAATATTTGGGAAAATGTAAAATAAGTATAAAACTAAATGCTACCATGAGTTTCACAGGCAAAGCTTTGATGATCGATTTGAGAAATAAAGGTTTTGAAGAGGTTGAAGTTGATGAAAGCTTATACGCTAAATACGCTGGTATTGTTGGAATCGCATATCACTATGCTGAAAGATTTGTTGAGAGTGGAAAAGATTTCGTGATACTCGCTGCTGGCATTCTTACAAATACAAGACTTCCCGGAGCAACCAAAGTTTTGGCCATTACAAAAAATCCCTTGAACAATACATTTGGATTGGCTGTTGGAGGCGGTGCCTTTGCGAAAGACATGAAAAGAGCAGGTTACGATATAATTATTCTGAAAGAACAATCTGAAGAACCCGTTTATTTGGTTGTGTCAGATGATGGAATAAGTATTGAAGATGCGAGCAACTTGTGGGGGAGAGATATTGTTGAGACAACTGATTATTTGAGAGATAAATTTAAGGGAAGTGTTCTATCGATTGGAGAAGCAGGAGAGAGGGGAGTACCGATTGCCCTAACGTTAATCGATGCAGTTCATCATCTCGGCAAAGGCGGTCTTGGAGGGGTTTTGGGGAAAAAGAAGGTTAAAGCAATTGTTGTTAAAGGCAAAAAGGCTGCAAAAATTGCTGAAAAGGAGAAGTTTGAGAAAGAGAGGAAAAAAGTGATCAGGAAAATGAAGAATGACAAGGTTACAAGGTTGTACAGGGACGTGGGAATAATGGCTGTGTGGAGCACTTGGTGGGAGTTGGGATATCTAACTTTCAAAAACAAGTCAATTGTTGCTGACAAAGGCATTATAGATGAGTTTGGAGTGGAGACATACAAGGAAAAAATCAAAAAAAGTAGTATTGGATGCAGTCCTTGTTTATCGCCTTGCAAATCCCTTCTGGAGTTGGAGGTTGATGGTGGGAAGTTGAAGACAAAAGCATCACTTTACTTTGGCGTTGCTTATGAGTTTGGTCTCAAATGTGGGTTGAGGTGTGAGGAGGCGGTGAAATGCCACGATTATGCAAACAGATTGGGCATAGATGCCATGACCTTTGCAGAAGTCTTTGATGCACTGGCAACGTTTTTTGAAGAAGCAAAGATATTTGAGGATGAAATTGGTTTTCCAATAAAGAGGGATGTAGAGACAGTATTAAAACTTTTGAAAATGACAGCAGAAAAAGAGGGTTTGGGCAAATACATTGGATTTGGGTTTAAAGGATTAGAAGAGAAATTTGGAAAGTGGGTGATGAGGGAGGTTGCAGGCATAAAAAACATGGAAATTGTATTTGATCCTCGCATAAGTTTTGGATCGGAATCGTTTGGATTGCTTACAAATCCTAGAGGCGGGCAAGAAGGGCCGGTAACAATAACAGTAGTTCCTGGAAGGAGTGAAGAAAGTTTAAGGAGGTATATGGAAAGAATAGGGGCATCTAAAGAATTGATAGAACAAACTTTCAAAAACGGATTTAACTCAGCTCTGTACACCTTAGCTGCCGAAAACTGGCTCTGGGTGTTGAATGGGCAGGGAATTTGCAGAAGGGAAAGTGTTGCAAGGAGCTTGGATATAAACGTCGTTGCAAGGCTTTTCAGCTATGCAACGGGTATTGAAGTTGATGGTGAGAAGTTGATTGATGGTGCGAGCAAAGCGTTTACGATTGCAAGGAAACTAAACTGTTTGCAGGGATATTCGAGGAAAGACGATTTGCCACCAAAAAGACTGTTCGAGCCGTTGAAGGTTGGCAATGAATATAAGGTATGGAGAGACTACCTAACCGGTGAGGAACTGAGCATAGAAAGAATTGAAGAGATGCTTGAAGATTATTATAGGTGGAGAGGATGGAAAGATGGTTGTCCGTAAGGTCATTACTCTGCTTACCGACTTTGGAGATTTTTATCCGGGAGTAATGAAAGGTGTGATTTTAAGGATATGCCATGGAATAAAAATAGTAGACATAACTCACACGATTGAACCCCAAAACGTTTTACAGGCTGCTTTTTTGTTGTCAAATTATTACAGTTTCTTCGAAGATTCCGTACATCTGGCAGTTGTTGATCCCGAAGTTGGGAGTGGGAGAGAGGGCTTAATCGTTGAAGTTGGAGGAGATGTATTCATAGCCCCCAACAACGGAATTTTGACAACAATTGTGAAAAAAGCCAACAAAATGAAAATCTGGAAAATTGATGAAAGTAGGACATCAAAGGTCACTGGAACTTTATCTACAACTTTTCACGGCAGAGATGTATTTGCAGTTGCTGCAGCTTTTGCAGCCATGAACAAGATTGAAGAGGTAGCTGAACCGTTTAAAGGCAAAGTTGTAAGGCTAAGCGTATTCAATCCTAAGATTGAAGGCAACAAAATAAGGTGTAACGCCGTTTACATTGACAGATTTGGGAATGTTGTGACAGATTTAAAGAAGGAGATAATCGAAAGACTAAATCCAAAAGGTTTTTACATTAAAGAAACATACTTTCCGTTAGTCGAAAAATACGTAGATGTGGGTTTGAACGAGCCTTTATCTTTAATAGGCTCGTTTGGCACGCTAGAGTTTAGTGTTAGAAATGGAAATGCATCCAAAAGGTTTGGGATAAAAAGTGGTGAGTTGGAGGTTGTGTTGTCATGAACGGCAGAATAACGATGTCGGAAAGGATCTTGGCAAAGATGGTAGAGGCTATGAACAAGCACATGCCAAAAAAGAGTAAGAGTTTGAGGGAAATGTTAAACGAAGATATGCCAACGATTAAGGCTAAGGATGGAAACGAATACTTGATTGAGAAGGAGGAGGTGGAATTCATATCCCAATACGTTGATGAGCTCGACTGGGATAGATTCAATTTGCCAATAATTCTTGAGATGAACAAGTTGGGTGAGGAGACTGTTATATACGTCAGAGATAAGCGTCATGCGGAATTTATAAAAAAAGCATTCGGATATGACAGATACGTCAAGGATGTTATGATGTTGTACATGTACGAATTGAAAAGCATACGGAGAAAGTTGAGGACCGCTACGCAGGTAATGTTCAACGTATCGTTAAGGCAGTACTAAATTTTTAAGTTTAATGCCCAATAAGATAGACTTAGTATATTTTTCATGGAGAGGTAACACAAAGAAAGTTGTTGAGGCTATATTCGAAGAATTAAAAGAGTCTAAAGTTAACCTTGTTGAAATAAAACCTAAGAGAAACTATCCGTACATCATCTGGCTTTTGTTATCCTTCATTCCAAACCTTGGTGTTGAGATAGACAGAATTGAATTAACTTCAAACACGATTATCTTGAGCATGCCCAAATGGACCTTTAACTGCCCTCCGATAACATCTTTTTTGAAACAAGTTGAATTGCAAGGCAAAACAGTCTATTTGGTTATAACGTATGGTGGATTCGACGAAAAGAGGTATGCTAAATATTATGCAAACAAAATTAAAAGGTTAGGTGGAAGTGTGGAAGGAATTTTGCTCATAAGACGAAGTGAGGTTGAGCGAAGTAAAGAAAGAATTGTGGAATTCGTTAAAAAGTTGCAGGTTGTAAACAAAAGCGTTAAAATGTACAAAGAATAGTTTAAAATATGGTCAAGCATATCGGTATTGTTGCTTGTAGCTCAGAAGGGGCAGCTTTGTGCTATCGCACCATTTGCTTGGAAGGAGCTAAATTTTTGGGAAAGCATGCACATCCAGAAATAACGATGCACAACCATCCTTTAAGCGAATACATGAAGTACATTGAAGTTGGAGATTGGAATGGAGTTGCGGAGTTGATGGTTTCTTCAGCAAAGAAGGTTGCAAAAGCTGGAGCGGAGTTTGCGATATGCCCCGACAACACAATCCATAGAGCATTTGATTTTGTTGTTGAAAAATCACTGATACCTTGGCTACACATTGCGGAGGAGGTTGCAAATGTGGCTAAGCAGAATGGATACAGGTGCGTTGGAATTTTGGGAACGAAGTACTTGATGGAGAGCCAAGTTTATCCCGAAAAGCTTGATAGGGTTGGAATTGAATACAAGATTCCCGAAGAGAAAGGTAGGGAACAGATTAACAAGATAATCTTTGATGAGCTTGTCAAAGGTATCTTTAAGGCACAATCTTTAAACTACTTCGTTGAAGTCATTAAAAAGCTGGAAAAAGAGGGTTGTGATGCTGTTGTTTTGGGCTGTACGGAGATTCCATTAATCGTTACACCAGAGAGCTCCCCTTTACCAACTCTGGATTCGACAAGAATACTGGCTAGAGCTGCTCTAAAAAAGGCTTTGGAGTAATTAAAAATTTAATTCTTGAATCGTAATCCATCTCGATGTATGTAATAAAGCCATTTGACCCTTGGAGATCAAAGCTTTGTACATGCCCACCAAAGTACTCGTTTAATCCATACACGGGCTGTCAGCACAACTGTTTGTACTGCTATTCAACCTATATCCCGAATTTTAGAAATTTGAGGCTGAAAAAAGACTTGTTTAGGAAAATCGTCAGAGATTTAGAGAAATTGCCGAAATATGCACTGATTTCGATGTCTAACAGCTCTGATCCTTACCCAATTGTGGAGAAAAAATACAGAATAACAAGGAAATGTCTGGAAATTTTTAAAGAGTACGATATTAGACTACTTATTGTTACTAAAGGAGATACAGTTGTCAGGGATGTTGATTTGATGTCTGAAATGAATTCTGCCGTGAGCATCACGATAACTTGCGATGATAAAACAGCGAAAATTTTGGAGTCAAACGCGCCAACAACCGAAAAGCGGATTGATGTAATTAAAGTGATAAAAGATGCTGGCATTCCAACGGTTTTAAGGCTAGATCCAATAATGCCATTCATAAATGAAGACGCTCTCTGGTTGATTGAAAAATGCGAGCCTGATCATGTAGTATCTTCAACTCTAAAGTTGAGATGGGACTCATTTAAACGAATGGTTTCTGCATTTCCGCATCTTAAAACAAAGTATGAGGAGTTGTATTTAGAAGGAGAAAAGGTTCAAAACTACTTTTACTTACCAAAAGACTACAGGATAAGGTTGTTATCTAAGGTTAAAGAAAAATGTGAAGAGTTGGGGATAAGCTACGCATTTTGTAGAGAAAATATTGAGTTTAAAGCAAAGAGTTGTGATGGAAGTCATTTGATCTGTTAAATTTTTAATTAAAATCTTGAACTTCTGTACTCCTCATACCTTCTCCTCGCCTCCTCTGCCTCCTTTGTCATTCCAAGCTTCTCATAAGCTTCACTGACATGCTTCCACCACGCTTTGTCTTCTTCAGCCTCCTTTAGGCAATACTCCAAATACTTCTTATAAGCTTCCTTAGCCCTTTCGTGCTCACCTAACTCCTCATAAGTTTTAGCAACATCTTCCCAAAACACTCCCTCCTCTTCAGCCTCCTTCAAGTAGTATTCCAACGTCTTTTGTAAAGCCTTTCTTGCTCTTCCCTCATCAATCTCTTTCCACAGCTTTGCAACATCCTCCCAATACCAAGGCTCATCCTCAGCATACCTCTCCAAGCATTCTGCTGCTTTCTTATTATCTCCAGCCTTCTTCCAGAACTCATAAGCTTCTTTCCAATAGTAAGACTCATTCTTCTGCTTTGCAAGCATCTCGTAAAGTTCGGCAGCCTTGTCGTACTTCTCAGCCCTCTCATAACACCAAGCTGCCGATTCGAGCATTTCAGCTTTTATGTAGCATTCCGCCGCTTTTAAGTAGTTGTTCTGCTTCTCGTACTTTCTCGCCGCAGCCCTGTAATTCTTGGAATTTTCTAAGCTTTTTGCCGATCTTAACCTTTCGCTAAAGCTTAAATCTGGTTCAGAAATCCACCACAAGCTAAAGATTGCAGCGATTATGTACAAGGCAATTACGTACGCGACGTGTAATGGGTTGCTCCACACGTAGCATTGGTATGCTGCGTAGCATGACGTTAGTAGTGCTACTAATGTTAATAGAGAGTACCTGGACTTTGCGTACACCAAAACTCCAAACATTATTGCAAACAAAATCGCCAAACTCAAAAACCCCAGACCTAAAACAAGTCTTATAAGGAAGAGTATGCCAAAGTAATAGCTAATTGCCACGGCTATAGCTAATATTAATACAACAAAGCCCACAATGACCGCTGTAAGCTTGTCCATGGTTTTAGATGTACTTTAATCTTTTAAGCTTTTCTATCAAATTGGTTAATTTATCTAATAGCTCCACAATTTCCTTCAAGTTCTGAGTGTCATCTGCATTTCCCAACTTCAAAGCTAAATTTGATATTGCATTTCTAAGTATCTTTTCAAGTTCATCAGATTGAACTTGAGCTGTTTGTTCAGCATGTTCAGCCTTTCGAACTTTATCGTTTTGGCTTGTTTTAACGTGCTCTGATTGAATCTCACCCTCAAACACAACATCCCTCTTACATGATGGGCAGAAAATCCTATCTTTGTCTTTGAATAAGGGTACTTTGCATTCAGGACAGTAGTAAGACAACATTTTTGCTCCTTTGTATAACAATTCAACAGCTTCCGAAATTTTTTTATCCTCCACGCTTTCAACTTATCAGGGCTATATTAAAAATTTTTCAGGTGATGCGCATGACAAAAAAAGTACCTGATAGTGTGTTAGATGCTCTGGATAGAATAATACAGGACGATACAGTTCCGAGAAATGTTAGGAGGACGGCAAGTGAAATTAAAGATAGCTTGTTACATGGCGAAGATAGTTTAGCCATAAGGGCAGCATCAGCAATCTCTACGCTTGAAGAGATTGCTTCAGACCCAAATCTGCCGATGCATGTAAGAACGTTAATCTGGAACGTATCAAGCCAGTTGGAAAGAATTTCCGTTGAAGATTGATTTGGCTGATGAATTGATAGAGAAGGAGCTGTTAAGGAAATCCATTCATTTCCTCAGTTTGGGTTATATCCCCCTCTACCTAACTTTTGGAAAAAGCATCACGCTTACTGTGGTTTTATCCTTAACTGCCTTTGCTTTAATTCTCGAGTTGGTCAGGCGTAAATTTCAGGTTTTACCAAAATTATTGCTGAGAGATTATGAGGCTAAGGGCTTAGCAGCTTACGTCTATTTTGGCATTTCTGCATCTATTGTCACAATCATCTTTCCAATGGAGGCTTGTATCGTTGCAATTGTGGTTGGTTCGTTAGGTGACGGTGTTGCTGGTATATTCAAATCTTCAAGCCTCCAAGGGTATTCTTCTATCGCGATGCTCATAGCTTCATTTTCGTTTTTGCTATTTCTTACATGCTGTGCAGATTTGTTGCTATTTTCAGCATTGATAGCATGTGTTGCAGGTGTGTTGGCTGAAAGAATTCAGAAAATTGGGAAATACTACATCAATGACAACCTGAGTGTTTCAATTGTTTCAGCATTAACTTACCATTTATCTATTTGCTTTTTTTATTATTTTAAATTATCTACTTAACCTACCTAAACGCTTTGATTGTGATTTTTTGATTTAATTGACTAATAATGTAAATCTATGAAGACTAAAAAAGAAAGATAAAACGTTCTAAAGCAAAATAAAGCTTTAACAGTATATTAAATCAAATTATTAAAAAGTTTTGTTATATTTAATGAGTTCCAAGGTTTGAGTGGTGATGGAGATGAAGTGGAGAAAGGTGTTTGCATTGTTGATGGCATTGGTGCTGGCAACAGGTGTTGTTGCCGCAAGCCCGGATGGATGGAAGGAGAAATTTGAGAAATTAAAAGAGATGCATGCAAGGGACAAGGCAAGACTGCACAACCACTTTGGAATAGTGGTAAATGAGGACACATTTGATGAGGCAAAGAGGTGGTTGTTGGCGAGTGCTGATTTGGCCATAGCATCAGTAGTATCAATAGAAGAAAAAATAGAGAACAGCAATTTAACTGCTGAAGAGAAGGAGTTGTTGTTGAGCGAATTGGATGAGCACTTGGCAGACTTGCAAACAGCAAGAGAGCATATTGAAAGTTCTACAACAATTGAGGAATTGAGAGAGGCCGGTAAGGAACTTAAGCAGGCTTGGATTGAGACTAAGGTGACGTTAAAAAAGGCTTTGGCATTCAAGTGGATTGGAGTGTTGCAGAGGATGGTTGACAAGGGTGATATTGTTGAGGAGAGGGTTAATGAATTGATTGAAAAATTCCAGAGTGAAGGGAAGGATACCACAGAACTTGAAAAATGGCTTGAGAAATTTAATGAAGATAGAATGAGGGCACAAGAAAAGATAGATGAAGCAAAGGAGAAGATTACTGAAATTGATAACAACAAACAAGCAAATAAAGCTTTAAAGGAAATAAATGAGGCGCTAAAGAATGCTGTGAAGTATACAAGAAACAGCTTTGTGAGGTTGAAACACATCATAAGAATGATAAATAGCTTTGAAAGTGGTAGTGTTGAGTTGGAGGGTAAAGGTGTCTTGGATGCTGTTTGTGAAGGATATGCTGAAATTCAGGGTAAAGGAATGGTGATGATTAGGGGTGAAGGAAATGTAACCATAACACCAAAGGATGCAGTGGTTTCAGTTACTGGGGTTGGAAGTAAAATCGAGAATAACGATACAGTAACGTTCTCAGGAGAGGGCAAGGTTGTTGTTAAGGGAGACGACATCCATGTTACTATTGAAGGAAAGGGACTGAGAATTCATGCAGTTGGTGCTGGAACTGCTTATTTGGACGGAACGGGGACCTACAAGGTTAGAGGTGTTGGCAACATTACAGAAGGTGAATGGAGTGGAGAGGTGAATTACGGAGAAGAATAATTGAGGAATAATAATTAATAATAATTTTTGTAATTTTTTCTTCTTTTTTAAACCTCGAAATACTATCAAGAAATAATAAAAATTGGAAAAATCACTTCAGCTTTGAAATTACCTCCTTTCCAATCAGTTTAATTGACTTCTTCTTGTCTGGACCGATTGGGCTGCCAGCAACAACCTGCGTAACTCCAGCCTTTGAAAGTTCATTAACCCTCTCAATCACATCATCAGGTGTACCGCTGATTGAGAATATATCAATCATCTCATCTGTAACAGCCTTAGCAACTCCAGGCCAGTCACCCTTTGTGAATGCTGCATTTAGAGCATCTCTGACCTTGTTTACCGCCTCATCTGACAAACCATGTCTCTGCAAAACAACATCTGGGCTTCCAGCAACAATGAAAGCAACAACTATTCTTGCAGCATTTCTCGCATTATCTCTATTCTTGTCAACACTCATCGACGCATAAGCTACTGTATCAAACACATCTCTACTCTTACCAGCCTTGCTCAATCCAGCGTCGATGTTACCCTTAGCCTCCTCGAAGTCCTTTGGATGTGAGGCGTTAATCAAAACACCATCTCCAATTTCAGCAGCCAATTGCAGCATCTTTGGCCCTTGCGCTCCAATGTAGATTGGAATTTCGCCAGTCTTAAAGCCCAATCTCGCCCCATTAAACTTGAAGATTTTTCCATCGTATGTAACGCCTTTACCAGCATGTAACTGCCTTATAATTTCAACAGCCTCTCTCATTCTCGCCAATGGCTTCTCCCAAGCAATACCTATTCTGTCAAAAGTTACCTTATCTCCAGCACCAATACCCAATACTGCCCTACCACCACTAATCTCGTTAATTGTCCCGATGGCTGAGGCAGTCAAAGCAGGATTTATGTGGTACGGATTCGTCACGCCGGGACCAAGCTTAATAGTTCTCGTTCTCAACGCCAACAACGTTAACATAGAATAGACATTCCTGTTGTTGTAGTGGTCTGTTATCCAAACGTGGTCAAAAGCGTTGTCCTCAGCCAGTTGCACATAGTACTCAAGCTCGTAGTATTTCATGTCGGGAACAAACTCGATACCAAACTTCATTTTTCCACCCGTTATCAATTATGATATTTACACAAATAACACTTTCGATTTTGTTGAATTGAGTATTCTGCTCTCAGTTGGACTGCTTGGAAAGAATTGAGTTTAGAGTATGAAGAGTGGAGAAGATCTGATATTGCTTATCCAAAAACAAATTTTAAGCCCAACATTAAAATTACATAAATCAATCAGAAAAGTAATAATAGTATTCCCCTTTACTCTTCTGCTCTCTGTCAAGCCTCGAATCCAACTTGTTTACCCTTGGCCTTTTAGTCTCTTCATCTCTCCTGAACGTTATGTTCAAATTGGACAAAAACAGATTCATCCCTTTCCTCATTCCCATAGGTTTCTTAGCAATTCCTTTTTTCCCAGCCTCACCCTGAAACACCATCAATCTGTCGCTAATCATGTCTATTAAGTAGATGTCGTGGTCAACAACCAAAACAGCCTTTGATTCGTTCAAAGCAAACCTCCTTATAATTCTTGCCACCTCTGTTCTCTGCTCAACATCTAAATGGGCTGATGGCTCATCCAACAAATACAGATCAGCATCCTTAAGCAAACATGCGATGATTGCTACTCTTTGCAGCTCCCCACCACTCAATTCATCTACGTTTCTGTCCATCAGATCTTCAAGTGATAACGGCTTCAAAAACTCGGTTTTGTAATATGATGAATCGATTGCAGGATTGATTTTCCTTAAAAACATCCCAACCTGCATGTTTACGTCAGCCTTGATGTATTGCGGTTTATAAGACACTTTAATGTCCAAATCGATTTTTTTCTCATCATCCTCAATTACCCCAGCCAAAACCTTAACGAAGGTTGACTTGCCAGTCGCATTTGGTCCAACTACACCAAGAACCTCAGCCGTTCTTATTTCACCATCCTCAACAAAGAGCTTGAAGTTTTCGTAGGTTTTTGTGAATGATGGATATTCAACCAAAACCCTCTCCTCAACACCTTCTCTCGGCTGAAAAATCTCGAATTCTATCGGTTTATCCCTTATTCTTATGTTCTCTTCAGCCAAATAACCCCTCAAGTATTGATTTATTCCTACTCTCACACCTTTAGCATTCGTTATCACACCGTATACTCCAGCTTCACCATAGCTTATGTGGACGAAGTCTGCTAACATGTCTAGGATTGCTAAATCATGTTCAACAATCAAAATTGGCTTTTCTAAGGCTTTTTCCCTAATAACCTTTGCAACGTTAATTCTTTGATAGATGTCAAGATAAGAAGTAACTTCATCCAAGAAGTAAAAATTAGCATCCCTCATCAAACATGCGGCAATCGCTATACTTTGCAACTCCCCACCACTCAACTCATCTACGTTTCTGTTAATGCAGTTCTTCAAATTCAGCTTTTCAATCATTTCATCTAGGATGTTTAATTCATCAGCCCTCTCAAGCAAATCTTTAACTCTGCCTTTGTAAACTTTTGGAATTGCTTCGATGTACTGTGGTTTTTGACTCACTTTTATCTTGCCATCAGCTAAATTTTTTAAGTAATCCAGCAATTCTGTCCCCGCAAACCTATCAAAGATTTCATCCCAATCGGCATCTTCTTTCCCCAAATTTGGTTTGAGCTGTCCAGACAAAATTCTGACTGCTGTGGTCTTTCCTGTGCCGTTTGGTCCAAGCAATCCAACAACGTAACCCTTTCTTGGAATTGGCAAGTTGTACAAAACAAAACCGTTTACACCGTATCTGTGAACTTCTTTACCTTCTAACTCTTTCGGTAATCCAACAATTGAGATAGCTTTAAACGGACACTTCTTGATGCAAATGCCACATCCCACACACATCTCTTCAGAAATAACGGCTTTATCGTTGATAACTACAGTCTCATCTCCCGTCCTAACCTTTGGACAGTACTTTAAACATTCATGACTGCACTTCTTCGGCTGGCACTTGCTTTTGTCAACCACAGCAATCCTAAACTCCATGTGGCATCACTTATTAGGCGTTCAACAGCAACGTCCAAGAAATATACCAGCTCGAAAAGCACAAAAAGGATATGACTCCCCAATCTTTATTCTCCAGCTCCACATCAAACTTTGGCATCAAAAACTTGTGAATGTAAATAACAAAAACCAAAATTACTATTCCCAAAGGATGTCTCTTTGTCAAAGTTCCTAAAACGGCAAATGAGATTATACCTGCCACGAACCCCAAAAAGATTGGGAGTAGGGTTTTTACTATATCCTTCCTGTGTTCCTCCCCAACCGTACTTGCCATTTTACCACCTTATACGAACGTCGGTCTAGTTGATAGCAACTTTGGTAGGCAAAGCCTCTTAAATGGTTTTCCTTTACATTCTTGTTTAACCAAATCAACAAGTTCTTCAATTTTCATCTTTACCTTTTTCTGTTCTTTCTGCGTTGATTTCTTCCTTATCGTCACCATCAACGTGTTTTCTTTCATCTCCTTTTCCCCAACAACAACAATGTATGGAATCCATTCAGTTGCAGCATCCCTTATTTTCTTAGCCAAAGTCTCATCTCTGTCATCAACATCAACCCTTATGTTTTCCCTTTCAATTTGATTGGCGATGTTTAAAGCATAATCGAGGAATTTTTCTGAGACAGGAATGATTCTGACTTGGGTTGGTGAGAGCCATACTGGTAGCATAGGTAATTTTCCATTCTCCATCATGAAGTATGCTTTTTCCAACAAAGCGTACATGACCCTTTCAATCGCTCCACTCGCTGAACAGTGTAATATAAAAGGTTTCTTTTTGCTTCCGTCCTCATCAACAAAGTCTATGCCATACCTTTCAGCGTTCTCTACATCAATTTGCACAGTTGACAAGGCTGAGGCTTTATCCAAGGCATCCACAAAGTTAAATTCGAATTTTAATACAAAGTAGAAAAATCGTTGGTCCCACATCTCGATGAGTATCGGCTTTCTTAAAACTTCAACCAAGCTATGCACGAAATTTTTATTTTCCTCATAAAAATCCCTTGTAATTCTGATCGCCACCTCATAATCTTCCGGATCAAGTCCAATATCCTTTAAAACATCAATTGAAAGTCTATACTGATTGAAAAATTCTTGCTTAGCTTGCTCCATATCTTTTGTTATTGTATGCATATCTGGCATTGTGAATGCCCTAAGCCTTCTTAAACCAACTAACTCGCCTCTCTGCTCTTTTCTGAAAGAGTATCTTGTCAATTCATACATCTTTAGCGGTAGATTCTTGTAGGTTATCGTCGCATCACTGCTCATTAAAAATTGGCCAAAGCAGGCAGCAAACCTCAAAAAGAAGTCTCTCTTATCTCCCTTTATTATGTACTGTCTTGCAGGAAATCTTTCTAAATATTTTCTCAAGGTTGGATGGTTTCTGTCGTACATTATCGGCGTCTCGACCTCCATTGCCCCATATTCAATGCACTTCTCAGTCACAAACGTTTCGAGCAGGCTTTTTATCAGCCTACCTTTTGGATAATACCTCAAATGTCCAGAATCGCTTGCCTCTTCATAATCTGCAATCTGCAACCTTCGCATGTATTCGACGTGTGGAGGAATTCTGTCAACAGCCCTCTTTTTGGCGATTTCGTAATTCACAAACTTCTCGAGTTTTTTGTAGTTGCTAAAATCAAAGTTTTCAATCTCAACCAATTCACCGTCTGGCTTTAAGATGTACCAGTAACTCTTAACCTTCTCCTCAGCCTTTAAAGCTTGGGTTACGTCCTCTTCGATGCCCTTAATCTCCCTCGAAAGTTCACTCAATGGATGCCCCTTACAAGAAATCTTAAACGCCTTATACCACCCAAATGGGGAGCGGTGAACCTCAAATTCATCCAATTCATTTAACTTTGCCTCAAACAATTTTAACAACGAAACTCCCTTGTCGGCATCTGCCAAGTTTAATGAAAGATGGGCGTATGGATAAATTAGAACTTTGTTGACGTTAACCTTTCTTGCAACATTCACAACCTCATTAACAGCCCTCTCAACAACCTCCTCATCATCTTCCTTCTCGACAGCAGTAAATACAACTAAGACCTCATCAATCCTCTCTCCTTTCCCACTATACTCTTCTGCAAGCTTGGTCTTCTTTTTAACCTCATATTCCATGTAATCAGCATGAATTAGTAAAAGTTTCATGGATTTTCGCAAAAAGGGGAGAAACTTAAATTTTTCTGTAATTTGTGCAATAAATTTGATTGCTCACAACCTTTTAATAAGTCGGGTAAAGTATTGTTATGGATTTAAATGCTTTAGAATTGGCGAGGAAAATT
>Ga0180301_10000731_pt1 | contig 25658 bp, 32 predicted proteins | sample GuaBasSediGuay16_FD_121797 | JGI IMG/M metagenome (GOLD analysis project Ga0180301, IMG submission 121797) | Subseafloor sediment microbial communities from Guaymas Basin, Gulf of California, Mexico - Guay16, Core 4569-2, 12-15 cm | ecosystem: Environmental > Aquatic > Marine > Hydrothermal... | reverse complement strand
GGCGGTGACTCGGGATGGGTCTACGTGTTCAACGCTACTAAAGACCCAGCTAATCCTGAGCTGATATTTAAGGAGCAGTTGGGCACGGGGAGGTTCTACAACCCGTTCTACGATAGGTTCATGCCCAAGAACGTGATAGTGCTGGCATTTAAACAGGTTTCATCCTCATCCTCCGATTCAACTCCAGCAGTCATAGTTGATGTGATGGCTAGGTACGGCTACAAGTTCAACGAGATAGGGAAGGCTAGTGCGGTCTCCCCATCGGGCACATGGGTTCTCCTAGGTGATGCAATATATATGGTCGTTCAGAAGGATATACAGACCGGCACTCCTAGGATTAGGTTCTGGGGAAGGCTTGATGATTACAGACCGAGCTGGTACTTAGATAAGCCAATTGTATTGGAGGCTCCTGAGGAGAGCTGGCATGCATACTTCTATGGTGGCACGCTCTATGTGAGCAGGCTCTATACGGAGGCTATCAGGGACTCATTAATTGAGGATACAGCTGTTCGTCAGGGACTAGTCGGAGTGATGGCTGAAAGAGGGTTAATCGAGGCAAAGGTATCGCTAGAGGAGGGTAGTGAGGTTAATGAAATTAATATAACCAAGGCTGATTTGGGCGAGGGTATTGACAGGAGCGTTGTAGTGAGTATGGTATCCACTATAAAGAGGGTGTACCGTACGGCGGAGGTTGCGATACCAGTAGTACTCAAGATACCCTTAGATAAGCCAATAGACCCGTACAGCAGTATAACTTTAATGCCCAACTTAGTTGTCACGCTTGGATCTATGGTACAGGATAGCTACTCAGGTGAGATACTCGGTGCAATTGCTATTGGTGCAGGCGTCGGTTATGCGACTATGGGTGCGAAGCTGATGTCTAACGCGTGGCTCATTGCGTCACGGAACGTCTTCGCCAAATATGGTGCGGAGGCGTTAGCTAAAGCAACTGTTGGGAAGCTGACGGCGATAATTGCAGGCGAGAGTGGTCTCTATGCATCACTTGGTGCTGTTATGACTGGTGTTGGTATAATACTAGCGGTAGTTGCAACGATAGATACTGTTTATGAGTGGTTGAAGGCTGGTGCTACATCAATGATGATAATGATGGTAGTCCCAGTCATTGAAGATCCATCTACAGGCGAGAAGTATGCATGTGGCGCCCTGTACTTACCACTAGAGGCTATAAGGGCTGGCGAGCAGACGAAGTACATAGACCACATAAAGACGTTGCTCTCATTGTACGGTATCGATAATGTCGGTATTGCGGTCTACTCGTTCCGAGATACATGGGATGAGTACAGGGAGGCGATATCAAAGGGATTCCTCCCAAGACCGAACTTACTAGAGATCATAAACAGCACTATAATAAACCCATACGGGTTATCAAGGGATAAGGTTAGGATAACTGAGGTGCTGATGGTATTTGAGAACTACATAACGGGATCTACTAGCTTGTTCCAGAGGATCCTAGGCGGTATAAAGGTATATTCAACACTACAGATAACGGGTCATAGCATTGATGTAATCGGAATTATACCGGGCGGAGAGGTGATAACCGATCCAGAGAGAATAGCCAACATCTTAGGTAGTGTTAAGATAAATGACGTTGAATATACACTCTCACCATCAGACTATGGCGCCAAGGTAGACTTTGCGATGCCGGTAGGCGCCGAGAAGCTAGCGGTGGAGTTCGGCAAGGCTGGCTACTTTGCAGACATACATATACTATGCGATGTTGTGGTTAAGAAGGACTTTGAGCCACTAGAGGACTTCGGATATGTTGTAGACTTCCACTACAACTGGAACAACACGATGATCAGGCTTAACAAGATAGAGCTTGTTGATATGCCGTATCCAATGGTCTATGTAGAGAGGACGTTCATCTATAAGTACGGCAACTTCACGCACCCAATGACTGATGCATTTGAGCTTAGCGGTACTTATGATGACCCGACGTCGCCGAGCGGTAAGCGCTACACATACGTCACGTATAAGAACACTAAGTACATAGATCCCGCTAATGGAGGCATACTACAGCCATGCAAACACTATGTGATAAGGTACTTCTACAAACAGCCCCCTGATGTGGCGCTGTTCGTTTACCTGAACGGCACCCAGATCACTTCGACCAAGGCGAGGCATGCGACTATCGTTCTCAACTCTAGTGCGGAGCAGGACGTTGACTACGTAATAATATTCAGGGTGAAGATGTTAAAGGGATTCAGAGAGGTAACATTATTAGAGGACAAGGATACCGGCACGCTCCACGTCTACGCTAACGGTACGGCATACAAGACGTACCTAATCGAGGAGTATGTAGACTATGCGGTAAGGGTCATGGCTGAGAATGGCACTCCAGCATTTGTAGAGATATATGCTAGGATTACTAAGGCTAAGTATGACTACATCAAGGATAATGATGAGAAGACTGTAGTGTACTACCCGCCGTTCTCCCTAGTGGAGCTGTACGGCAAGAACGCTACACTAAGCATCTACGTCTATGATGCGATGAACGGAAGCAGTATAAGCGGTGCTCTGGTTAAGGTGTATAATGGAACGGTGACTTATTCTGGATATACTAATGCTACTGGATGGGCTGAGTTCAACGTTACGGTCGGTCTGTGGAGTATTGATGTTGCGAAGGACGGATATAACCCATACAGCACACAGCTGTACGTGTATGACAACATGACGTTCAACGTGGTGCTAGTCCCAGAGGGGGCTACAATACCGGTAATACCTCCGGTAAACAACACCAACCCGCCTGTGATATATGCCAACAAGGAGTACTGGTGGCTCTCAGTACAGGTGCTGTATAAGGACGGCATGCCGTTTCACGGTGCTGTGGTTAGGGTATACAACGTATCGTCAGGCTCCCTGCTGTTCGAGAAGGTGACTAATGGAACGGGCTTTGTCCACTTCCTGATATTAAACGGTACTGATGTTAGGGTAGAGGTAAACGCAACCAACCCAGAAAATGCCACGCAGACCTATTTCGAGAGCAGGGAGCTGGTAATAACCCATCACACATGGCTTGTCTTCAAGACTCCTTGGACTTCAAAGTACTACCAGCCGGAGGTCGGCTTGACGTTCGTTGACGTAGTCATACATTGGGGCGCTGGGTACTACTTCGGCAACGTATCGCATTTGGTAATGCTGGGCATATGGACTAATGTGCCTCAGACTGTGACCGTTAACCTAACACTAGTTGACGCGACTACTAACGAGACGATAGGGTTCAAGCAGTTGACGCTGGACTTAGTGGAGGGCGTTAACGTCAATATGACTTGGTTCGACGTGAATGCGACCAAGGGCAAGTACGTGAGGGCGCATGCGGTAATAGTGAGCTATGAGAACGATACTGACCCAGATAACAACGAGCTGTGGAGTGATGTAGTGTTCCTGAAGCCGTTCATGGATATAAGGGTGTTCGTGAGGTGGAGACCTGTTGAGCAGAAGCTACCGTATGCGATACTCCCCGGCGATGTGATAGAGGTTGATGTTGGTATTGAAGTCCCCATGAACTTGACAACGGTGCCCATGAACTTTACTGCCAATATACTGAGCAGGGACATCATGGCCAGGGTGTTCAGGAGCGTGGAGATGAGGAGGGAGGCTATTAAGACTGTTACTGGAGGTATTGTGTGGAGGAACTTCACGCTGACTGTCCCTTGGACTAACAGGATAGTGGTAGAGGTTAATGCGACTCATCCTTGGGAGATGTACTCATTAAACAACAACATGACGTTGACAATAAACATAGACCCAGATATAGAGCTGGAGTCCTTCACAACCAAAGACAATATTAGGCACGTGGTCGAGGGGCACAGGATAGAGTACAGGGTCAGGATCAGGGCTAATGTCGAGCTTGGCGAGGGCTACGCTTTCATAATGCTGTACGACGAGACTACCGGCGAGGAGATCGGATCTAGGAGGGTTGTATTGGAGCCTGAGATGGAGCTTGGCTTCACCAGCACGGCGCCGGAGAACCCGTATATATGGTCATGGGGGATAGAGAGGATAGGGTTCAGGATAGGGATCAAGAGGCCTACGGCTACGCACCTGCTCAACTGCACGGTCAGCGGTACGGACTTCTATCTTGAGAACAATTATAAGGGAATGGAGATAACGGTAGTTAGCTATCAGTTACTGATAATAATTGTAGCAATCGTGGTACTTGTTGCAGTCTTGGCGGTGGTAAGGGCTTTGACGCATACAATATACGAAATGAGAGAAAGAAAGAGGAAGTTCGTGAAGAGGAAGAGCTTCCTAACGGAGACAATATGGGACTATGTAGAAGAAGGGGAGGAAGAAAGCAGATTTGTTAAAAGAAAGCGTTAAAATACCTAGGTTTTTTGACCCAAATTTCTGATTTTTAAATCTTTGTCTACAGAATTCAGACATCAGTTTTTGAGCAGATAAACCGAATCTCCTCAGATATCAGGTTCATGAGAATGGTTAGGAGTTTTTGTAGGAACCTAGGAAGACGGCTACCAGCACTATAATCAAAATGGGGCCGAAAGCCAACCTTCTTTAAAATGAAATAAAGTCTGATCGCGTTAAAAACGTGAATATGGTAAAAGGATCTTTATGTTGGTATCTCAGAACGATACATTAATACATGGGATGAGATAGTTTTTCTCTTGGTGAGAGGATGGTAGTAGTACTCAGGGGAGATGGGAAGTTGCAGGAGCTGATTGAAGAGTGCAGGAAGAGAGGATTGAAGCCGATAATAACCACTAGGTACGCTGGACAACCATTAAGGTACAAGGGAGAGCCTGCTGTTGTGTTCAGGGGCGGGCTTGAGGGGAGAGGAGTAGTAGTCGTTGTTTCTGAGGAGACTTGGGAGGAGTTTGATCGTTCCAGATTCTGATTTTTCTCTAAATGATACATTCTTATTTACCTGTTGTAGTCTAACTTATTGGGGTAGGCTTAATGATAATGAGTTGGCCTTTCACTAGGACATCAGTCCGAATATTATTGGCACTACACGAGGTAGGGGAGTTACACATAAGCGAGATGATCAGAAAGGGGATCTCCCCTAGTGTGTATAGGGACGAGCTGGAAAGGCTGGAAAAGCTGGGACTAGTCCTAGTTAGGAAAAGAGGAAAAAGGAAGGTCATCAGCCTGACCGAGCGGGGAGAGAAGGTTGCATTCCTGTTTGAAATTCTTCTGCGCGAACTCGATTCTGATTGTGCAAGCTAGGTAGTTTTCTGGTATTATCATAGTGATACCTTTAGCGCAGAGTATAAACGCTTAAATACTTTTCATTACTAAAATAGTAACGATGGGTTATGAGTTCAAGTAGGTGTTTTACTAAAGTCGAAAGGAAGAAAGGGAAAATGAAAATTGTCACGATCCACATGCCCGAACAGTACGTTGACGATCTTAAGAGGCTCGTCGAAGAGGGGAAGTATGCGAGCATGAGCGAGGCAATACGTGTTGCAGTAAGGCGCTTTCTACACAGGAGAACCCGCAATATCTCCAAGAGGATGATAGCCTAGGAGGGAGATTATGGAGCACTATGAGGATATCAAGAGGCTCGTCGAATCTGCACTACTGAGATTGTGCATGTACCAGAAGGGGGATCACTTCTTCGTGAAGCCGAAATCTATTGCCAAGAGGGCGCGCCTCAGTACCAAGCCCTTGACCTTGACCATAGTGCGCTATGCGTTGGACGAACTAGCGAAAGAGGGATTGGTGCTTCCGAATGGTGAACGTGTGCACATCAGCATATGGAAGAACGGTTCGCATGGCATAAGGTATATTGTCGTGTTTCCCGAGAGAGTAAAATCAAAAAAACCGATTGAAGGCGTTAAAGGAATAGTAGTATAGGTTTTTATTTCCAATATCTGATTTTTAATTTTTAGAAGTAATCTGATTTTCCTTTTTGTCAAATAACTTTATTAAGGTGCTTAGACTCGGAATGCTTGGAGGGTGGGAGGAAATGAGGGAGTCAATCACGATATACGGATTGATGAAAAAGATGATGTTGCCTGTATCCATCAATCTCGTTTTCTATAATGACATCCTCTACAGGCTCGGCATCAGGGCTGGGGCAGTTGATATGATTGCAGAGTACCAGCCCAGATTGGGTGTGTACTTCTTCTACATGTATATCGCTGGGTTCAGGGGAATAATCACGCTGACGAAAGACCAGTTCTGGGAGCTGGTGGAGCTGGCAGACAAGATAATAAAGGATTTAATTGTCCTAGAGGGAGAGATAAATACCGAATAGTGCCGGGGTAGCTCAGCTTGGTAGAGCACGGGGCTGTTAACCCCGAGGTCGCGGGTTCGAATCCCGCCCCCGGCGCCACAAGGATTATAAGTTATAAAAGCCGAAGGTAGAAAGATAGCCCTTCCTAAGGGGTTATATGTGTAACCTCTGGTTATGGGTGTAACCGCAGAGTTGTTGATGGAAGGGGGTCCTTACGCAACATCTAACCTAAAGACCCCTTTCATTAACAGTCCGTTTATATAAGGAGTAGGGTATTTTTATTAATAGGGGTGATGGTGAGTGAAGGCAGTCCTATATGTCAGAGTATCCACAGATGAGCAGAGGCCTGAAAACCAAATAGTAGCACTTTCCAAATTTGCAAGGAGTAGAGGCATAGAGATAGTTGGAACATTCATAGATCCCGGTATAAGTGGTTATGAGACAAGACCTGAAGAGAGGGAGGGATGGAGGAAGGCGTTTGAGACGGCGCTTCGTGAGAAAGCTGCAATTATAGTATTTAGCTTGGATAGAATTGCAAGACGATATGATTACCTAGTAAAGACATTAGACAAGCTTAGGGAGAATAATATACAGGTGATAGCATACCAAGAAGAGTGGCTACAGTCATTAGCAGTAATACCAGATGAGGCACTTAGGAAGTTGATCTTCGATATAGTTGTTAGAGCGCTGGCCTATGGGTATCAGAAGTATGTTGAGTCGTTGAGGGAGAAGATCAAGGCTGGGATGGAGAGGGCTAGAAGGGAAGGGAAGCATGTAGGGAGGCCACCAGCAGTTCCTGACGAGTTCATTATTAAGATATTAAGGAAGTATCCTGGTCTTTCGAAGAAGGCACTATGGAAGATAGCCATAGGCGAGGGGTACAAGATATCCTATCCGAGGTTTGTTAAAAGGGTGAACGAAATAATAGAGAAATATGGAATTAGAGTGAAATGATGACTATCCCTATACACGATAAGGTAGTTGTTGTTAAGTTTAGTGGAGGTAAGGACTCGACAGCTTCTTTATTATATATGTTAATGAACTATAGGGCTGATTATGTGGTCTATCAGCATACACCTGATAATGTGTTGCCAGAGGCCAAGGAGTACGTAATGGAACTAGCTGATGTAATAATGAGGGATACTGGTAGGGAGTTTGAATTGGTTATTCTGGAATCTGAGCCTATGCTGAAGCTTATGCGGGAGAAGCATAAGCCATTTCCTACGCCGAAGACGTTATGGTGTAATTATTGGCTTAAGGTAGTGCCGTTTAAGCGCTGGGTTAAGGAAATAGCAACTAGGCACGGGGTTTCTGAAGAGGATTTTATAGTCGTAATAGGTGTTAAGAGGACTGATAGTAGGAGGAGGTCTAGGATATATACGGAGAAGTTCATAAAGGCTGATAAGGTTAGGACGTTGTTTAAGGGTATCTCGTATGGTGAGAAGTACTACTGGTTTTTCCCAATACTTGACTGGACTGATAGCCAGGTATGGGACTATTTGAGGGGGTTCCCCAGGACATATAAGTTCCTTAAGGATAATTATGAAAGGTATCATAATATAACACAATGCCTGGTATGCCCATATCATAGTAAAAAGTTCTATAGATCCTTACCGACAGGGGCTTTGCTTAAAATCCATGAGCTTCTTACTGAGATGGAGAAAATGAATCACATAACATACTTTAGACTAGGATATATGTTTTTGCAACGACATAAGAGGATAGTTGAGGAGGAATTAAAAAAGAGGAGGAATACAGGGATATTGGAATCCTGATGCCCTTTTCATAGATTTTCTTTTGTAGATCCTGCACAACGGGTAGTTGTCGAAGCAGATGATATTGTCACCAGCCAGTTCTCTCAGGGCTTTGTGCATTTCACAGGTCTTGATAAAAGGGCACGCCTTCTTCGCGACCTTCTTCATGGGTCTTCACCTCTCAGTTTTTCTATCAGGCTCCTAAGGTTTTGTAGCTCGTTCTTGATCTTGTCAATCTTGTCCAGCACCTTGAATACCCTTGTCAGGTTGCTTTCATTCGCCCTGAATATGATCATGTACACCCTGTCGAGTTCGTCTTGGATCTGGTGGGTTTTGTCTAGAGCCTCTAGCCACCAAGGCTTATTTATATCTATTGGCTTCGCATGGGAGGCCATCATGCTATCACTCTTTTACTTCTGCTACTAGGAAGGCCTCTATTTCCTTGACTTCGTAGGTGGTGTTGCACTTGGGGCATGTGAACGTGTTTAGGGATCTGTTTATGCAACATCCCTCGAATTCGTAACCGCAGTTGGGGCATCTGAAGTACCCAGCGTAGAGGCGGAAGTCCTTTTTGCTAGGAAGGAGTGTTATGTCCCCCTTCTTCAGGCTGATCCTAAATACCACAGTCATGTTTCATTTCACCTTCGGTGAATCCTTTGGGGATGGTGAGGAAAAAGGTATCTCTGAAAATTGCTGAAAAGGATTTAAATGTGCTTTTGCACATATTTTCCCCCGATGAAGAAAAAGTGGTACTGCATGGACTGCGGATACACCTTCGAGACACCGTGGATACCATTCAACATGGTCAAGTGCCCCAAGTGTGGATCAAGGCGAGTCCACAGGATAGATGCACGAAGGGGCAAAGGGTATGGTCCTAGACATAGGAGGGGCATCTGCCGTTAGACAGGTTGAGGAAGGGAATCCTGAATTTTGCATTTTCTTTTTATATCATACTGTATAGGTAGTTAGACTAGGGGTTAGAGTGAGAAAATTAGGAATTATTATAGTTGGACTTGTCCTTGCACTAATGGTTTCTGCATGTACAATTGCAGCCGAGGGGGGCATAAAGGTTCCAAAGACGTCAGTACCAGTAGTTGTTGATGGTTCGCTAGACATGGTCTCGGAATGGAATGGGTCTGCTGTGGTATTCTGGGCCAATCCTCTGGACGGGACGGTGATCGATACTGTCTACATGCTCCACAACGATACGCACTACCTGTTTGGCGCTGTCCTCTATGACCCTGACCCAGTAGTTGATGACAGTTTCGAACTCTACGTGAACTGGAACAATATAACATATAAATATGTATTAGGCGAGGGGTCATCGACTCTGGAGCTTTACAATATTACTGATGGCGAGGTTGCCCTCAGCAGTAATGGGACTGGCGCCATGACTGCCAGCAGTCCGAGTCAGGCATGGCTGTATGCGGAGATCGCGATACCCAAGGATGAGTGGGGGATTGCTCCCTCAGTATACGTGCTGCTTATGCATAGGCATACGTTCAAGCTCGATGTAACAAGCAAGTATCCAGAGGATGCTAATGTCTCTGACCCGACTACGTGGCTTAGAGTCGAATTTAAGGAGGTTCTGGGCCAGTACAAGGTCTCCATAACATTCAGGGATAGGGACGGGAACCCGATTGACTATGTTGCCGATAAGAGCTGTGCCGAGATAGCGTTCCTGAATGGTACAGCCTTCACAACCTTGACACCGGTAAACTCCTCCATAGTCGTACTGCTACCGCCTGAGAACTACACTCTCACCTTCTACGTCTATGCCATTCCAGTATTCAGTACCACGCTTAACGTGAATGAGAACATAACTGCGACGTACACCCTCAACAACCTCAAGCATGTAGTGACCGCCTTTGGAGATGTAGTCGGAGTAGTAGAGGTACCAGGTGAGATAGGGTGTATACACCTTAATCCGGAGAAGCAGATGGGCATACTGATAACCAACAGTACCGAGCCTGTGGCACTAAGGCTGTACCCAAGGGTTTCTTGGAACTATACTTTCGTTGCGGTGCTGAATGCGCTGAACTTTACGTACAACCCATTCGTAAGGAACCTTCTGGCATATGCACCAAGCAACTTCAGCGGGATAATGATGATAGGCGCCCCAGAGGGGTATCCAGTATTCTACTTCTCTAACGGGACTGTCAAGGGCTATGTGTATAGTCGCGAAATGGAGGAGCTGGAAGCATGGGTAGTTAATGGGACATTCAAGGTGTATTGCAACAAGGCGCCGTTCGCGATTACCATTAACGGGACTGCGCTGAGGAGGGGCGCCGATTATACTGTAGACCAATTCTACGTGACCACGGTTAATGCTGGGAGCGGTGAGTTGAGGATATACTACAGGAACCCAGCGAAGGTTGAACTGGCAGTTGGCTCGAAAGTTAGGATATTCATAGCGACACCATATACGTTCAACGGGAAGTACACAGTCGAGGTGTACAGCGAGGATAAGAAGGTTACGAGTATGACTGGCGATTTCAGGTCAGCGGTACCCATGACTGTAATAGAGGTGCCTTTAGAAGGCTTGGAACCAGGAACCTACACAATCGAGGTTTCCGTTACGGACGAGGACTCTAAGCAGACCATAGGTACTGCCTCTGCAACATACGAAGTGGAGAAGGAGGTAGTTGGGGCTCCTGCTGTCGGGTGGGAGTACTATGCGGTAATGGCACTAATACTGCTGGTTGTAATAGTTGCACTAGTTGCTACTCTCAGGGCTTCCCATACGATAATCAGAGAGATTAGAATGAGGTATGTCCGTAGAAAAACCCAAAATTAGAATTTTGATTTTTTAATGCTTCCTCCTTACGAATTTACGCTCTTCTTTTGGTACGATTGCTATTGCTAGTGGTGCTGATGGCGGTGGTACTGGGGACTTGACTACTGGCCTGCCCAGCACAGTATAGTGCTTTGCAACAAGAAGGAGTGTTAGTATTAATGTTGCATCAATAACCAGCAGGTGGTATGTACCGTAGTATATGTTCACTACAGCGTCTAGGAACGCCAAGCATAGGGAGACTACCCAGCCTGACTTAAGGCCTTTGTATAGCGCATATCCCATTATCAGGAACCCCGTGCTGATGACTGCCGATGTTATTACTTGCAACGTGTTCTCTGCCGGTGTAATGAAGAGGCTTGTCAGGGCTAAGAGGAGCTCTAGAAGGCCGAGTGATACAAACATTATCGAGGTTAGTAGTACTAGGAATGGTCTTTCTTGAGCCAAGCCGACCCCTGAATAAAAACGAATATTATTAAAATAAAGCTTCTCTTAGTGCCTCTTCAGTAAACGGTTGGCCTGGAGGTACTATGTACACTTTTGCCTCTACGTTTTTCAGGAGGGTTGTTGCGGTGGCAGAGCTCGGGTTTAGTGTGATCCAGAATACTACAACTTTTCCGTATTTTGAAAGCTCATTCATCAGTTCTATTGAATGATGGACTTCTGTGGTCTCCGCATCTGTTATCACAAAGGTTGTCGCCCTACCTACCTTTGAAGCGTACTCTATTGCCTTCTCTAGGGCTGTGAAGAGTGCAGTCCCGCCGGCTGCGACTACGCTTGACACCGCTTTTTCATATACATCGTACTCTCTGCCAGGAGGAAGTGCCAGCGCTGTATTATTGAAGAATACTAGGAATACTTCATCGCCTCTCTTCCTTGCCTCCTGCAGGATGCTGAATGCAGCTTCTTTGGCTCTCTCAATTTTGGCTCCAATCATCGACGCGCTGACGTCCATAATGATAATGATTATGACAGCACCGCCTTTCCCGCCTTCCATGGGCTCTTCTTTCGTGCTAAATTTGAGCGAGAATACTGGAGGAAGGACTTCTCCATAGATCCTCATCGTCTCCTCGACTCTCAGCTCGTAGGGCAGATCCCCTATCGTCCATTGCTCCAATTCCTCGACTTTTGACCCTGATGAGCCTACCCTCTCTAGTGCTTCCACGTACTTTGAATAGAGGGATAATCTGGTTGCATTTACCAGTATGTCATTATCTATGAAGACTACAGTTCCAGCATTTCCTATGCCTAGAGTGGTGATAAGGTTGGTAGTCTTGCAGAAAATGCGGGAGATCGCCTGTATCTGACCTGATAGGTAGATCGATATCATTCTGCTTAGCCATTGGGGGTCTCTTACAGGGTTTATGATGTCGTCACGTGATAAGAATGCTGGGGCAGGGATCCTAGGGCCTAGTCTTGAGATGTTGGGGATCCCACCGCGGATTATGATCTTGTCGTCAAAAGACCTGCTGATTAATGAGTGGAACAGATCCTTAAGGAGTTCTGCGAGCTGTTCTATTTTTGACTCAAGGCTCATGCTTGACCTGAGGATCTTGAACGCCTCTCTTGCCTTTTCAACGACTTCGTCTGGCCTTATTGAATATTTCTTTGCCCTTTCTATGAAGTTGGGTGTTTTTAGTCCCAGTTCTTCTGCCATCAATTGGTAGACGCTTAGGAAGAACCAGAATCTTGGGTCTTTTCCCCTGTACTTTCCTGCTGCTGAAACTACTCTTTCATAGTATTCCTGTTTATATTTTTTTAATAATTCGTAGTCGACTATGAGATCGGCGACCACGTTTGCGAATGTCTCTGTGTCGGTTACTCCCCTTTTCCGGGCTATCAGTAAGATCAGTTTCTCCCAGTCTGGCTTTCCTGGAAAGATGACTCTATGACCAACCTCGTGCCTTAGTACCTGTTTTACTATGTTGGGTGGATATTTGTACAGGTAGTACCTAGGAAGCTGGACTGTACCCCATATGAATGATGCCGGCTCAGGACTGTTGATTATCTTCAGGTCTAGGAGGACTCCGAACTCCTTGAGGACTTCATCGAAGATCTGCTTGACCATTTTTGTGTTTACTGGTTTCATGCCTAACCACCAGTTATACATATAACCTCCAGAGTATATAAGCGTTTTGACAAATCAATCACTCACCACCCTTAAGCAGATCCAGTATCTGCACATCACCAGCAGGTTCTGCCTCCTTCCTGCACTTCCTGCGGTGCCTTCTCTGCGGGTATGCCCGTAGGACTATGCACTCGTCGTCTGCGGAGATGAAGCCGATTCCAGACCTTACTGCTTCCTCGTACTTCTTCAGCTCCCTGACGATGACGTGCGCTGGGAGGTTGAGGCATACGTAGATGTAGTCGGCATGGCGCCTTCTCTCCAGCGCCTGCCTTATGACGCCTTCTATGTCGTAGCTCTTCAGTTCAACAATAATTGTAGTCTCTCCGTCTGTAATCATGAGGTCGACTTCCTTCCCGTCTAGTGTCCTGAGGTGGGAGCGGATCTCGACAGGCTTTCTGACGTCAGCCCATGAATTGCATCTAGAGAAGTGCAATCTGATTAATTTCCTGACCCACTTGTCGAGCACCAGCAGGTCTTCCATATACCTTATTATCATAACCTCACCCTTCATCTTCGCCGTCCACTAGTACTAGCATTGATTCGAGTGAAGATAGTGCGTTGAAGAGAAGGTAGTAGTCTTCGGGGCTGAGGGATTTCTTGAGCTTCCTGAGTTCCTTAACCTTCTGGATGGTTGCGCGTATGACTGGATCGTCTTTGAGCTCCTTTAGGTTGGCGTATATGTAGAGAGCCAAGGTGTACTGGGAGAGGTTCTTTTCCTTAGCCAGCTTGAGCATGTCTAGGAGGTTCATCCAGCCACCTCCTCAATATCCTTATCTATCTTTACACCCATCTCCCTAACCAGTTTGTCAACCGCCTTCTTTATTCTGAAGAAGTCGAGGTCTAGCTTCATGTCGATCACCAAGATGATGAATATTTCCTTAATGACCTCGTTCTTTGGGACTCTCTTGTTCACGTAGTCTTCACGGAGCTTCTCCAAGCGCCTTACCAGCAGGTCTGTCAGGTATTCCTTTTCAACCTCATTTAAAATTCCAGACATCCTAAGTCACCCCCATGAGGAGCTTATCAAAACCATTTTGAGTTTGCTCCGTTTCCTCCTTGAGCTTACGGTACAATTTCAGGACTACTACATCCCTTTCGGATAATTGCTCCAGTTCTTCCCTTGCACTATCATCTCCTTTGAGTGCTGCTAGGTATGCTTTAATTGCTTTGATCCATACGCCCTTTTTGACTTTTACTGCCCTTTCTATTACCTCCTTTTTAACGAACTCTATCTTGTTGGGGAATGATGCTTCTATTTCTGGTTTTAGGACTAGTCTATGATTCAGAGTATATGGCAGTACGAACAGGACATCCTCAAGCTGGACTATTGGCCTGCTGTAGAGCCAAGCTCTGGCCTTGGCGAACTTAATTGTGGATTCCGCCCACCTAGTGCCCCATACTTCTCGAACCTTGAAGCACAGCTCTCCTTTGTACTGGCAGTTGTCGCATGGTAGGCGGTATCTGGGTTCTGTTACTGAGCGGTCTATATGGGCGCATGTGAAGCTACCAGCAATAAGTGCTAGGAATAGTGTCACCGATTCAGGTACGACGACCTTGTCTACATCGTTCCATATTTCGAGCATCTTTTCGCTGGTTAGGAGTTTTGGTAGTGCGTCCACTATTCTCGGCATGTGGGTCTTTACGTACTTGCTTGTCAACAGCTCATAGGTCTCTGTGATATCCAGCACACGTATGTAGAGATGAGCGTCTATACGATCCCAGAGCGCCTTGGGGATCTCATGACTACTGACATCATGCGGGTTCCTATCGCAGAATGCTATGAAGGGCTTTGACCTGAAGACCCTGCCCCTGTACTCTACTTCCTTCTCTGCAAAGAGGCTCAGTAAGGCATTATAGAGTCTTGGATTACCTCTCTGGAGCTCGTTGAAGAACTTGAATGGGGCCATCACTATTGGTCTTGGCTCTACGTGCTCTATCCCTTTCCTGAGCTTGGCTATGTCAATATACAGGAGTACATCGAATTCTGTTAGTGTGTCCCTAATTCTGGCTATGGGCTTTACGTCCTGCTCATAGATGTCGCTGAAGAATACCTTCATAACAGATTCTATAAACGTTGACTTGCCGACTCCATATGTTCCCGAGAGCAATACTACCGAGTTCTTGGCAAGGAGGCATATCGAGAGCATTTCTTTGGTCTCTGGGTCTGCCCTCCACCAAGAGAATATATTGCGGAGGCCTGCTAAGAAGACGGATCTATACTTGAAAGTAGGGAGGTTTGGGGTCTTTCGGGTTTGGGGGGCTTGGGTTTGGGATCTCATGGTTACACACCTAACCTCCAGTTATACGTATAACCTTTAAAGTATATAAGCGTTTACCCACTCAGAGCCTTTTCGAGTTCCTCGACCGCCGATGATAGGTCACCAGTCTGACCCCTCTTAATGGCCTCTAGGTGCTGTTTAGCAACTTCTAGGAGCTTCTTAGCCTCTGGAGTAAGGATCTCCTGAACCTTCTCAATCTTTTTCAGGTCGCTTTCAACAGCCTTAACTACTCTTAAATCTATTCTACTAGCAACCCTAAGCGCTGTTAACTGGGTCACCAATTGTTTTAATGATTCGTTGACCTGAAGGGCTTGTACTAGCTTCTCAACATCAATTGACTTTTCTTGTACTTCCTGTAGCTTCTTGATGAGCTCGTCTACAAGGCTTTCTACATGGTCTAACTTCTTTTTCAGTTCAGGATCCTTCTCCTCGTGCTTTTCAAGAATCTGCTGGACTGTCTGCTGTAGCTGGGTCAGGAGCTCTGTGGATATGTCCTGCCTGAAGTTCTCCTCATAGATTCCTGGAGGTGGTGATACGACCAGTATTTGGGGCTTGCAGTAGAACTTGGATCTTATCTCCTCATCAGGGATCCTAGATATTATCTCCTCATACTCCTTTACTGCTTGGTCGAGGATCTTTTTTATCTTTGGAAGATCCTTGGATGAGAACAGAGGGACGTTCATCCAGTCAAGAACCTTCAGCTTCATTAGGCGCTTCCAGTTCCTCGCCCTCCATCTGTTCAGATCCCTATAGACATTATATGGAATGGCATGCCTTGTCTTTATCAGGAACGTGTTCTTCTCCTCTTCATGCTCAGATTCTTTGATGACTGTCATTTTTGCGTTCAGTTTTACAACCAAGAATTGGGTTTCAGATACGGGTTTCATGCCTAACCACCAGTTATACATATAACCTCCAGAGTATATAAGCGTTTTGACAAATCACGCCTAGACACTTCGACAGTTATCATAAAAAGCTGTGCAAGATCCTAGCACCAAGAACATTTAACAAAAGTAAAGAATTCGACAGATGCCTATCCAGATATTCAGAGGTACTTCCTTAATTCCTTTTTAATATGGAACTCCCTGCCGTGCGACCTGAGGATGCTGATGGCTTGGACTACATGATCCCTATACCAGCCCTTCAGCACATCCTTTCCCATCTTCGCTAATCTCCCGCTATAATTGAACGCCCCCAGAACATACCAGTCGACATAATCCAGCGTCTCTCCCACTATGAGCTCAGGATAGGTAGTTCTTGGAATGATCGGCTCGACCGAAAGCCAAGTCCTGACGCCCTTGCTGTGAGCTGATTTAAGCGCACTAAGGCGCTCCTCTGGACTAGGAGCATAAGGCTCCCAATCAGTAGGCTCAAGAGAGATGACAGTAGTCCCAAGCCACATGTTCGGGTGCCTTAAGAAGATGTCTAGGTCGCGCAAGGCCAGTTGCGGGTTCTTCGTAAGCACCATTACCTTGTGCCTTGGATTCCTAGCAAGAGCCTCCAGAACCCTCCTGGTCTTCCTAAGGGATTTCTCGACAGGGGGATACGGGTCGCTGGTGAAGCTGACAACTATAGTCCTCGGCTCTCCCGTCCTAGCATACCTTTCAGCCTCCTTGACTGGATCATAATGGCCCCTCCTGATCCTCGACCTGAATAATGGGATCCTCCAAGCCCAGCAGTACCTGCACCTGTACGGGCATGGGCTTCTGTATACAGTAATGTTGTCAGTAGCATAGTCGACAGAAGACTTGGGCATATTTTCACTATAGGGAATTCCCAAACGATTGGTATAAACCTAATTTTGACAAAAGAATCACACATGGAATTCATTAAGCGGGTCTTTAAACTCGATCCAGACCTGCTACCCCCAGACGACTTTGTAGTGCGCAAACACCTGATAGTCGATATCGAGACATCGGGGCTTGACAAGAACGAAGACATAGTAATATGCGGTGGCCTCCTTGATTACGAGAAGAAGTTCGCTTATGTCTACTTCCTCCCAGACCCGCAGGACTGGAAGAAGTTCAGGCGCTTCCTAAGGAACACAATACAATGGTACATCGGAAGAGGGTACACAGCATGGGCATATAATGCAGACTTTGAAAGGTCGTTCCTGATGATAAAAGAGATCCGAGACCTAATGATGTACAGGGTCGTCATGCGTATTGAATACGACTATGAGTATGAGGAGGAGTACGAACTCCCAGACTACCGCTTCTCGAAAATGACAATAACAGCAACAGACATAATCAGGACATACTACCCGAAGTTCTACCTAGGCGACAACAATAACGGCGAAGTAAAGAAGCTGGAATCATTCCTAAAAAGTCTATTTAAGGACTATGTTGCAAGCGAGAAGATACCAGACATCTACTTCAAGAAGTGGTTGCTCAAAAGAGACAAAAGCGCCATAGACACCATAGTCCACCACAACTTTGCAGACCTGTACCTAGAGGCTTGGATACTATGGTACATATCCCAAGTAGTCCGAACAATAATCAAGTCACTAGAGGACTATGCATTAAAGAAATTTGGATACCTACCGACAGAGATAATAGAATACCTGCGCGACTATGTCTAAGGTGATAAAAGAGGAGGATGAGAAGAATGAAGAAGGTGTACATATTGTGGTTTCGGCCAAGAAGGAGGCTCATACCTACGATGATGGGGGTATTCTCATCACTAGAAAAGGCATTAGAGAAGGTAGCCAAATTGCCTGACGGAGCCCACATGTTCCTCTATGTCATGGAATATGAAGTTGATAGCAGTTCTAGCCTAGGAACTCTAGTATGGAATGGCTTAAGCGAAGAGGATAGGAAAAAGCTAGTCAAGATGAAAGAAAAGAAGAGGCCATAGCATAAAGAAGTTCTTAAACTACTTTGCTGCATTACATCGATCTTCTTCTATATATTCAAGCCAAGATAAGATCATGGGAAGCGCGCGCTGTAATATGTGCTTCTTTGCAAACTCTATGGAGTCTAGGTTTAAAGGAACACGTATGACTAGGTAATTTCCTTCAACCCCTACTGTCGGCAGAGAGACCTTGGGCACCCTCCCACCATCCTTAACTACCTCATAAAGAGCTAAAATACTTCTGGTCGCCAAACAATCGAACAAAAAGTCCAAGACCCCCACCGAACACAAAGTAGTTGAACACATAAATGATACATTTTTATACGACCAGCAGGATTGTAGAAAGTGATGGAAGAGGTAATTAAAAACATAAAAGAACTTCTTGAAGGGATTGCCGAAACACTAGACATAATTCTGGATAAGGAAGCATTAAGCGCAATACAGGAGGCAGAAGAAGACATAAAGAAAGGCAGAGTACGAAAACTAGAAGAATTCCTAAAAGAAATATCATAAGTACACAAACCCATCCTCCAAGCTAGATTTTATTACAGAAGGAATCTTTGACATTTTTCAAGGTTTCTTCCTTTACACGCTTCTTGAAGAGCTCATTATAGCAAGCCCTCAGAGTGCTCTCATGAACGCCAGACGCACGGGACACCAGAGGCCAAGTGACCACAGGCTTGACCCCGAGCCTGCACGCAACAATCTTGTCAGCACCATATATGGCACAGGCGCACACGGTTCTCGGCTCAAAGCCCCTGCCCCTCTCCAAGGCCATCTTCAGCAGATCCAAAGCCACCAGAAGCACCCTCTGCCTGTACAGTACAGCCCTATCCCCCAGCCTCCCTACCGCCCTCGGGCTCCTGAACACCTCATGAAGGATCCTGTTCAGGTAGTCAGAAGGCCTCCTAGACCCGATCCTCCTCCCAAGCCTGCCGAACTCATCAATAACCCACAGCACCCTCCACCTAGGGATCCTGATCCCAAGATCCTCAAAAGCCCCCCTGATCTCATCAATAGAGACAGGAAAGCCGTACCTCCTCACAACATAGAGCACAGAACCGAAAGCATACCAGTAGAAGCGCCTGATATCCCGCTCCCTACTGGCACCGACCACGAACCTGAAAGTCTTCACCGCAATCTCCCTGACATCCGCAGGAAGACCGAGCATGGCACAGACCCTAGTGATGACCCCGATGGCAATATCCTTCCTCCTCTCAAGCGCAGCCCTCTTCCTATCAAGATTGCACAGCTTCAGGTACTTCCTGAACCTCCCCGCACCCGTATCAGGACTATAGAAGCCCCTATCATATATACCCATATACGTCTGCCTATCCACCCCCACCACCTCCCCCAACGACTAAAGGAACCTCAACCCTCTCAACAGAACCCAGATCTTCTACATAGATCTTCATGAAGCTCAAGAGCGCCCTGAAATCAATACGCGACCTGAAAACAACATCAACCCCCACCTCGCTGGCACGAACAGGAATACCCTCCGTGAAGCTTATAGGCAACAACCCGTCATTCGGAGCAGAAACACTAGAACGCCCAAAGTACAATCTATGGATCCCTACCTTGGCCGACTCACCATTATAAACAACCTCAGAAAGCATAGCCCTGACAAGCCTAACTATATACCTCCTCTCCCTCCTCGACAGGTACCTCTCCAATTCCCTCTTGAGAACCAAGGAAAACCTATAGACAAACACGACCCTCAAGTACAGCATCCTCACCAAGTCTTCAGGCCTCATAGTCCTGACAGTACTATGAAACCTAATCCTGAACCTGCGAGTACCAGAAGACCTAATTTTCACCCCTAGTATTTCTTCAAGAAGAGCAAATATGCTGTCAACCGAGCGCGCACGGGCACCCAGCTTTTCTTCGCCTCCAGATTTGCGCTTGTACAAATCATTCTTCCCATTCCTTGTATCAATAACTCTTGAGGGAATGGGCGTTTTAACTAGCCTATAAACACCTCTAGATACCCTAACAACATACCCCCTCTTAACTAGCCTATTTAGAGCACAGTAGTACATGTTGAATAGTCTCATCCGTTCTTTTCCTTTGACCCCCCGATGATAGAACTCGATCAATTCACATAGTCTGAATTCGCGACATAAAAAGGCGTATTTAATAATATTATGCTCTCTCACCCCTAGTACTACTCTACTAGGAGAGCTGGAGTTTTCTTCGCCTACTGTCTTTGAAAAGGATTTATATACTCCCCTATTGTTATTCCACTTAGACACCGAAACACCTCCGCGGGGAGATGATGAGACTTCCTGAGTCTGATTGGCTATTTCTAATTATTTTGTCAAAACAGATATAAATGTAAAGATTAAGATAGTATTAGGGGCACTAATGGGGAGATGGGTATCAGTATACTTCAACGAGAAAGAGTGGACTCTTTTCAGGAGAGTCCTAGAAAAGGAGTCAAGGCGCAGGGGCAGGAGATTGTCCCCTTATGAACTCCTTAAGGAGTGGGCGCTAAAGCTAATAAAGGAAGCTGACGGAGAAGATAACCCTAAGGCTAACTAGAGTAAGCAACGAAGTCGCCAGAGCTATTAGTACTACCACTAATGGGTGTTGTACGTCAACACCTGCCATCCTAAGCTGGTTTACTGTGAATAGGAGTGTTAATCTCATTATTTGTGTAGTCACAAATGCCGAGAGGTAGATAGGCAGGTCTGACGTAGTCCCATCGGATAGAGCGACAAAGACCAAGAAGCCCATTCCGAAGCTTGTCAGGAGGGCTATCAGCTCGTAGAGCCACATCCTCGTCGGCTCTGGGTGCTTTTTGATTACGAATTTCCCTGTTCGATATGCTTGGGCATGGTAGTAAGACAAGGCGTATGTCGCTGGCATGGATACGCATGCGAACAGCGCCGAGATGAAGCTCTCTGGGACTGATGTGTTGAATACCTTCAATAGTAATATCAAGAATACTATGCTCAGGAACAGGTGAAGGCTTATGGACTCGTCTCTATCCAAAGACATCCCCAAGAGAAATATGGGGAAAAATGATAAAAAAGTTAGGTTTTCAGTACCTGACCCTAGATACAACACTTCGAAGTGTTGAGATCCCTTCATTTATGCATTGCCTGAACTCGCTATAAGTCCGAGCGACTTTCTTGCATGCCTCCAGAAGTGGCTCGAACACTTGGTCTAGGTCGTATTCGCCAATAGCAAACTCGTTAAGCTCTTTCTTTATTTTCTCAACCCATTCGTCCTTGTCCTCTTTCTCAGCCATGGCCGATCACCGCTATTTTCTTCTGACGTACTTCCTGTTCTTCTCCTTCCATTCGACTACCATGGCTGTTGCAGTTCTGGCTCCTGCCGCAAATCCTGCTACTATGAGCGCGACTACTAATACTGCTACGAGCAGTATTACAAGCCAGTACTCTAGTGTCAGGTAGAAGGTCTTCACGTACGTCCCAGTAACCACGTATGTCTCGGTCATGTCAAGGGTTACTGTTGTCTGGTTTGTCTCCTTGCCGTCATACTCGATCTTCTCTAGTACGTACTTGTATGGGACTTCTACTATCTCCTTTGGATATGTAACGTTTATACTGGATGGGGCATAGACGGTTACGTTTGTTGATAATGTCAGAGACACATCCTTGAATGCCAACAGGACTACCTTTACGTCGACACTCTTTGGCGTGCTCTTCAGGACAGCATAGTACATCTTGCTTGCGTCGATGGTTACGTTCGTGTCACCGCTTACAGTAACGGTGTCAAGGATGTAGTACTCCGACTTCACTACAATCAGGTAGGATGCATTAGCAGGGACTGTTATGGTGGCCGTGCCGTTCTCGTCAGTCGTGCCCTCGTATGTGTTTCCTGCCTCGTCGTATACCGTCACTTTGGCGTTGGCCAAGGGTTCTCCATCATAACCGATTACGGTTATGGTTATTGTCGGGTCTTCGGCCTTGACTACTAGGGGCATTACGAGCGCGTTGAGTAGCAGGGGCAGTAACAATACTAATACCAAGCACCTTTTCATACTCATACCACCAAAAAGAAATAACTTAATACGACTAAAAAACCTTTTTCTCGCTAACCATGGGGAGCCTTTGGAATGCCCCAGCCAGTAATGAAGTCCTTGATGAAGTCGATATGCCTTGAATTCTCCTTGACCCACCTTATGAAATCATCAACTGATGGGTCTCTACCATGCCAGTACCTGAAGTACTCGATGAATGCAGCCGCTATCCCAGAGGCCACAGGAGTGGCCATAGAAGTCCCGCTCAAGGCGACGTAGTAGGTGTTGACTTCATATTCGTCTGGGAAGTCCGCAAACTGGGATTTGCAACTGACTATCATTACTCCTGCAACTACCAAGTCAGGCTTCATCCTCATATCTATGGTGGGGCCCAAGCTTGAGAACGAGGCCAGTTTGTCATAGTATGGATCCCAAGCGCCTACAGCGAACGCCTTCCTTGCGACCGCTGGGACTACGATTGTGGTTGGGATGTTCCCCTCGTTCCCCGCGGCTGCGAACACCCATACTCCCTTCTCTTCCGATAGCTCATCTACAGCCAAAGATAATGGGTCATTACCGTCTGATGCAAAGTTCGCGCCCCAGCTGATATTCAATATCTCTATGTCGTACTTCTCGGTGTTGTTGTAGACCCACTCTAATGCCTCCAAGCACATGTCCATGTCTGCTACACCGTCTTTGTTGAACGCTTTGACGACCACCAATTGCACTCCCGGCGCTATGCCCATGAACTTCCCATTTGAGGCATGCCCTCTTCCGGCTATGATCCCAGCAACATGCGTTCCGTGGCCGTTGATGTCGAGGAATGCTGGCTCCCCGTATTTCTCCCACAGGAGCATGTCGCAATTCAACAGGTCATTCATGGTTCCGTTCTTATATGGTTCCCAGAATATGTACTCGCCTGTCGACTCTGAAATGTAGAACAGGCTTACAAGAACCTTGATTATGCTTTTCCCGTCATCGTCGAAGAAGTCTGGGTGAGTATAGTCGATCCCCGAGTCGATTATTGCAACCGTGACACCACGGCCTATCCACGGACCTGTTGCCCTGTGGAATTCATTATCTATGTCCCTCTCCTTAAACGGGTATTCTTCAGCCTTTATCCCGTTTAGATATAATGCGTGCCTTAGGGTCTTGTCTCCATAGATGGATATTACATTCTTCCTGTCTGTTAGTGAGTAAAGCTCGTCTGTCGAGGAGACTACAGTCTTATAGATGTGCAGATCCCCGAAGTGCCACGTCTTCAATATTTTCCTGTTCAGAGGCGTGTCGCCTCTTACGGCTACGTATACTGTTGCAGACTGATTCCTCAGCAGGGCGTCGTAGACCTCGGGATCGACCCTGAATAATGTTACCTGCAAGGGCTTGAGCGCATATCCTACTATTGGTAGTGAAACGACTACTGCTAGGATCAGAAATAGCTTCGTTATCTTGACCAGCTGGTTATACGCATAACCGTCGGTTACATGTGTAGCCCATAAAATGCTACTTTCTCCTGACGAACTTCTCCTCCCCACGAACCTTTTCTTTCGGACAAACATAGTGGGTCACCATCCCGAGTTTTATTTCAGGCTTCCTCCACATCATCACGTCCTCAACAGAAGACCACATTACTAGGATCGATAGTGGTATCAGCGCCTTGAAGAACCAAGTCTCGAAGTATGCATGGTACACTAGGCTGAATACCAGCATCCCAAGGCCCACGCAGAACAGCGCTGACTCCAACAACATGTCGAACGGCATGAACCATTCTGGGAAGAACCTCTTCATGTATACATAGTAGTACACGTCCTCAAGCTGGTCTACTGCGGCCAGCGCCAAGAGTACTGACAGCGCTGGGTTTGACTTCCACAGTACGAATGCCAGTACCAGCAGTAGTACCAGTCCGAAGCTGTTGATTATGATTCTCAGCAATCTGAACAGTCTATGCATCTGATCCCCAAGAGAAATAGGAGGAATAAAAAATTAAAATTTATTCAGGGGCTTTAGGCAAAGGCACTATACTCCTAGTGCCCTCCTCTTGTAGTACTGATAGCAGGCATATACGACTGCGATTGCCGCAACTACAGCAAGAACCACCAGCACATAGAACACTGCGTTGGTTATTGCAATTTCATTAATAGAGGCCCCACCGACCAAGAAGGCCACAGGTATGTATCCGTACACAATTCCGCCGTACACCGCCATTACAAGGCCAAATGCGAACACATACCAGAGCAGTAGTGCGCTAGGGCTGAATACCCCCGCTTTTACCAAGATGTGCCCCACAAGGATGAGACCGATGGAGAGCGTTACCATTAGTCCTAGCGACAGGGGATTCGTTATGTAGCCTGCTTGCACTAGGGCTATTCCCAGAATCACTAGTCCGACAAAGCCTATCGCTAGTATTGCATCGCGTGTGGAAATCTCAAGTTTTGCTGCCTCTGCCATACATTCACCACTAATAACTTACACTTCACTCATTTTTAACTTTCCTCCTGACGAATAAGTTCTTTGCCTCCTCGACCTCATCACTTAACGACTTCGTAGACTTCCTGATGACAAAGGACATCTTCATCTCCTCCTCTTCCCTCTCTTCCGTCTTTTCCCCTCCCTTCTTCTTCCTGAAGAGCTTGGGATACGATTCGGAGACCGGATGCTTCCTTACGTACCTGTACCTCTTCCAAGGGGTCGGGATTTCAACCTCCCTGATGATGTCTGCAAGGGTTATCCACCCATTATGGAACGTGTGGTATAGTATCGCGCAGAGGCCGTCCCCGTCGAGCCACATCATCGTGTAGAACGCGGCAGATGATGCGTAGTAGAACGCCGCCGTAACAGTAAATGCGATCTTCTTCCATAGGGGGAAGTCCGAGAGGGCCTGCAACTGCCATGCTGGGTGCATCAGAACCCAAACTACCGACCCTATGACGGCGCCCACAGTCCCGAAGAGCAGATACGGGATCCCCCTGAAGAGCAGTTCCTCGAAGAGCGGATAGTAAAGCGCAGTAAGGGTTACCGTCCTGAAGGCCGTCTCGTAGGACATGTTGATCATCGGTAGCGGGCTTATCCTAGTCTCGAAGATCTCTGGCCTGATGCCGAGCGCCCTTTCAATAAGGATGCGGATGACCATGGGAGCCAGCACTAGGGCTACGTACCAAGGAAAGTACTGGAGCATCTGGTAGAGTAGTGTACTGAGGCCGAGTTGCACTACTCTGTCCCTCCTGCCCTATTTCTTTCTTATGAACATACAGTATGAAAAGCTTATGCTTGCAAAAATCGTGATTACTGTAAATGTCGCATACCTGAACAGAAGCGTGAGCCAGAACGATATCATGAAGATAGCAAGGGACATCCAGCGCTCGTAAGCGGGAGGGGGAGGGTTCCCATGTAACTGCATGTACCTCATAGTGAACACTTGGTCGGATAGCATCAGTATAAGCAGAGCCCATTGCATTCCATACCATATGGGGTAGTATCTGGCAATCCATTCTGTCGGGATGACCCACGGTCTTGTGATTGCGGACTTCAAAAGCTCTACTACGTTTACCCCGAGGAGGTCTCCGAATAACTGCATGATCAGAAGGATGCTCAGGAAGGATGAGACTATATTGGACATCTTTTCAGTCAGTTCGAGCATCCTAG
>Ga0180301_10000729_pt1 | contig 25689 bp, 30 predicted proteins | sample GuaBasSediGuay16_FD_121797 | JGI IMG/M metagenome (GOLD analysis project Ga0180301, IMG submission 121797) | Subseafloor sediment microbial communities from Guaymas Basin, Gulf of California, Mexico - Guay16, Core 4569-2, 12-15 cm | ecosystem: Environmental > Aquatic > Marine > Hydrothermal... | reverse complement strand
TCCCTCTAGAGCTTTACGTTAAACATCTAAGCAAAACATCCAGACACTATAATCCCAGAGGTCATGTAGCTAGTTTTGACTTCAACTCAGATAGGATATGCATGGCAATTGTTGATAAGAATGGCAATCTGCTGGACGTTAAGAATGAGCATTTTCCAGAAATTACCTCTCACGGTTTTCCAAAGGATAAAGCAAAGGACATCAGGATGAAGGCTTTAACAAAATTGGTCAGTTATGCACATCATCACGGCGTGGAGAAAAGATGGACACTGTGGGAGTAAGTGGAACGTTAATTGAGGTTAATGAAGGAGGTTTAGTGAGGGTAAAGGGTCCCGCACTGTTTGTCGTGGCTCAGGGGCTATTATATGGGTTGGGAATAGAATTTAAAGCTGGATGTAAAGTAAAGGTACCTAAAGGCCGTGTAATAGTTTTCAAAGCGCTAAAAAATACCGTTATTAAGGGTATGGTGGGGGATGGAGGAGAACTAGGAGTAGCGGATCCCTCCGAAGAAGTATTGGATAGATGGATAAACCTCGTAAACAGGATTTTAAATGTTGTCAAACAACGTTTGAAGAAAAATGAGAGAACAAAAATCTTAGTGCTGGGTCCAGTGGACAGCGGCAAAACAACAATTACAACTTTTATACTTAACGCGGCGCTACGCCAAGGCTTAAGAGTCTCTGTACTCGATCTCGATGTAGGTCAAGCCGATATAGGCCCCCCGACAACCATAGCCTTAGCCTCTCCCGATAAGCCCGTACTTTCCCTACGGGATTTAACCCCTGATTCATTGTCGTTTATAGGTACCATAGCTCCCGAAGGATATGAATGGCGGATAATATCTTCAGCACTAAAGCTGTGTTTCGAAGCAGAAGGAAAAACAGATCTAATTTTGATCAATACCGATGGCTGGGTGACCGGCTTTAAGGCCGTTTGTTATAAAATAAATTTAGTAAGAACGCTTCGACCCCAAATAATAATTGTAATGCTGAAAGATTCAAGTCTACGGGGGCTTGTATCATCGCTGAGGAAGCTTCAGGAAACAATGGAGATAATAGAGGCCCCTACACCCCCTGCAATCCATAGAAGAAGCCGTGAAGAAAGAAGATACCTTAGAGCCCAAAACTACTACCATTACTTTAAAGACAGTAAGATACGAGTAATAAGCCTTGCCGATGTCCTTCTCTTAGACACCCCGCTTCTTGGGGGGTATAGGCTTCCCATGGAAATGCTTGAGAGTCTGGGCGACAACAAAATACTACATGCTGAACTACATGGAAACCGTCTTCTTCTAGTCACAGAGAAAAAATGTTCGACTATTTGTTCCCTTAACTCGATTATAGAAAAGATCAAAAAAGATTACGGCGTTGAAAAAGTTAAAATATTGTCTAAAGGATATTTTACTGGACTGCTTGTTGGTTTGCTTGATGAAAAGTTTGTTGAAAGAGGATTGGGGTTGATCCAGGATTTCAATTTCATGGAAAACGTCATTAAGATTAAAACATCCTATCGGGGGCCGGTAAAAGGCATTATGTTTAGCAGGATTCGATTAAAAGAAGATTATACCGAAAGTATTTCATGATTTATATTTAATGTACAATTTATTGAACAAAGACATGTTTTTAGGCATAAAATCTCTAGCTATCCATGGGAAAATGTGGAAAAAACGTTCGTTTCCAACAGTCTTGATAGTGTTCTTTCTAGTGACGACTTTATCAATTATTTCGGGACAACCAAGGAACTATATATTAAATATAGTTCTTCCAGGGAACACCTACGCTGAAATCTATGTCATAGGTCTAGATAAAAAAATTTTCATATCCTCCTATACCTTCAGCGAATTTATAGGATTTAAACTTCAGGAAGGAAGCTACCTGATTGTAGTATTCTTCCCACACACAGAAAAGTATGCTACAAAAAATATACAGTTGTCTTCCAATATAACTGCCACATTTATGCCAACTAATGGAACTACATTAGCCTCACTGACAATCCGAAAAGTTCCAGTCTTTCTTTTCTTTCCAAACGGTTCAAAAGTACTCATCGAAGAAAAATCCACAATTAAAGCCATGTATCCAGCAATAATGTTTTATGGAAAACTAGAAAATTATACAGTACGTTTTATTGAAAGTTCAGCAAAAGTTGGAACAACCTTCCGTGGAACCAGTCAACTAGAAGAACAAAGGTATTGGTCGACTATAATATATCTCACAAAAACAGTTTTGGTATCCCTTGGGTTGGGACTCCTTATATATGTAATAGCTAGATTTAAGATTATAGGCCAAGTAAGTAAGGATCGATAGTATTACACGGGGGGACGTTTTGTCCAACGATTTAAGAGGACGAACTCTAGAGGTATATAAACACCTGCTTAGAAAAGGTAGACCTGTCGGTGTAAGAGAGATACAGAGGGCACTTAAACTGAAATCTCCCAGTCTTGCATTATATCATCTCAAGAAACTTGAGGAAATGGGGTTAGTGGAGAAAACCTACGAGGGAAAATATTTCGTAAAGAACCCTGTTAAAGTAGATGTTTTGAAGGATTTTTTAATAATTGGTAAGTATGCTGTTCCACGTTTTCTATTTTACTCTGTTTTTACCTCTAGTTTAACTATTTTCTATATTTCTTCAATAAATCTGGGAAAAGCTACTCTAGGAGAATTACTAGGTCTCATTATAGCGGCTGCCACTTCGATAATATTCTGGTATGAAACACTACGTATATTAAGGGAGTAGGTTCTCCTGGATTATTGGACAGGCAACCACAGCGATTATAGAAGTAATCTAGGTACTAGATGTTTTCATGAAGGTATCGGCCTTTATACGTTGTATGTGGTTTTTCGGCAAGCTTCATCAACATGAGTTGGGCTATACGTGCACCTTGCTCGAGAATTACACCGTATTCGTTAAACACTACTAGGAGAGCTTCCCCCCGGCCTCTATATCCAGGATCCCAAACAGCTAAGTTGATGGTAACACCCATTCTGAGCAGGCTTGATCTGGGGAAAGCTATTCCAACACAGTCCGAGGGGATTTCGACGATTTCCTTGAACCGTATTTTATATGCACCGGCAGGAAGTCTAAAAAATCCATCTTGAGATTGAACTTCGGTGTAGTTTGGTAGGTTAACTGTGGCTTTGTTTAGGCTACCGGTCGAGGAGAATTTAAACACTTTGAGAAGGGTTAAGTCGACGCCAGCTGGTTGGACTTGGGTTTCGTCTATTAGGTTACCCGCCTTCCTAAGAATCTCGGCAAAACGGAATCCAGGTACTATAGGCAAGCTTAAACCCTCGCTCTAATAGTCTTCTCTATGGCATCTACTATGATCTTCTCTTTTTCCCTGAAAATACCTGTCAAGAGCCTAGCTAACTCCATGCCAGAACCACGCCTTAAAATCTCGTTGGCATATAGTTCAAGTTCACTTTTCTGTGGCGGACGCCTTTCCTGGGCTATTATTCTCGCCTTCTCAAGCTCCATTAGGGATTCTTTAGCCAAATTCTTATCCTCCTCTCCCTCATTCAGTCTATAAATATATTGAGTTAAGAGGGCCTCCGCTTTCAGCATGTAATTTATAGGCGTACGGGAAAACCGGCTTCTCAACCAGGCTTCCTCGGCGGCAGCTGTTATAGCTATAAAATGCGTATCGGATGTCCGAACAACCTTTTCCAGTAGCGGATTATATGGAGCAACTAAAAGATCTTTTACCTCTAGGAACCCATATCTAATATAATAGTTTTTATCGCTTGCAGAGGATATTATTATCCATTTACTGTTTAACTCTTCGCTCTTCAACTTTACAAATAACCCTTCTTTTTCGGCAATCCCCCTTTGAACAAAATTCAATATTGTATTTCTGGCCTCCTCGAATTTGAGTCCAAGTGCGTAAGCTATATCATATATGTGAAGTTTCCTGTTTTTAGCCAGCAATATTAATGCTTTACATTCGATAGGTGCCAGTTGTGTAGAGTCTCTCTCATTTCCCCTTTCTACCATTTACTATTCCTCTCTCCAAAACTTATTAAATACATATTTTTAATATTTTTGAAGAACCTGTGGAGAGGTAATCAATTACATAACATAGATCAGGGGGTGAGGTGGCTGAGGGAGGAAGAGAAGATTTTTTTGCTGACGTTCCTTGCTTTGAGAGGGGCTTTAGATAAACCGATTAAAATCAGTCTTAGGGATATTGCTAGAAATCTTGGATTATCTCCTCAAAGTATTTCACGAAGATTAGAGGTTCTTGAAAAAGAAGGATTAATAAATCGTTCTATTAGCGGTAGAGGACAATTGGTAACTTTATCTTCCAGCGGGATACAGAAAATCCTCTCCTTTTATAATACTCTTTCAACGGTGCTTAAACCCGTTAAAGATACGATTTTAGTTCTTAAAGGAAGGGTTTTTACGGGCTTAGGTGAAGGGGCTTTTTACATGTCTAGGCCAGAATACAGGAAACAGTTTATTAGAACCCTGGGATATGCCCCTTATCCTGGAACCCTCAATATACGTTTAGAACCATCATCTATGAAGTATAGGAAGGTTCTTGAAAGGCTTGAAGGCATAAAGATTAACCCTTTCGCTAATAGATCACGAAAATATGGTGGCGGTAAATTGTTTAAAGTACGAATAAACGGAGAGGTGGAAGGTGCATTAATTATACCGGAGAGAACACACTATGGTCCAGACGTAATCGAAGTAATAGCTCCGATCAATCTACGTGAATTCCTAAAATTAAAGGATGGGGATTGGGTTACAGTCTACGTGCACTTGTAAAAATTTAAAAACAATTCCTATAAGAAAAGGTGGGAGAAATATGGAAACTATCTCGTTGAATGATTTCATGAAACTTGATTTACGGGTAGGTAAAGTTTTAGAAGCAAGCAAAGTGGAGGGATCCAAGAAGCTCTTAAAGCTAAAAGTGGATATTGGAGGGGAGATTAGGCAACTTGTTGCAGGTATAGCCGAATACTACGCCCCGAGGGATCTGGAAGGGAAACTCATAGTAGTAGTGGCTAATCTTCAACCTAAAAAGATTAGAGGTGTAATATCTCAGGGAATGCTTTTGGCGGCCGACCACATGGGTGAACCTGTTCTCATAGTTCCTGAGAAAAACGTACCCCCTGGAACAAAAGTCAGGTAATTCAACCTATTTTTTCAATATTATTGTAAACAGCTTCCACGTGCTCGAAGATTTCACGTCTAATTGGAATTCCTTTAAACGCCTTTTCTGTAACGCTTTTCCCGCTGGCTACTGACGCTATTGCAGCTGCATAGATAGGATCCTCTCCCTCGCTCAAAGCTAAGGATAAAATAGCTGTATATATATCACCTGCACCTGTAGGATCCACGGTTTTACCTACCTGTAGAGACGGTATCTTAAAGACACCCTCGTTGCAAGCTATTATTGATCCCTTAATTCCTAGAGTTACAGCTGAAAGCGCTCCTGTTCTATTAAAAATTCTTATTGCCGAAGTTTTAGGGTTAGCTATGCCAGTCAATATCTCAGCTTCCTTAAATTCTCCGTGGATTACATCTACTTTGGATAGCATTTCCCATAGCCGGGGATAACTTGGTTGACGTAGTTTCACTATACCTGTTGAATCGGTGAACCTTACAAGACCCTGTACATCAACAGCAATTATACGGCATTTTTCCCTTAAATATTTCAAGCATGTGGGATCGATGTCGTGAAAAACGTATCCTACATGCATTACCTCCGTTCGGTCGACTGCCTCGAGTTCTTTCAAAGTTATCGGTTGACATCGGGATTTAAGAACCACCTTCCTCTCATCTTTCTCATAGACAAGCCTGAAGAAAGTTGATGGAGCATTGACCCTTTTTACCCCCTCTACTGCTATACCGTATCTAGATAAGAGCAGAAGAAAATCCTCCGGGAAATCGTATCCCACTTTACTAATTATGTATGGCGTTACACCGTACCTTTTTGCAGCAATTGCTCCATATGCTACCGAACCACCTAGGGATCGGGTTACACTTCCCTCCGAGATTATTTCGTCTATCGTCAAGTATCCCACTGCAACATATTCCATAGACCCAAGCACCATACCATCACAGGATAGGTTTGGCTTACAGATGTATAAAAATTAATGGCTTCCCGGATTAAGGCTTTTAAGGTTAAGTAACGTTAAAGTTAAAAGATCTAGCTAATTATTTTCCTATAGTGCCCGCAATACGTTTTTACTGGACACATTTTACATTTAGGGTTTCTGGCTGAGCATATTTTTCTACCAAAGGATATTAAAGCTAAATGCATTGTGAGAAGCTTTTCTTCATCATGCTCCAGCGCCTCTTCAAGGACTTTTCGTATCTCCTCGTAATCAGCCTTAGATGACACAAACCCAAGCCTCTTTGATATCCTAGCTATGTGGGTATCAACAGGCATTACTGGTTTACCATAGTGAAATAAGAGAACGATGTCGGCTGTCTTTCTCCCAATGGCTGGCAAATTTAAGAGATATCCGCGTGCACGGTTAACATCCTCCTTTAAAAGCTGCTTTAACTCTCCTTCTATATCCTTTTCCATAAATATTTGAGCAAGCTCCTTTAGTTTAATGCTTTTGCGGTTGTACAAGCCTGCAACCTTTATGGAATCTCTGATTTCATCCATAGAGGCCTCTATGATAGATTTAGGATGAATAAGTTTCCGTTTTAAGAGGTTTCTAAAAGCCCTAGAGGAATTCCTAGAATTCGTGTTTTGAGATAAAATCGTAGCTACGAGTAGCTCAAATAAAGTCCTCGTTTTTCTTGCCTTCTTAATAGTTAGCCTCCTTTCTTCAAGCCCTTTATCGTTTACTGAAATCCATATTTCCTCCAGTATTTTTCCGACCGTGGTCTCAGACATGTATATTACCGTATAGTTTCGATGAACTCTTTCATTCTACGAATAGCTTCGTCTATAAGCCAAGGTTCCTCTACAACGGGGGCGAAGGATAAACGTACCCACCCTTCCATGCCAAAGTCTTTTCCTGGTGCAAGGGCAACCTGCTCTGTTTTTAACAGTTTATCGCAGAATTCCTTTGAAGACTGCATGTATTTTCCAATATAAAAGAATACGTAAAAGCTTCCCTTAGGCTTGAGGGCTAAAGTTTCCGGTAGATTTTGAAGCAAAGATTGATATGTTTTTGAAGCCACTTGTGCATACTTTACCTTGCTTCTTTCATTGAATTCCCTGAGAATCTTTAGATTGTCTTTATCGGAGAAAATAGATGCCAGTATCTCTTGTACCAGTCTGCTGGGACAGAGAGTACGTGCCTGTTCTATGGTTTCCACAGCTTTACATACACTTGTATCAGCTACTAGGTAGCTTGCACGCCAACCTGGTATTCTAAGTTCTTTTGAGAGAGAGACCATCAGCAATTCGTTTTCCCTGCGTTTACGTCTCATGTATGATGGTATATCCGTGTAGATGAAGGCTCTATAAGCTAGATCCGTTAAAACCCAGAATCCTTTCTCCTCGGCCAGGTCCACAACACCCTCATAAACATCGTCGTCCAGTATCTGGCTATCTGGGTTACCTGGAATAGCCAGTATTACAAGCCTAGTGTTATGGGTGACCAGGTTTTGTAGTTCATCGAGGTTGGGAGAGAATACACCTTCCTCATCTATCATATTCCAATATTTCACCCTTACGTTTCGTTGCAACTCTATCTCCAGTTGTCTAAGATAGTTTAGATAGTAGGGGCGTGTAACCACCACCTCAGAACCCGGATCCAATGTGGCTAGAAAGACCGCAGCTGTAAGCTCCGAGCTTCCGAGCCCCACCACAACTTCTTCATCTTCTATCTCTCTATCAAAAACAGTTTTTTCGTAGTCGACTAGAGACTCTATGAAATCGGGTTGACCTCTAGTAGTTCCGTATCTACAGGACTCTATGAAGTGTTCACGGTTTTCGCCGAGCCTCTTATAGTGTTCAAGAAGTATAGGGGGTGGGGGGTCTTGCGGCCAGCCTCCACCAAGATAAATTAATGGTTTAGGATACTTTTCCGGATGAAGTTTGTAGTCTGTGACGATTGTCATGATCTCCCGGATGGCGCTGGGATGTGAAAGGGCGTATCTAGAGATTTCCGATAAAGATGGCTTAACCATGTTTATTCTCCAGTAAGGATTTCGATTATATGAATTTAAAAATGAGGTTTTAAACGATTTTACAAAAATCGCGTCTGAACCTCTTTTCTTTAAAGTTGGAAATAAACTATGACGAATACGGGCGATATGCAAAGTAACATATATTGCTAACAGGATACTTAAAACCAATGTACCTTTAACATGGGAGGTGGCGTTGATGACGGTGTTCGAAAAAATAGGTGCAGGCTCAAAGGTTCCAGATGAGGTAAATGTCGTCGTAGAGATACCTCTCGGAAGCAATGTTAAGTATGAGGTAGACAAAGAAACCGGCGTCCTCTTCGTGGATAGAATACTTTACACCTCTATGGTTTACCCATTCAATTATGGTTTTATACCGGGAACCTTGGAGGAGGACGGTGATCCAGTGGATGTGCTTGTTTTAGGCAAAACACCAGTTGTACCAGGCTCTATAATAGTAGCTAGACCCATAGGCCTCTTGATAATGGAAGACGAGGAAGGCCCGGATAGCAAGGTTATAGCCGTCCCTAAAACAAAAATAGACCCTGAGTTCAAGGATGTAAATGATATAAGTGATGTGCCAGAAGCTGTTAAAAATAAGATAAAACACTTCTTCGAACACTACAAGGAGCTTGAGCCAAACAAGTGGGTTAAAGTGAAGGAATGGAAAAGTGGAAGTGAGGCAAAGAAGCGTATACTTGAAGCCGTTAAACGCTATTCTTCACAGAAGAAGTAGACAAGACTTCTAGTAGCTCTCCAGGTGTGTATACGGGGAGGGGGAAACCGGTTATTTTTTCGATTTTTTTGGTTAGAATTCTTGTTTGTGGGATTTCGAGTCGCGCCTTTTCAATGATGTTTTCATTCTCCAGTATTTTACGTGGTTTCCCGTCTGCAAGAATACGTCCATTATACATGACGATCATCCTGTCGACGTGTTTTAATATCAATGGAATCGAATGGGATATTACTATCACTGTTTTTCCCCTTCTCCTGTATTCATCAAGTAGTTCCATTAGCTCGTTACATAGTTTGTAGTCCTGGCCTGTAGTTGGCTCATCTACTATTAAAACATCTGGTTCAAGTGCTATTACACTGGCTAAAGCGAGTCTTCTTCTTTCACCCTTACTGAGGAAGAATGGATGTTCGTCCAGTAGGTTGTTGATCCCCAGAAGCTTTGAAATGTCTTCGACCTTTCTCTGTATTTGTTCTTCAGGAAGTCCTATAATCCTTAAACCGAAAGCTATCTCCTCCCTTACGCTTTGACAAAAAAGTTGATGATCCGGATTCTGGAAAACATAACCTATTTTCTGTACTAATTCACTTCTCCTCATAGTTTTTATGTCCCTGCCTGCCAGTAGCACTGTTCCCCAAGTTGGTTTGAGAACGCCACAGGCTAGCTTAGCTAGAGTGGTTTTCCCACTGCCGTTTGGTCCAACCACTGCTACGAATTCTCCTCTCCTGAAAGATACAGATACATCCTTTAACGCCTCGATGCCCCCTGGATAAATGTATTTAACTTTCTTCATCGACAAAACAACTTCTTTATCCTCCACATATTCTACTTCGCTTTTTCCGGCTTGGATATTTTTTACCGACTGTTTTTTCATTATATTTAAAATTTCTGGAAGGGCTTCCTCTATTGTTAGAGCCGGGAGGTTGAAACCGAGCCTAGTAGTTATCTCAACTACTTCAGGCGGCTTTACACCTATTTTCTTTAGGAAATCTATGCGTGAAAAAACATGGGATGGATCACCCTCTAATTCTATTTTACCATCCCTCAAAACCACTATTCTATCAGAATATTCGGCTAATTTCTCTGTTTCATGTTCGACCATTATTATAGTCGTATTGAGTTCTTTACGGAGGTTTTCGATCGATGCAAAGACCTCTCCTTTGCCTATAGGATCTAGATCTGAAGTTGGTTCATCTAGTATTAGGACGTCCGGTTCTAGGGCTACGACGGATGCTATTGCTACTCTTTGCTTCTCACCGCCCGAAAGCTCCAGAGGGCTTCTAGATAGAAAACTCTTGTCTAGTCCAACTAGCTCAAGTGCCCAGCTTACCCTTTCACGGATCTCGCTGGGATCCAGGTTTCGGGTCTCCAGTCCAAGGACCATTTCATCTTCTACGGTCGACATTACAAATTGAGTTTCAGGGTCTTCGAAAACCACCCCAACCTTTCTGGCTATCTTGCTTACCTCGGTTAGCCTAGTGTCGAAACCACATATCTTAACTGTTCCATCCAGATCGCCAGGTATCCTTTGAGGAATTACCCCTGTGAGGGCAAGTACCAGAGTCGTTTTACCGGCGCCGCTGGGTCCCGTTAACCCTATAAACTCACCTTTTTCAATAAAGAGGTCTACTCCTTTTAGAACCTCCTTACCTTCATTGTATTTCCATTTAAGTCCTTCGACCTCCACTATTGTGTTCCTGGGCATATGTTACACACCTCCAATAAACGCCGCAAAAATAAGTATCGCTAGGGTGGATAGGATTACTAGGAAATCGTTCTTCGTGAAACTCATCTTATAGTATAAGGTACTTGTTTTCTCTTTGAGGCTTATGCCTCTTGTTTCCAATGCTAAGGAAATTTCTTGGCTTTTTCTAATCATTAAAACTATGAGGGGGGTTAACGAGTAAATATATGCCTTGAATTTAAGAAAAAGGGATCCCTTTTCTATGTCTAAGCCTCTTACCATCATGGATTCCCGTATAACTTGAAAATCCTTAAGAAAGAGCGCGATGCCTCTAAAGAACAAGGCTATTGCAAGAGATACCACGTACGGTACCCTTAAGCTTCTCAACCCCCATATTACCTCCCAGTCGCTGAGGGACCCGAGAAGCAACGTCGCGGTAAGCACCATTACCAGTATTCTTGAAATGAATATAATAGCTTTCTCTACCCCCTTATCTGTTATTATTAATCCCCATTCCCATGTGCCTTTTTCGGCTTTTACTGAAACAAAGATTTTCTTGTAGATTATGTTTCCTTCGGGTGAAGGCGACAAAAGAAATATTGCCAGAATAATGAAACTTGAAATGCTAATGATAACTACAATGTATTTTTGTAGCGTGCCTAGAGGTATCTTAGCAAGCAAGAGAAATACAGTAACTGCTACAAGTAGAAGTATCACGGTGGCTATGTTTGTAGCAAAAATTAATGCTATACTTAATAAAAAAGCTACAGATATTTTAGTTAAAGGGTGTAGCCTCAGGTAAATACTGTCTCTTGGCGGTATACCTAGCATTTCGTGTAGTATGCTTCGCGTGGTTCTCATTTATGTGCCTCAACTCCACCATCCCTTAACATAGAGACCTGTTCTTTTAATTAACGGTGTTAATGTAACCAACATTGCTGTTCCTACGGTTGCCAAGACGATGATGTCTCCTATCACCCATCCAGTAAAGATCACATAGAAGGCTTCTGGAGGGGCTGGAGGAGGGAAGTTCCATAGGGTGAGTGAGCCAGCCCCCCATAGGCCAGAAAACAGGGATGCAAGCAGTATTCCGCTAATTGCATAGGTTACCCATGTTTTTGGGTCGCCTATAAATATGCTAACGATGATCCCCAGTGCTGCGAGTAAAGAGCCTATGTAAACTGTATAAACATAGAATGTTGTGAAGGGTTCTCCAAATGCTTGTCCCAAAGTTACTTGTACGCCTACACCTAACAATAATAGTAGTGCTCCAAACACTATTAAAACTGCCATGAGTTTAGTGTACTTTGGTTTTTTGAGTGTGAAATCAGGGTCTATCTTAAGTAGTTTAAAGAATAATGCTGGTATTAAAGCCTCTATGAAATCGGCCAAGGCCCATACGAAAGCCTGTATTGGCGTGTATCCTGAAGGCCATAAGCCGAGGAAGAAGCAGCTTATGAATCCAGCCAAAGCTCCCCAAAGTCCCATCCATATGCCAAGTGGAACATAGATTGCCGCCGCAACATATAGTGCTGAGACGCCGGGAGCACCTAGTACTGGAAATATTAGAGAGGAAACAACCCCTAATACATAGCTCACTGCCGTGGCAAGAGCAAAGGAAACCACATGCATCCATGTTACTCCACGTGATGCACGAGACATTATGGCACCATGTGATGGGTTGCAATGTAGATTATAAATTTTATGCTAAACAAATGGTTATTTTAAGTAAAAATTTTAAATAATCTGCAAGTTATAATAACATATGGGCAATATGGACGGAAGATTCTCCAGGATAATCAGGTTCATCACAGCCGAATCCCTGAGGCTCCTGAGAAAATATTATAGCGGAAAAACGTTAGCGAAAATAGTGAAAATTCCTGACTCGACTTTAAGTCGGTACGCAAATATGGATATTATCCCATCGTTGGATACTTCGTTACGTATACTAAATGATTTAGATAGGGAAAGACTGCTGGAAAAAGTTCTGGAGAGGGTTGTTAGGGTAGACGAGTATGGTGTGGTTAACGTATACTCTATAGCCTATGATATGGGATTGATAAGTCTAGCAGCATTCCGACTATTCAAGCATTTCCACTACAAGAACATCGACGTCGTTTTAACCGCTGCCGCTAACGGTGTCCCCCTTGCAACGCTCTCAGCGTATTTGCTGGGAGCCCGTCTCGCCGTCGCCAAAAAGGAAAAGGATCCGACCGTACTAGAGGTTATGGAGGAAACTATTAGAAACCCTCAACCCCCCTTCATTACATCGTTATTCTTACCTAAATTTTCTTTAAGAAAAAATGATAGAGTCCTAATAGTGGATGATCTTCTTCAAAGCGGTAGAACCCTTAGGGGTCTTCAAAGATTCGTTGAGAAAAGCAATGCGTCAATAGTTGGAGTATATGCCCTTATAAGTGTAGGAGATTTATGGATGGATTCCCTTCCTAGAGATGCAGAAACAGTAATAGTATTAAGAAGATAATTGTATTTCTAGTGCTGGTGTATTGAATGGAAAAAATACCTGTTGAATCCAGAAAGAACATTAAAAGCCATGTTAAGTGCCAGGCGTGTAATAGAATAGTTCCAAAAGGTAAATATTGTATATATTGTGGTAGCGAGCTTTCCCGGGTTGAGCCAATATTCTCGGAAAAGGAGCTAAAGGAAGTTACGAGGCCTGAGACGAAATTAACCTTATTCGATAAACTGCAGATGCTGGAAGAAGAATTATATAAACTTAAAAAGGAGATCCAGAAGAGAAAAACCATCATTGTGGTACGTTCAAACTCCAAGTTCATTAGAATAAGAAACATCGAATAAACCATTTTTAATAAAACACTTTTATCGGGATGCCAAGTCGGGAAATAAACGGATGAAACTCCATTAGAAAATTTCTGCATATGGTTTAGTTATAGCTTATCGAGGTGGTGGATCCGAAAAGCCTCGTCTGATTGTTAGAAATGAAAGGCAGGTTTCGAACGAGTTTAATGAAGATATATGAGGATGAAAACTCTGGGAAAACAGTGTTTGTAGTTGCATAGAAGAGCTTAATTGGCTTAGCATTAGTATTGTTATTTGTCTACTACGGTGGCCTTCTTTATACAAAGTATCCCCCAATAGTTATACCACTCTTTTTCATATTCCTCTACAATTATCCGTTTTTTAAAGAACGGAGCGTATAGAACGGTAGTTTCATATTCGCCTCCTTCGCCTACAGGGTTAACCCCGTATTTTTCCTTTAAAACAAGTAATTCGGCCACCTTGTCTTCTGTAAGCATCGAACCCAGCCAGGAGGAATCGAAGCCTAGAGCAAAAACACCAGTTATCATTATCTCGAATCCAGACTCAATGTATTTTAAGAGAAGGTTTTCTGGCGGTTTTCCCCAAAGGGGGGTGATGGAAATTAAATCCAGCTTTCTTGCTACCTGTTCAATTCTCCTTTTTTGATATTCTGAAGCCACAGCGCCGGAGACTATCCCCTTAATACCGTATAGGCTTTTAGCTTGCTTCAAGAGTCTTTCCAAGTCGAGTACTTCTTTCTCTTTCTCCCCACTACTTTCCGTAGTTAAATGGGGTAATCCTATGGCTTCGGCCTGAAGTCCAGTAATCCATATATTAACAGTGTGAAAGAGATAGGATTCCGGATTAAGAGGAAAGACCGTTAATAAACACTCTACATCGAAACCGTTTTGTAGAGCCCAATAAAGGGCGTAAGTAGAATCCTTTCCCCCGCTAAATAACGCTCCTACTTTCAAGAGTTACATCCTCTCTTCTCTTTAAGCCATTTAAGCAACTCCATGGCATTATACATTTCGCTGGAAGAGTAAAGGAGCCTGTTTAACCTCGGTATCAGCGCTGAGGCGACGGCCTGCATACAGAGATCATAGCGGGTAATAAGTTTGTTAGTGAGATATCCTATAGCTCCCTCCTTCTCTCCGATACCCTTTATACCGGTAATGTCTTCCAGTATTTCCTCCATCTCCCTAGCTTTTAGAGATAAAAGTCCCTCAACTACTTGGGGTGGTGTTTGGAAAGGTTGGCTAAAACCTAACGTAAGGAATCCCTTTGAATCCACTATTGCACATATCTGCTGGTTTAAGAAACCCTTTAACGGTTCAGTAGCTTTAATTAAACCGGCTTCAATACCCACCCCTAAATCAGCTTTAATTTCTCTAAGGGAATACAATGCCCTTTCAATAGCGCCTATAAGAGTCTCCTCTAGGCCCATAGGTTGCGGTTCAACCGATGTCGATATTTTTAAACTTTTAAAGGCAATTTCATCAAAAAAGTACTCGAAAACATTTTGTATTGCCTTTACTTTTACGGGATTCTCGGAACCTATTGCAACCAACATACGGTGTATTTTGAAAGAACACGGTATTTATATTTTAAAAATATTACTCTCAGCCTATTCCCTTCATAATTTTACCATCTAAATTTTTTTAGAAAAGTTTAAAGATTAGATATAATCTAAACAAGAGGAACAAGAGGGGTAAACATGCAAATAAAAGAATTAAGGAACGGTATGCGAGGCGTAGATGTAGAAGGAGTAATAAAGGAACTGGGAAAAACACGAAATGTTGTCACAATGTATGGTCCAGCCAAAGTGATGAACGCTGTTTTAGAAGACGATACTGGAAGAATAATATTGTCTCTCTGGAACGACGATATAGAAAAAGTCAGTGTTGGCGATAAAGTTAGAATAGAAAATGGATATGTGACCTCCTTTAGGGGAAGGCTCCAATTAAATGTAGGGAGAAGAGGAAAAATTACAGTCCTATAGCGTTAAAAACAGTTAAAGTAGGCTTCAACTATAAACTAAGGTCGCGAAGACTTTTGCATCTTCGATCACATTACTTATTTTAGTATATTCATTTGGTTGATGTGCAGTGCCGTCCACAGTCGACCAAACAGCTACCGGAAACCCCATTCTCCTTACATATGCAGCGAAGGTTCCACCTCCGATACCGCCCACCCTTGCTTTAATTCCTCTTGCAAACTCCAGGGCTTCTTTTAATTTGATTACTACTTCACTGTTAGGATCTGTGGGAGGCGCCGCATCCGACCTCGCTACAACTTCCACCCTAACTTTAACTTTAAATGTTTCTTCAACAAACTTTGTAGTCCTTTCTACTACTTCAACTACCTGGTCGACATTGTATTGCGGAAGAATTCTACAGTCGAAATATATTACATCGGTCCCCGGGATCGTATTTATGTTTCCAACATTTTCCTCCTTCCTTGTAGGCTCGAACGTGGATTCAGCTGGGTCAAAAAGGGGATCTCTGAGAGAAAAACGTGAATGTAATACTTCGTCCATTAGCAGGGCCAGTTTCATGCCTATTCTATGCGCGTTAACACCTTTATGAGGAGTGCTTGCATGGGTTTGTTTACCTACTGTAGTTACCTTAAGCCATAGGATGCTTTTTTCAGCTATTTCTATGAAATCTCCCTTGGGAGAACCTGCATCAGGCACCAGTATTAGATCCCCTTTTTTAAATGGTTTTTCTTTTTCAAGTATAAATTTGAGTCCATAGTTGCTTCCAGCCTCTTCGTCAGCTGCAAATATTAGACCTATGTTTAACCTTGGTTTCACCCCGATATCATTGACTATTTTTGCTAGAAGAAGCATTGAGGCTATTGCATGTCCATTATCTTCAGCGCCTCTTCCAAACACCTTGCCTTCCTTAACTACAGGCTTAAAGGGATCGGTTTTCCACAAATTTAGGTCCCCTTCAGGAACCTCATCCGTGTGCGCTATTATCCATAATGTTTTATCGGACATGCCTTTAAAGAAGGCGAGGATATTTACTCGAACCCCCTCAGGAACCCTTTCGTCTTCGACCTCTATACGCTTTAAAACATCAGGCGAAAAGTCCTTTAAAATCCCTTCAATGTACATCGATCGTTCATATTCGCCCGGGCCTCCAAAGGTAGGGTTAACGGAATTACGTTTTATGGTTTCAGATAAAACCTCTGTAACAAATTTTTCTTCGCCGCTTATTCGCTGAAATATTTCAGACAGAATTTTTCTTCTCAAGGTTACACCAGCCTTACTTTATGTTTATCGGTTTAAAAGTTTACAGCCCAAAAAACCTTTTTTCACGGCCGCTTGGATGGGAGACTGGCATAATATAGAGGGGTTGCGTACCGGGAATCTTCAATACCTTTTCGACCATTCTATCTATGAAAGCTCCTATGGCTACGGTTCCCAAACCTATGCTTGTTGCAGCTAGGTAAATTAATTCACCTACCATACCACACTCTACATCAGCCAGCATGCGATCCCTCACCCCCTTCTTCGATACAATAACTATATTGGATGAAGCATCTTTAATCCAGTTCTGCATTAAAGCAGACATCCAGAGATCACCACGATAATCTCCCTCGCTTATCAATGTTATTGAATGTCTTGTAGGATCGTAGTGGTATTTCCCTACACGCAGGTTTTCTACATTAGATACAAAGACGATATTCTCCGTTCTATAAATGTTGTCCGGTGGAAGATAGGGGTGTGTTTCTTTGGCGGTAAAGCCTAGCGAAAAACGTAGAATATAAGCGAGTTCCTCGACTTTTAAGGGGTCTTTCGAGAAGTTTCTTATAGATCGTCTTGCAAGAAGACTTTCCTCAAAGCTTTTTTCACCTGGAATTTCAAACATCGGCAAAACATATTCACGTCCTTTAACTGTAAACAAGGGTTCAGGAAATGGTTTAACGGGCTCTTTTCCCCTACCAAATGAAATCAAAGCTACAGGGGTTCCTTTGAAACCAGCCTTCTTACTCAATACCTGTCCTATGTTCTTTACATCAAGTGTATATGTAAAAGCTAGATCATATAATGTAGCCTCGAGACACGCGTTCTGTATGGCATGACCCACCTCCATGTAAACATAGTGGTACCCCCTTTCACCATATACGCTTGTAGTCCTAGAAAAAACAGGCGAAATTATTACAGTTAAAGCAGCCTCTTGAAACGATTCTTTAAAACTATCTTTAAGTAGGTTGCCCATCTCTGTCACAAGGCTTCTTCCAGCCAAACGATAGATCGTTCCCCTTCCAGGGTGCTCAGAATAATAGTAATACACGCCATCCTCTAGCGATTCAATTCCCTGAGAGACAAAATAGACCTCGAGGGGGTAGGTTGCACCAGCTGAAGGAATAGATTTAAACACTCGTCCTATAGTTACTCTAGTTACCCCATTTATACTGAAAAGTATCCTAGCCAACATATCCTTACTTACTTCAGTATAAGATACACTACGCCAGAAAGCCAGTCGGGAAGTCAGGGAACTTAGGGTTTCCTCGGATTCAGGTGTAAAAACCGGTAATTCCATCTTCATTATACATGCACCCTAGATAAAGTACTTCTACCCTATAAAACCTTAAAAAATATTTTTATAAAACTATAACCAGCAATGTCCATGCTCGTCGATGCACACTGTCACCTTTACGAGTTCCCCAAGCGCGACATCAAAAGCTTTGCAGAGTCGTTCTTAATTGTAGCTGTATCCGACGACTATGAATCTTCGGTTAAGACCCTTAAAATAGCTTCTTCAAGTGAACATATCATTCCATGTGTTGGTCTACATCCATGGGAAATAAAGAAGTTTAAACCCGCTTTAGTGGAGAAGCTTTTCAATCTAGCAATAGAGAGGGGGATTAAATGTATAGGCGAGGTGGGGTTAGACCGGTTATTTGTTCCAGAGACGTTTAAAATACAGTTACAGTATTTCAAGGATATTGTCTCCTTCGCCTCTAGGCAGAAGCTGGTGCTTAATGTCCACGCTGCAGGTGCCTGGAGGGAAGTTTACAAAATTGTGGAGGAAAACGATGTCCAGAAGGTTATCTTTCATTGGTATACAGGGCCTCTAGATTTACTGAAACGTATAGTGGATTCTGGTTACTACATCACCATAAACCCGGCCATCAAATTTCAGAAAAAGCACCGGCAAGTAGTTAGATTGACTCCTCTGGAAAACATGTTAACTGAAAGTGATGGCCCATATAGGTATCGCGGTCTTACACTTTCCCCAATCCTTGTTAAACGGACAATAGAGAAAATAGCCGAATTAAAGGGGACAAGTGAAAAAGATGTACAGCAGACGATACTAAAAAATTTTATGAGTATTTTTTCTATCTAAAATAATTCCATTACTTGAAAGAATGGAATTAAATAAAAGGTAAAGCTTTAAGAGGCCATACACTATATGTCGATACCAACGTTCGTGATACTAACATTCCATTCGCTAAACCTGTTTCTCGAAATATTTTGCAAAAACTTTCAAGTCGACTTAGATCATTCCATTTCTACGGTGATCCGAGTTGAAGAAAAGACGCTCTAGGATACGGATACTGGTTGATATACTTAGGGCAATAGAGAAAGAAGGGGGGACCAAGATTATACAGATCCTTTACATAGCAAACCTTCCCTAGTTAAACGGATTACAAGGATGAAAAATACCAGGTATGTGTTAACTAGAAAGGGTCTGGAATTTCTTCTGGAGTTTAGTAAAATCGAAGAAATTGCAAGAGCATTTGGCATAGACCTCTAGCACGGGGGCCGAAAAGCAATCGTTATATTGTATAATGTTTATCTATGTTAATGTAAGAATGCATTTTGAAATTTAATGGATGTGGGATTATGCAGGAGTACTCTAGAAGACTGGAGAAATTAAAGGAGGAAATGTCTAAAGAGAACATACAGTTGAGCATTATAGTTGGTACATCTAATATCTACTATTTTACTGGTTTTAGTGGAGGCGGAACCCTACTAGTACCTCTGGACGACGAGCCCCTTTTACTGGTATCTAGATTGGAGTATGCCCGTGCCCTAGATCATTCCTATGTTAAAAATATAGCGTCCTACAGTCAATATAAAACTGAAGCCCCTAAAGAGGAGAACTTGATACTTAAACCACGTGAAGAAATTTTAATCGACAAGATAAAAGAATTAAAGGAAAAGGTTGTTGGATGCTTCCAACCCGATATCACGCTTCTAGAGAAGAAGCAAAAAGAGGTGCCAGGCCTATCATTGAAAAACATCTCGGAGATTGTCTCCAAGCTTCGATCCATTAAAAGTCCAGGCGAAATAGAGGTTATTAGAAAAGCTGTGGAGATCTCCGAAAAAGCCCTAGAGAAGGCAATAGAAGTCATTGAAACGGGTGTCAGGGAAGTAGATGTGTTAGCTGAAATCCTATATGTTTTTGCAAAAAATGAGGCTTTACCAGCCTTTCCACCGATAATTGCCTCCGGCCCCTACTCTGCATATCCCCATGCAGAACCGACGAACAGATGTTTTAAAGAAGGAGATTTAATTGTGGTAGATCTAGGTGCCAAGTTCAAGGGATATTGTTCGGATATGACTCGAACTATAGTCCTAGGAAAACCCACGGAAAAACAGGAAGATATAATAGAGACGGTTTTAGCGGCCCAGGAAGCTGCTTTTAGTAAGTTACGTGCTGGTGAAGATGCCGGCGAAGTTGATAAAGCAGCTAGAGATATTATCTCCAATAGAGGCTACGGTCCATACTTTAACCATAGTTTAGGCCATGGAGTTGGCTTGGACGTACATGAAGCTCCAGCATTAGCGCAAACTAAGAAAAAACGTTCCTTGGAAGCCGGAATGGTGGTTACTGTGGAGCCTGGAATATATATTCACGGATACGGGGGAGTAAGAATAGAAGACCTTGTCCTCGTAAAAGAAGATGGATGCGAGTCACTTACAACCTTTGAAAAGAAAATATTTATTGTATAAAACTTTATTTTAACAATTTTATATTAATTCTTTTAACTTATTTGCTAGTAGACCGGCTACAGATACCTTGGAAACCGCAGATGGAATAGTATCTGTTCCGACCACCTCATTGACCCCGCTCTTATAGAGTTTTTCTAAAGCATTGTCAACAAGTAGTGGATGGGTACATGCTGCTATAATTTTTCCGGCGCCTGCCTCCTTACATTTCTTGGCGGCCAAAGCTACAGTCCCTCCAGTACTTATAACGTCATCTACTATGACCACGTCTCTATCTTTCACGGAAATGGACTTAGGCTTCAAAGTCAACTCCCCGGTTTTTCTATCTCTATATTTTTCAAGGTAATCGTAGTCACATCCCATGTACTCTCCCATGATCTCAGCGCGCCATAGGGCCCCCTTATCGGGTGCAAGAATAAGGGGATCATTTAGTTGTCTGCCTTCTAGATACCTGGAAAGCGCTTCTACCGCCGTTAAATTGAAAGCCGGTATTTGAATAAAGTTAAGGCTTTCTTCCTTATGTATATCGACTGTTATAAATGCAGTTGCATGGAGTTTCTCTATCGTCTTTAGCACGGTCCTTACACTTACATTTTCTCCTTCTATGAAGACCTTATCCTGACGGGCGTAGGCCAGATAAGGTACAACTACTATTATCTCCTTAGCTCCAAGCGCCAAGGCAGCATCTATTAGAAAGAGAAGCTCTACAAAATGTTTATCTTGCGGAGGATACAGGGATTGAACCAAAACTACTTTTTCGTCTTTAAGCGGCATCTTCTCAACAGGATACCTTATATAAGATTCCCCGTCCGGAAAAATCTTGTGTTCGATTTGAATGTATCTCGTCTTAAGTAGCAACGCTATCTTCTCTGCCAACCTCGGTGATGAGGGTCCTCCCACCACAATCATCGTCCTTACCGTGACATACATACACCACACTGTAATATCATTATCCTTGGATAACAAAAATCACGGCCAGGCATCCTCCCACCACCATGAGATAAAATATATATTTTCATTGCCAAATTTAGTAGAGCGAAAACGAGGGTCAGAAAAATGCCCAAAAAACTGAAAGTAAAAATTGATAGAGACCAATGTATCTCAGACATGGTCTGCGTCTCCCTATGCCCCGATGTTTTCGAAATGAACGATGAGGACGGGAGAGCGCAAATTGTAGAGAAATTTAGAGTTGAAGGAAAAATAGGTGAAGGCTTAGTACCAGAAGAGCTGGAGGATTGCGTCAAAAGCGCTGCAGAGGCCTGTCCCGTTCAAATAATTTCCGTCGAGGAAGTAGAGGAGTAATAACATATATTTTTTATCATTTTTGTTCTTTTGAGTGAAAATAAATGGGTAAACGTATTGCAATCATAGCCTCCACAAAGGATCCTGCAAGCATAAATATTTTCAGGAGAATCTCGGGTATAGGAGACCGTCCTCTCCCCAAAGTAAATGAAGGAGAAATCTATTTTTTGGTTAAAGGATCCGCCGTAGATTTCATTATTATAGGCTGTGAACCTATTTTCGCCGAGAACCTCGACGAAAAATTACCCACCTATGATTTATTCGTATTCTTGAGCAGACATGAAAGTTTAAGTAAAAGGAAAACGCTTTCAGCGCATGTTCCAGGGAACTGGACTAATTCAGCCCCATATGGTGGCCTACCAAAACACGTATGTATAGCGCCTGCAAACTTCCTGACCGCACTGATGTTGAACATTAAAACTAGTGCTGAAGAGGAAGATATTGCAGGTCAATGGAGTATTACATTTGAGGTAACGCATCATGGACCTTACATAGAGAAAATTCCTACGGTGTTTGTAGAGATCGGTAGTAGTCAACCTGAATGGAATAACCCCCAGGCTGGACGCGTCATAGCAGACGCCATTTTGAAGACTATAAAGGAGGATCAAAGGCACCCAGCCGCAGTAAGTTTCGGTGGCCCACATTATGCGCCCAGTGTTAATCGGAAAATTCTTTTAGAAGAATACGAAATAGCAGTAGGCCACATGATACCAGGCTATGTTTTTGACGAGATTACCGTTAGAGACGTTAAAATGGCTTTGGAAAGAACCTTAGAAAACGTTGAAATAGCCCTTGTAGATAAAAAGGGGTTGAAAAAGAAGCATAGAGACTGGCTTCTAGAGTACCTGAGTGATATAGACATCGAGATAGTGAAAATTTGAGAATGAAAAACTCCTAGAGATAACTTCGTGAAAAGGCACGCGCAAAGTCTTTTAAACATTCCTTCATCGCATAAGTCCAGGGGTTGCCAACCGACTCTATACCAATTCTTTTCAACAATTCTATCCTGAAAGTTATCGGTGGATGATTATCCCACATAAGCCAAGCAGAGAGTCTCCCGCTTTTCATTTCTCTTAAAATTCTACGGGACCCGATCTTTTTAAGTGCGCTAGCCAATTTCTGGGATTTCCTAAGTGCAACCGCTGCATCGATGTCGGCTCTGGCCTCTACAAATTTAGACACAAAGAAGAGGAGAGTTATAGAGAAATATAAGTATATGAGTTCAAGGAAGGGTACTGTGATGAAAACGTGCCAAAATGTGTAGACTATCGCTATACGTGTCAAATATTCTATGGAGCTTAAAATAAATAGAATTAACGGATCTCGGTAACGGATGTGGCTGGCCTCGTGGGCAAGCACGGCCTCAATCTCCTCTTCATCAAGTTTTGTTAAAAGACCTGTTGTTATAAGGAGCCCACAGAAGGAATGTAGCACCCCAGTAGCCGCCGCATTCGGCAGTATAATGTTGGATACTATTATCCTAGGTACCGGCAGGTTCATTCTTGAGAAAACTTTCTTAACCATTCCATAAACATCTATGCTTTTAATTACAATACTTACATCTTCCAACGGCAGACCATACTCTGCGAGAAGCTCCCTAATGTAGCTTTCGGAGGGCTCAACGCCCGTTCTAATGGTTTCTTCATATATTTTTCTTTTAAATTCGAATCTTTTAGGATAAAAGAACTTCGTCAGAAGCTCGTTATACCTCTCCAGCGGCACCTTTATTCCCACCAGGTAGACATGTCGGTTTGAGGGTGAAAGAACCCAGTCCCCTAAACTATATTCAAGGATCTTATGGGCTATAAGTAGTATAGGAACTTGGAATAAAACTAGGGCTACAGGAGTCCATTCCTTAAAGATAAACCAGAATATTGAGAAAATTATAAGGGAAAATGCAAAAAGGAAAACTAGGTTTCCGAAGAGAAAACGTCCAAAAATTTTGTAGGCTAAAGACTCGTATTTAGGTGGAGTAATTTTCATTTTAGGTACAAACACAAAGTAAACTACTCCGCGACCTTCTGTTTCAGAATATAGGAGATTTATTCCTTCAATTGTCTGGACAATGTTGTTTAGAAGGGAGAATGCTTGGGACCCGAACAATGCTACGACCCTGTAGGAGGGGTTCCTATCCGCTACAACCAATACTTCCACTTCACTGTCGCCGACACCTATCACAAGGGAGAGAGCCGGTTTATCCCCATAGGTCGATCTTAATGAAAACTTTATTCTATTAGTGTAGATGCTTTTCAGAGTTTTTTCGACGAAATCGAGGTAGCTGTCAAAGAGCTCTGGCTTAAGCTCCAGATACTCTACCTGTCTTTCGTATACTGTAGTACCCATCCCCATAACCTATGGTATTTTTCTAAAACATCTATTTTTACTTTTTATATACCAAGATACTCTCTAAGCTGGCAGAATTTACATACTTCTCCCGCCGAAGGCTCACCACATATTTTACATGTCTTCAGTCTTAGCGCCCTATCCCCTATTTTCCGTGATATAGCTTTTTGCAGTGTTTCCTTAACACCTATAAGCCGTATTTTTGTTCCAGGATTCTCTTCTTCCAGTGAATTAAGCCACCTTCTGACAACTTCGCGGGAAGCAAACACCACGTATGGGCATTCAGCAAAGGGCGGCAATAAATTATTTAAGTAAGCGTAGAGAGCCGTCTCCCTTTCTGTTAAACGGTAAAGCGGCTTTATACGGGGTATGAATCGTTCATGTATACGGGGGGAGGAAACGCCCCCCTCTCTGGCTATGTTCACAATGCTTCCCCTAATTATATTTAATAGTAGAACCTGTGCTTCATCGTCGAGATTATGTCCTGTAGCCAGATAATCGGCGCCGAGAGAATAGGCTATCCTATTAAGTAGATATCTCCTAAAAACCCCGCAGACTGTACAGGGCTTTATCTCTAACCCTTTTTCGGAAAGGATCTCAAACATCTGGTCAAGGGATAACCCAAACTCCTCCCTAAAACTTCTTACATGTAGGTTTACACCAAGTTTTCTGGAGACCTTCTCTATGAACGGTATTTTCAAGTCTCTATAGCCTTCTATCCCCTCGTCGATGGATAATGCCTGTACCTTGAATTCATACCTATCAGATAGTTTTTTCAAAATGTAGAGCAGTGAGGTGCTGTCTTTACCTCCCGAAACAGCAACACATATAGTAGATTTTTCAAGGGAGGATTGCCCTAAAGCTTGGAGTAACGTCTCTTCCACCGTTTTTTCGACCCTTGAAATGAAATGGTTTTTACAGAAACCTTTACCAGTTACCTTGTCTACATAAATTGCCTGTTTTCCACAGATAGAGCATTTAACCATATTAGCCACCGGAGATTACTGAGAATACTTCGAGCACTGTGTCCGCGTCCACTGTTTCCTCGTCTGGAATCACCGTTCCTCCACGTATTACAATTACTTCTATAGGGTTAAGCCCCAGCTTTTTCAGAACACCGGATATCTTCTCTCCCTTTTCTACTTCAACAGCCCTAGTTTTTCCACTGAAAAATTTCACCGTTACTCTAATTTTATTAGTCATCCTCGATCCCAACACCCCTATTTACGCGCGTAGTAGATTACTTCATACACCTCTTGTGCAATTACTCTAATTAGAAGAGGAAAAAGCCATAGGCTCACCATTATATACCAGCCGATAAAACCGGTTTCTATATTTAAGGGGGGTACGTAGATCCGGAAACCCGATGGAAGGAGTATTTCGGCAAGCTTCATGCCTAAGATCCATAACCCGAAAGACACAAAGTAGGTTTTAAGCCTCTCCTTATCTACCTCAAACTTCATTTTATCTATACGCTTCCTTTCCCTTTCAACGCGCTGAAAAAGCTTTTTATTTTTACGTTGTATAGCTTCCCTTCTCATCTTCTCCCATCTATTTATTTCAGCGACCAGTCGCTTCGCCTTCCTTACATTGACAATTACTTTTTGAAGTATCGAGTTCAAAACAGCCATTGAAAATATTATAAGAGTGGCTGTAGCCAACTGGTACATTCTAACCCACTACACTCCACTCAAAATGTATCCATGAATATTATTAAAATATTACCCGTCAGCAACAAGCTCCTGGTTTCAAGGCTCACTACCTCTTTTATTTTTC
>Ga0180301_10000728_pt1 | contig 25690 bp, 24 predicted proteins | sample GuaBasSediGuay16_FD_121797 | JGI IMG/M metagenome (GOLD analysis project Ga0180301, IMG submission 121797) | Subseafloor sediment microbial communities from Guaymas Basin, Gulf of California, Mexico - Guay16, Core 4569-2, 12-15 cm | ecosystem: Environmental > Aquatic > Marine > Hydrothermal... | reverse complement strand
TTTCGGTTCTTATGGCACTCTTGATGGTGGATTATTTGATGATGAGGTAGATATCAAGTTCTACCTAGAAGAGGCTAAAAGGTATTATTCAAATATTGTGGGAGCATACGCTTATGCGGTCTTGAATGCTTTAAAGAAATTATCTGGTTTGGAAATAAGGATTATAGCTCCTTCGCATGGTCCTATCTGGAGGAGAGAGCCATCCAAGATAGTTTCCCTTTATGAAAAGCTGAGTAAATACGAGGCCGAGGATAAAGTCTTGATTATTTATGGTAGCATGTATGGTTTTACAGGAGAATTAGCAGAACACATCGCTAAGAAACTTGCTAAAGAAGGTGTGAGAGTAGAACTGCATGATGCTGTTAATGAGCACCCTAGTTATGCTCTGAGCAAGGCTTGGGATTCGAAAATAATCATTTTTGGAGCACCAACTTATGAAAATATAGCATTCCCTCCGGTATATTATATAGTGTATCTCCTAACCATTAAGAAGCTCAAAAATAGGTATTGCGCATTATTTGGTTCAAGTGGATGGGCTGGTGGGGGTTATAAACAGATTCAAAAAATGCTGGATCAGCTTGGTTGGGAGGTGATAGAGCCAGTAATAGAGGTCAGAGGAGCTATTAAGAAGAGAGGCTTAGAGAAGGTAAATGAGCTTGTTGAGAATATAAAAAGAAAGTTAAAGTAGGGAAAGATGCTAAGAATTTTTATTATTTATTTACATTGAGGAATATTGAGTCTTCTCGTGAGGAGATTTATATGCTCTCTAAAATTCCAATTTCGCTAGAAAAAGTTCGTGAGGAAGATATCGATAAGGAAATTTTAAGAATAGCAATAATAGCTGAGCTAGATGCCATAAATCTGTATGAGCAGATGGCTAATATGACCAAAAACGAAAAGATAAAGAAAATTCTTCTTGACATAGCTAGGGAAGAAAAGACGCATGTGGGGGAGTTTCTTGAGATGCTATTACGTATAGATCCAGAGCAAGTTAAGGAATTAGAGAAGGGAAGAGAGGAGGTAAAGGAGCTCCTTGAGGAATAATTAATCAACAAAGTTGCAAAGAGTAAGAGTAGGGAAGCATAGACTATTTCTTTCATTTTTATTCTATAGTTTAAGTATTGGAAGAGAATTAAGGAATTAGTGGCTCTTTAGCCTCTCCCATACTTCTTTTAAGTCTTTTAATGTGAGTGCTAATCCATTTTTTTCCTCTATGTATTTCTTCGCGCTTTCTGTGAAACCTCCTCTAGATACTATAATGATTAGCGCATTTTTAACGTTAAGCAGATTCGTTTTCTCTATGAATTTTTCTAAGTCTTTATGAGTGAAGGCTGTTTTTCTCCATTTTACTTCTCCTAATATCCTGATTTCGCGTCCTCTCGTCCCTACAATATTTACTTCATTCCCTTTTCGATCCCACCAGCTACCTACATAATTCACAATTGGTATCTTTACGCCTTGAATATTCTTTCCAGCAATTTTTAGTATTGTTCTCCTAATAATTTCCTCAAATATAAAGGATACGTAATTTGGTAAGTCTTTCATTATTTCATCTTGAACAATTTTGTGTTGTTCGAGTTCTATTAAGTCGCTATTTGGGAAGATATACCTAAACCAAAAGCTATAAAATGGATCTCTAATAAAATATCTTGCTCCTCTTGCTCTCTTAGATGCTAATGCTGGTACCCTCTTTTCTATTATCTCAAAATAATTAGCTAATTCATTTAGATACTTATGAATACTTTTCTCTCGGATTCCTGTATAATTCGCAATTTCATTACTAGTAACATTTCCAGCGGCAATGGCTTCTAAGATGGAGAAATAGGTAGCATGTGCTTCTCTGAACTCCTCTATTAACTCATTTCTAACCTCTCTCCACCCTGGATATGTTTTTATTGTAAAATATTTAATAACGTTCTCTTTCGTTATTTTTAACTCTAACCTATCCATGGTATCATAGTACCTAGGCATACCTCCCAGCATTGAGTAGATCTCTATGATCTCTTCTTCCGAGATCACTCCTAAATCCTTTAATAATGATCTTATCTCCCAAAATTCGAAGGGTTTTAAGAAGATTTCGGATGTCTTCCGTCCGTAAAGCGGTGAAGCCTCACTTTCAAAAATTTCTCTAAGCATACCAATCATCGACCCTATTGCAACAATCATCAATCTTATGTTTTTCTCGAATTTCATCTCGTCTATCGCTTCCTGAAAAACGGAGAAAATCTCTGTGTCGCAGTATTTAAAATTTTGAAATTCATCGAACACAACTAACACTTCTCGGGTCTTAGCAATATTCTTCAAAAGAAATAAAAAATCCTCAAAGGATTTCACCTTTGGTACACGGATACTAAGGCTATACTCTACTCGTTGAATAAATTTTGATAAAAGACTCTCTACCCCCTTCTTCTCCACAAATAGGTAAACCATTGGGACATTTTCTCGATTAGCGAATTCAAATAATAATCTTGTCTTACCAACTCCTCGACGACCCGTAATAACTACAAAATTAAACTTACCACTCTTCACCACATGCCAGATGTCTCTTAAGCTTATTAATTCTAATTCGCGATCAAAAAATTTCATTATACCTACCCATAAGTAGTCTACTAAATAGTAGTCTACTAAATAGTAGATAAAGACGTTCAGTATTTAGAAAGACTAATATAATATAAGAATATAAAAAATCTCATTACGTTGGATGAATGTAAGATCTTCTCTGATGAATCTCTTTCTCAATATTTGTACTCATTCTAAACAGAAAACTTTATATATCATCCATAGGTGTTATAATTATTGAACCATATTGGTAAAATAATCGAACCAAAATAGGTGTTAAATATGAATGAGACAACTCAATTACGAATGCCGTTAATCGGAGAGAAATTTCCCAGTTTTGAAGCTCAAACTACAATGGGTAGAGTAAAGATTCCAGATGATTATAGGGGTAAGTGGCTAGTTCTCTTCAGTCACCCAGGAGATTTCACACCAGTATGTACCACAGAATTTGTTGCGTTTCAGAAGAGGTACGAAGAGTTCAAGAAACTAAACGCCGAGCTCATCGGTTTATCTATTGATCAAGTATTCTCGCATATTAAGTGGGTTGAATGGATAAAGGAGAAACTAGGTATTGAAATAAAGTTCCCAATAATTGCTGATGGTCAAGGAAGAATCGCTAAGATGCTTGGGATGATTCATCCCGCGAAAGGAACTAATACTGTCAGAGCCGTCTTTATCATTGACCCAAATGGAATACTGAGAGTTATTCTCTACTACCCACAGGAGATCGGTAGGAATATGGATGAGATTCTCCGAATCATCAAAGCGCTCCAGATATCCGATAAGTACAATGTGGCATTACCAGCTAATTGGCCAAATAATGAGTTAATAGGAGACAAAGTTATCGTCCCCCCAGCATCAGACATAAAAACCGCAGAAGAGAGACTTAAACAGTACGAATGTTTTGATTGGTGGTTCTGCTATAAACCATTAGAATAAAACTTAAAACCTTTTTTCTTCACATTTTTTGATTGAAATGTTTCAAAATAGTAACGGTGTCTTCTATGTCTGAACTTTTCAGAACAGCTGATTGGAAAACAGAGAAGCATGTACCAGTAATTGAAGCTCCAGAAAGTGTTAAAAAAGGCGAACTTGTTCGAGTGACGGTGAGCGTAGGCAAAGAAATTCCTCACCCAAACACAACAGAGCACCATATTCGCTGGATTCAACTGATTTTCTGGCCAGAGGGAGAAGCCTTTCCTTACGAGATTGGGAAAGCGGAGTTTACAGCTCATGGAGAATCTGCACAAGGTCCTAACAAGGGTGGAGTGTATACCGAGCCTATAGCAGTATTTGCTTTTAAAACTGAAAAACCTGGCAAGTTAATTGCTTTCTCCTACTGCAACATTCATGGATTGTGGAAAAGTGAGAGAGAGCTAAAAGTTGAGTAGTCTTTCTTTAAATTCGCTAATTTTCCTCATTCTTTATTACGCATTTTTTATTACGTATGTTTTAGTTGTATAGAAAAAATTAGTCGGGTTTATATAGAAGGTAAAGAGTTCTTTATTATGACTGAGTATTGAGTGTGAAAGAATTGAATACGAATAGAATTGTTCAAGCTATTTTTATTGCCTTAATAGGTTTCGTTATAATGATGGGAATTCGTGAAGGAGAACCCGCTATGGTAGATTTTATTACTGGTCAACTAGGTCTAACTCTTGTCCAAGGACTTGGAATGGGGCTCTTCTTGATAATAATAGGTATTCTCATAGCCATAGTGGGTATTGCGAGTAAATCACCCAAAAGATGATAGCTCTTCCTGCTCAAGCAATTTATTGCTTGGGGTGAGCGATCCTGCTAAGCATGGAAATCGTTAAGAAAGCCATAAACGAGTTCCATGCTAGATTTTATCCAGAGGTAAGAGTGGAGTTCGTTGGGAAGGGAAAAGATAATGTGGCTCTGCTCTTTACTGGTCATTTCTGCCTAACTTGTGGGCTTCATGATTACTTTGAAGATTTCAGAGAAGTTCTTAGCAAACTTGTTAATAGGGAAGTATTTATAGAGGATAAATTGCCTCTAAATCATGGTTATACTGGGTGGATAGTTATCTACACTCTTAAAAAACTCGAAAAAGAGAAACAAAAGGTGACATTCTTAATAAAATCCGAAAAGGGTGAACTAGAAGAATTTAGTATTGAAGTAGATTAGCTTCTCGATCAAGAATGATGGTTTAATAAATTATTATCTCCCCAAGAGAACTCTCTCTGCTTTTCATAAGTAGATCAAGTAAGATCCATACTTATTAACCATCCATTACATTTATTAATTATCTATTACAAAAAGTCATTACTAAATATGATAACATTATCCTAATTTATTCTAATTTATTCTACTTCTGCTAATGGTGGTGAGATGCAGAAGAGAGAGTTCTTTGTAACGGTTCTTTTGATATTAGCGTTTGTATCAATGCCTTTCTATGAAAATAAAGAGATTGCAGATTATCAAGTAAGGTTAACTATCTCGCATCATTCATTAGACATATATTGGAACGATTATCTTACTTCTCACCGAGAGTTCTCTTTGATAAATGTGGGTGATACTTTTCTAAATTATACATTAAGTGCCTCTACAATAAATAGAATTCCTTCGGATCTACTAGAACTTCAGGACATTCCAGAGGAGGAATCTAGGTGGGATAAATTAGGAAACGGAATTTTACTCATAATAGCAATAACCAATTATGTTAATGATACATTAGACATACCTAATGATGATATCTACTTTAGTAAAACGAACCCACCAAAAGGATTATACCCCGTGACAATACATCCCAATACTAATAGTCTCTATAAAGTATTTAGCACTTACGATTGGCGAGTATGGTGGCTTACGTCGTTCGCACAACATCCAGAAATTGAAGAAGATAAGAAGTATTCGTATTCTTCCGACGCTAAGAAATTCATTTATTATCGTGAAACACTGAAATTTGTATCCTTAAATGATATAAAAAACATTCTCTTGCAACTTGATAAGAGCACAAATATATATGATAGGGTAGGATTAACAATTATAGCTCATGGCTGCTCAAATGGATTAATAGTTCCGTACTGGGATGGAAATAGATACGTGGATTGCTATATACCTTGGTCAACGCTTAGAAGCTGGCTAATGCAGATAGGTCCAGCGTTAGATTGGGTATATATCGCAGCTTGTTATTCAGATAACTTTGCTGATGCATATACTTTAGATGTTCTAGATAACACGACTGGTACCGTATTATGGACTTTCAAGCAAGATGTAACTGTAAGAACAGTAATAGAGACATTAGAAGCTGTTATAACTAATGTTATGAACAATAAGGCCATCGAATATATCGGAGATAGTCTGATGAAAAGCGAACTTTACGGAGGCTTTACTCAATATGACTATTATAGTGATGCGAATTCAGATGATATTTGGCCTAACAGGATGACAAAGTCAGCGGACTCCCCAGAGGATATAAATTACTCCACTGGAGATTCTAATGGAGATTCAAGCTCTGGTGGCGACCGAAACTTAATAGTGATTGGATAAGATGGTTATTACTTAAGGGATATATTATGAAAAAAGCACTCCTCCTATATCTTCTCCTTTTCTCTTTTCTATTTCTTAGCCTTACCTATAGTAAAGGAGTCACAGCACAGAATGATGGCAGATATCGCGAAAATGTCGAGATCTCTGTACTTTGGGTAATGAATTCAACAATCCCTTATGTGAGTCCTTTAACAACACTAATAAGCATTACTGACTTGAACCATGACGGGATAAATGAAGTAATTCTAGAGGGTTATGGAGTCGTCGTTCTTGATGGTATATCTGGCAAGATTTTGTGGAGTAAATGTCTGGAATACCCCCAAAATCCTCCTCCTAATGTTTATCCGGTTTTCATAGATGTTAACAGAGATGGTGTCAAAGATGTTATTCTCGCCTCAGGAATTGGACTTTCTACCTCAAATACCACTTTACTGGCTTTGAATGGTTTAAATGGAGAGATTATTTGGCGGAGAGATTTACCCAAAGCGGGAATAATTAACATGTTGGCTGCGGTCGATATTAACGATGATGGTTTTACAGAAATAATTGTTGGGAATGGTTATGGATACATCGCTTTATTAGATTATTCCGGCCAAATAATGTGGGAAAGAGTTATCGAATTTCCAGAACTTTTTCACTCGTGGTTCTCGATCTATGATTTTGATAATGATGGTAGATTAGATATTGTATTATTAACCACTAGTAAATTATCAGTAGTTGTATTGACTTATAGGGGAGAGCTGGTGTTCTATAGACGTGCTCCCTCACTTGGAGAGGAATGGGGAGGATCATCGGGGGAGTTTTCTCTGATCGCAGATATTGATCGTGACGGCTATCCGGATGCAATTTTTGCTACTCCTAGAGTTCTTGTTTGGAAAATAATGAGTAACAAATTAATAAGAACCCCAATATTTTTTGAGCATATCATTTTTTTCATCGCGCTATATGATATTACCCATGATAGTTATCCAGAAATAATAGCTTTTGGATCCAATTTTAGCGAAAGTATTGTAGTTGCTTATGATGTTATTAACGGAAAGGTCATCTGGAGAACTACTCTACCACCGTTTGGAGACGAGGCTTATGTTAGAGGATTCGTACTAGGAGACGTTGATGGCGATAATAGACTCGAAGCACTATTTACATCTGGCTCTCTACTGTTTGCATTGAATATTGAGGATGGTTCCTTATCTTGGTACTATAAGTTTCCTGATGAAATATCTCTCGGTCAAGGCCCAATGATAGGCGATGTCGATGGTGATGGATTCAATGAAGTCGTCGTCGTTGGAGAGAATCTCACCGAGTCTTTAAAGATGAAAAAGTATTACGCGTTAATTTACTGCTTAAAGCCAAATCCATCTGGTCACCGTATTTACTGGATTCCTGGAGGCAATGTTTCGCGAACGAACTCTCTTCAATTAGTTGATAGTGATTTCGATTTTCTCTCTGATTATTCCGAACATTTCTATGGAACAGATCCTTATAAACCGGATTCTGATGGTGACTCCTATCTCGATGGGACGGAGGTGGATCTAGGTACTGACCCGCTGAACAAGTGGAATTACCCAAGAGCAATTATCCATAGAATCTTAATTGGAGCAATAGTAGTTATGGTAATAATTACTGGTTATCTAATTAGGTCAAAAACAAGAAGAAGGCATCATGACGCTACTAAACAAAATAAGAAAAAAGATATAATAGAGAAGAGCTTATCTCCAACCCTTCGCGACTATTAGGTATATTAGGATTATCACGGAGATTATTGTAGTTACCAGATAGAGCCATCCAGCGAGCGGTAGGTTAGCTATACTAAAACTCGTGATCAGATACCATGTCTGCGGAATCAAATCAATTAGAAGCACGAGTAACAGGATAAAGGTTCCTCCCGCAGCCCACTCCTCCTCTCTGATAAGACCTACACCAAGAGCCATAGCTAATATTCCATATATAACAGATCTAACAGCACCCACTGTCGCTAAATAAGTAGCTACATCTTTTAACACAGTTTGAAGACCGGGTAAGGTTATGTAACTAGAGATCCCTGCTAGTATAAGAAAGATACCAGCCAAAACAAATAAAGAACCAATAATTTTTGCACCAGCAAGTCGAGGAGCCAAATAAAGTCACCTAACACACATATTACATAATTCGAAGCATTAAGATAATATAGTATTAAATTCTTTTAAAACTTCGCCAAGCAAAGAAGGAAATAAATTCTACTTTGTAGATTTAATAAACGAACAGTTAATCCTAGTTCTCAATTTATGATATTTTCATTTAACAAAAATAGCGTTTATGAAGATATTTCAATATCTAACCTGATATTACTTACTAGAAACGCTTTCTCGTCTTTTCGAAAACAAATAATAAATAGAGTGATACTCTTCTTTGATATAGTAGTATTATACTTAGCGTATCTATAGGTGTCGTCTTTTGAGACGAAAAATATTCGTCGATAGAGAATACGAGATGAGGCTCCTAGAAAGTATCTGGGAAAAGAAGAATTTTCTCTTGTGATTATTTACGGTCGGAGACGGGTTGGAAAGACGAGACTTTTGGCTGAATTTGCTAAAGATAAGCCTCATATCTATTATATAGCGACGGAGTTTCCCTACGAAATCATTTCTAAGGAGTTCTCAGATAGTGTTAAGGAGTTCCTACATATGCCCATTTCTGGGGATTTAGTCGAGGTTCTTGATGCGATCGCTGATATCTACAGAGAAAGGCTTTTGATAGTTCTTGATGAGTTTCAGTACATTGTGGATGGGGATCCCACGTTTCCTTCTAGGTTATAGAGACTTATAAATACTAAGCTCAAACGGTCCAAAATTATGCTTATTTTGTGTGGTTCTGCTGTTTCCTTCTTCGAAAAGAAACTACTAGGGTATAAGAGCCCATTATTTGGAAGAAGGGAGGCTTCCCTAAAGATGAAACCAATGAATTTTCTAGAGATTAGAGGGTTCTTTCCACGATATACCTTCACAGAATTACTAACAATTTATGGTGTAGTTGGGGGAATTCCAGCGTATCTAGAGAAACTGAGTGCTGAGAAAAGTGTGGATGAGAACATTAAAACAGTCATAACTCCCGGCACTTACCTATATGATGAAGCTCTAAATATTCTTCGACAAGAAGTGAGGGAGCCTAGAACCTATTTCACAATACTATCAATGATTGCGGAGGGGAGAACATCCCCGAGTGAGCTGGCTTCTGCAGCTCGAATAGATGTTAGGAGCATAACTAAGTATATAGAACTTCTTGAGGAACTGGATATTCTGAGGAGAATAAGACCTCTAGGTTTTCGAAAACCCGTTAAAGTCATGTTTAAGATAACTACTTTAGGTTTTGGTTCACGTATATACGTAGGTTAAGGAATATTTTGGAGATGGGCTATATAGAGGATGCACTCTCCTACATAAAAGATACTCTATCTCACTACTTATCAAACGTGTTTGAGGATGTTGTATTAGAACTCATTCCAAAACTCTACGAGATAGGAGTAGTAAAGACTAGACCAATAGAAATTGGTAAATGGTGGTATAAGGGTGAAGAGATAGATGCCGTAATCAGGGATCCCGGAAAATCTACCACATTTGTTGAGATAAAATGGAGAGAATTGGACAAAGAAGAGGCCCTAAATACGTTTCGAGAATTAGAAGATAAAGCTGCGAGAACGGGATTAATGTCTCCAAGAAATTATTACATAATAGTAACTAAGAAAGCTCCTAGTGATCTAGAAATTAATGAACACAGAGTATTGATCGATTTGAAAACACTGAACAAGTTACTGAGTGAATAAGTTACGATTTCCTAGTAATCCATATGATGAAGGTTGATTCTCATATACGATTATTGTAGATACATTGACCTGTATTTCCCTAATATCATCTATTTTTTAACCCAAGATCCCGTTCTAATGGATCATTAAGGATTTTTAGAGGCGGAATCATGGACATTGAGGGCATTTTAGAGAGAATTCTTGCAATTGTAGAGAACCATAACAAGTGGAGACGTTATGAATGCTTGAATATGGTAGCTTCTGAGAATGTTATGTCTCCGCTAGCAGAGAAACTATATGTGTCGGATTTCATGGGCCGCTATAATGAGCACAATGGAGAGTCTCACTACCAAGGAACAAAATATGCTATGGAAATAGAGAGTGTTGTGAAGGAGATTTTTCGTGAAAAATTTGACACACCTTATGTCGAATTAAGACCTTTGAGTGGTGGGATGGCTAATCTAATTGTTATGAGGGCTTTAACTAAGATCGGAGATGCTATCATTTCTCCTAAATTGACCGCTGGTGCTCATGTTTCTCACACTAGATATGGAGTAGCAGGCATTTTAGGACTAGCTGAGGTTCCCATGTATTTTGATTCTGATGAAATGGTCGTGGATGTGGACAAGACTATTGAACTTATAAATAATGTGCGGCCGAAGATCGTAATCTTTGGTCGTTCTGTATTTCTATTCCCTGAACCCATTAAGGAGATAAGAGAGGCTATTGATCCTAGGATCAAGATAATGTATGATGCTGCCCATGTATTTGGTCTTATCTGGGGAGGAAGGTTTCAGGATCCCTTAATTGAGGGTGCTGACATTATAACTACCTCGACTCATAAGACTTTCCCTGGGCCTCAAGGCGGAGCAATAATTGCTAGGAAAGATTTTGACGAGAAACTATGGAGCAAAATTGAGAGAACAGCGTTCCCGGGAGTCGTTTATAATCATCATATTCATCGATTCCCAGCACTTGGTATTACTGCTTTAGAAATGAATGAGTTTGGGAAAGAGTATGCTAGTCAAGTGGTTCGAAACGCCAAGGCGCTTGCGGATGAGTTATATTCCCTTGGATTCAAAGTGCTTTGCCCACACAAAGGATTTACCGAGTCTCATCAGGTACTGGTGGATGTGAAGGGACTGGGTGGTGGTAGAGTCGTGGCGAATAAGCTTGAAGAAAACAACATTATTGTGACAAAAATTGCGTTGCCATGGGATTCGGACAAAGATGCTACCCAGAACCCCAGCGGTATAAGGATAGGAGTTCAGGAATTGACGCGTTGGGGTATGAAAGAGAGTGAAATGAGGTACATAGCTGAACTTTTCCACAAGGCTCTCCACGAAAACAAGAACGTTGTTAACGAAGTTGTGGAGTTTAGGAAAGAGTATAGGGAAATAAAATATTGTTTCCCGGTGAGTAGGTATGAGGATTATCTTGCTAGATTATTTGGAGAATAGCGAAGAAGTAATGACAGCTGGGGCCTTAGCGACAAGATCGCAAAGAAGCGCTGCTGACATAACACCATCTCTAGAAGATATTAGAAAAATGCTTAAGTGGACAAAGAAGATGAGATTATCCTCTGTTCTAGACTTCTCATACTACATAATCACGATAGAGGGAGTCTCAAGAAGCTTCACTCATCAATGGGTTAGATATAGAATAGCCGCACATATGCAACAGAGTCTGAGATTTGTTAAAATAGATCCTAGACGCACGGATTGGTTTGTTGTTCCCCCAACAATAACGAGGAAAGGAGTAAATGCGGTCTTGGAATACGTTTCAAACCAGTTCAGAGCTGGAGAAACATACCTAAAGTTGTTAGAGATGGGTATTCCACCCGAGGATGCTCGTTTCGCCTTACCTATTGGCGTCAAGACTCATTTAGCATCCGCCTTCGACGCTGAGGAGTATATTCATATCCTTTATCAAAGGATGTGCTTTGATGCACAATGGGAAATAAGAACAGTCGCTAACGCATTACTCCTTGCCGGTCTCATAGTTCACCCCAATATTTTCGAAGGAGTAGGTCCCCCGTGTATCTATGAAGGGATCTGCAGAGGAACGAGGAAAAATAAATGCAAAAAAGATGTTGAAGAGTTGATAGGAAAATTAACAGAAATAGCTAATAAAGCAAGAAAAAATCTTGACTCCCTAAAACCTGGAGAGTTCCTTAAACTTGATTTAACAGACGTCCTCGGATATAAGGCCCCCGATGATATAGAAAAAGAAGTTTCCGAGAAAATAGGTGTACCAATTAACTTGGATATCAACGTGATATTGGAGGTGAAAAAGAAGTGAAACACGAAAAAACGCTGAGTAGAAGCTTTCTTACTTTCTTCTTTATGCTAGGTGTGATAGTTTTCTCAAAAATAAAACTCCACCCAATATTCGGTACTGGCGGCAGATTTTCGATTCTTGCGATGCTTGGGCCTGTAATACCCGCTTTTGTCGGGGGATCCTTTGGTGCTATAGCTATATTTGGGGCAAGATTTATCCAGTTGCTGATCGGTATCTCTCAGGCAAAAAGCTGGTTTTCGTATATCTCATACACACCACTTTTCCTAGCGGGCATCTATTTTGCTAGGATGTTTAAGAAGAAAGCAAATCACGCCATTATGCCTATTATCATAATCTTCCTATTTATCATCCACCCAATCGGTAGGCAAGTATGGTATTTCAGCCTATTCTGGCTAATCCCAATAATAATCACTTTTGCGAGACCTTACCTATGGAGACTGGTTAGAAAACACGATATACCACTAATCTATTTATACTCCCTCTCAGCGACCTTCATTGATCATGCTGTGGGCTCGGTTATGTATTTGTACTACCTAAATATTCCTCCAATCTACTGGATCACGGCTATACCTTACGTATTGCCAGAAAGAGCATTATTCGCACTTGGAATAACGTTTTTCTACCTCTTCATTAGGGAATCACTTAGGGCTCTTCAGCGAAGTTTACCTATTAAAATAGTAATTATAGAGGAAAATATATCAGGTTTAGAACATGAAGAGTTACGTGAAGAACTCTCATTAAGAACTTCCTAGAATTCTGGGGAACATAATGAGTTTTTATACCTAATCATTTTCTTCTCTCACTAAATATTTAGCCAACGCAGATGTGTCAATGACTATCACGATCCTCCCTCACATACTTACTAGCGGTGCCCCGAGGAGTTTCTGGTAATCGATTAATTAACTCATCTATTTTTTCTAGAGTTTTTTCTCGCCACAACTTCTTTACCTCCTTTTTCTAAAAATTTTTAAACCTCAGCATTCCAATTGACCTTACCACTTAGCACCCGCATCTTCCTTTTTTATTCTTTAGGGACGCGAATAGTCATGATCCTATCTATTAAGGGTAACTTCTAAACACTCATGGATATATACATAATCATGAATAAAAGGTATCAAATAAACAAGTTCTGGGTATTGCATATTAAAAAAGATGTTTAACATTTACAGGAGGGAGTTCTATGAAGAATTTGAAGATATTCTACTACTTCGCGATTCTTACTCCCATTGTAGCTTATACCTTCATATTCATCGCCATCGCTAAAACTCCCGAATTCTCTTGGATCCATAACGCCTTAAGTGATCTTGGAGGACCCCTCGGGATCAGATATGGAGCCAATATAATATTTAACAGCGGCTTAATAATCTCTGGAATCCTGTTTTTCATCTCTTTAATCGGTATTATGAAGGATTTTGAGACCATCGTGGAAAAAATAGGAGTATTCATCTTATTACTAAGTGCCGTATTCTTATTCCTGATAGGACTATTCCCAGAGACCGCTGGGAGGATCCATTACTATGTCTCAGTAGGTTTCTTCGTAACGTTCCCTATTGGCATGGGTATAATAAGCGGATCAAATATTCTTCGGAGAAAAGATATATTACTAGGGATCTACGGAATATTCGTCTTCATCGCATGTCTAATAATATGGACCTTTCCATGGAAAAACTACGGAGTAATAGGGGTAGCTATACCAGAGTTCTTATCCTCCCTGACAGGATCCATATGGGTGATTATCCTAGCAATAAAAAGACTCCTAGAAACATCCTAAATAGCCAAAAATAATCATTTCTTAGAGCTCTTTACTATCATAAGTTTTTTATAGTTTCTTTCTTTCTTTTTAATCCAGCCCCCAAGCATCTCCATTCTTCTTTTTCTAGGAGAGGAGTGGAGGCGGGGATAAGAAATGCATGGTGCGAACATTGGTAAGTAAGAAGAATAATATAAGAATACTAGCAGCCGTTCTGGTTATCTTAACCATAGCGATGCTTCCTCTCGCAACAATGCCTGATAAACCGCTCCTTAATGAAGAACTTAAAGCGGCAGAGATAAGTAATTACTCAGTACCTTCTAGTACTTCTCTCATTTACGACATAGTGATTCAAGATGTAGAAATCATGCACGATGTAATGATTTATGGATCGGCAAGAGTACTAGTAACTAATACGACCATTGTCGGGGACTTAATAATTGGTGGGAACACCAAAATATCCCTAAATAATGTTCATGTAGATGGATATATTGATGTCTGGGATAACGTATCTGCAACATTTAATAACGTCACGGCTTTCGAGCTTTCTTGCACAGAAAATACAATGATCAATATTACAAATATGGAGCTTCAAGGATCTTTATTATCAACATCAGCAAGGTTCCATGCCGAGAAAGTCTCTGCGGAAACAGTCTCCATATGGGCTATGAGCAATGCCACTACGTACATAGTGCTTCGGAATATATGGGCCTCCTCAGTTTCTTTCGAAGTGACATACGGAGAGGGAGATGAGATTTCAGAAGGAAGAGCGATTGATAAAGTAGTTCTTGATAACGTAGCAAATATCTCCGATATATTCGGTTTAAGGGCAAGGATTCTTGAGGTACGCGGAACAAATCTTTCGAGTGGATCCTTTGAGATTCTGGAGAACGGTGTTTTCCAAGACGTAATTTTTGACAAGCTTTATATGGTTGGTTTTGGAACCGTGCTACTCGACAACGTAACCATCGGAAATGCTCTAGAAATTGGGTATGAGTACCCTCTCCCATACAGCGACTTAACCGTACAAATAATGGATTCAAACATATCATCCTTGATCATTAATGATTTCGCAAACATTACTGTAAAATCCTCACACATAGATTATCTAGAAGATGCATGGTTTTATCGTGAGCTCGATGTGATAGTGAATGGGGCAACGATAAGCCCAGCACCTAGCAATAACTACTATGTGAGTCTGGACTCTGCAACAACCTATAATATCAGAAATGTAACAGGTATTGTTCTTGAGAGCGGTTCTCTCGAAATAAGAAACGTTAACGGTAGTGCTACTGGATTGTACAAATATGGAGCAATAGACTCAACAATAGTAATAAAGAATTCCTCGAATATAGGAGTAGCTCTCCGAGCCTCGTATCTTTTGATAAATAATACTAGCTTAATCGATAGTATGGTATCTGGCCTAAGAGGGAGACTGACCATATTACCTTTGGCCGAAGACTCCTTTGCGAATCCCGATATCCAGGTATTTGGATCGAATCTAACGGGTACAACACTCGCCGCCTATAACATGTCAATGATTGTTAGTAACTCGATTGGTTATCAGGTAGGAGGTCTATTCGCTAATATTCTTCTAAATGATACAACATTTGATAGCGTATATATTTACGCGTGTCTCGCTGATGTAGCAGTACTTAATAGCCATTATCTAAGTATCTACAATTCCTCTATAACTATTACTGCAAGCAACATTACGATGCTGGGTGCGCATTATAGCAGTGGCAGAATATTTGATTCATTAATTGATGAGTTATACGTGGAGCAGAACGAGGGGCTAGAAATTATATCCACGAATATAACAAATCTGCGAACTACTTATGCTAGAGCCGTTAAAGAAGTAATTATACATAGTGGGGAATTGGTTAGTGGTATTGATAGTTTAGATATTCCTGGAACAACATTCTCTGATTCCTCAGTATTCTCAGTAGCTTTTGAAGGAGAATTCCTTATAGGGAACACAATAGCTTATTTGGATAATGTCGATATGTCAAATGGATGGTTACATGTGATTTCCTCAACGGTCACGGTGAACAATACTGTCTTATGGGGTTACCTAACTAACTCGTGGATACTTGAAAACTCGAGACTGACCATTGTAAATTCCGATATAAATGATATTGCGATGAATCTACATGACTCAGAGGTTGAAATAACTGGGTCAATTATAGACAGTATTACAGCCTACGATTCAAGCTTAACAATCAACAGTACTCAAATCTTATCATCGATTACTATATATTCCAGCGATCTTGAGATGAGAAACTCTGACGTTTACTCCGCTTCATGGTTCTGGGGAGAACCGTATCTGGTAGGGTATCTAACAGCATATAACAGTACGATCCTGATTGAAAAATGCGGAACAGCATTTGATGGTAGTGGGGGAATAATTACACTTAGAAACTCATCAATAGCTTGGATATATAACTCATCGATAGATAAAATAACCGTAGACACACTAGCACGGGCGCAAATAAATGATAGCCAAGTAGTCAATAATATCCAGTACAACCGTTACGTATCCTCAGACGTTAATATCACAGAAAACACGATAGATGGAGTACTAGAGATTCCTGTAGAATACAGCGATAATGTACTAGTTGGTGGAGTTATTAGCAATGCAATCGAGTTATATAACAGTTCTAGGCTAGTAATAGTAAACACAAGCATGAGTTCTCTCGGAATATATTCTCTATACCTCTACTCAGGCGATCTAGAAATCTACGATTCAAGCATAGGGAGTGTAGTAGCTTATTACACTTCAGCATTGACTGGAGACAGCACAACAATAGAATCTCTAGACCTTTACGGAGCTGCTTACGCTAATCTAGATAAATCAAACATAGCAAGTTTTGCTAGTTATGGTAGCAGTTGCTTTGCGGAAATACGGGGAAGTCAGATTAAGTGGATGTGGATAGAGTCCACGGAATCCTACATCTATACTTCTCAAATTATGGATATGACGACTAGTGGCTCATCGGATCTTGTTGTCCAAGACTCAAAGGTAGAGTATATGACTGTGAATGAATATTCCTCACTCTTACTCATAGACACGAATATAACTGAACTATTCCTAGGAATGGATATCTCCGCTAGTATTCAGAATTGCTTAATAGATACCTTGAATATCTATTACCTCCACCACTCTACAGTCGCACAGACAGATTTTGGAACGATAACGATTAGTGCTACCGAAATAAACTCGACAGAGACTCTGGCCTATACTGGAGACGAACTATACATGGATTCTGGATTGTTAAGTGGAGAATATACATACTTATTCTCGCTAGAGGACGCAATAGTGCATGAGGTAAACACATCCCTTGCCTTCCTTGGAGAATCCATAGGAGAAATAAGGGATAGCTCAGTGTATTCCGTATTCATAAACTCCACAGGAGATCAGATAGCCCCCAGCATAACACCTCTATCGTACCCAACAGAGATAATCAATGGAACAACAGGAAATTACCTGGAATCCGTAGTCGAGGATCCCCACCTATCAGAAATAACAGTTTTCAGAAACGAAACACTTATCTATGAGAATACGACACCAGCGGAAAGACAAATAGTAAATATTTCCCTTGATAACTTGGAGATAGGTACTCATATAATATCTATCAAAGCAACAGATAGCTTAGAGAACATAGCTAGTATCTCCTTAACAGTAGAGGTAGTACCTCAACAACCACCGCCTGGTTCTCAAAATCCACCGCCTCGACCTCCAATCACGATATCCACGGTTATAGCTATTGTAATAGGTATCGTTGGAGCAGGAATAGTAATTCTCATAGCTCTGAAGCACGCTAGGAAGAAATAAGCTAGAAAAGTTATGAATAGTTTTACTCACATACTCTTTTTATTCCTTCTTTTTTTAAAAAAAAGATCAATTTTTGCACTTCTTATTTTGAGAGTTGTTCCTTAATAGGAAAATTTTTAAAACAGAAATTTCTCTATTATTCTGCACATCTATAAATTCTACTATAACAAGGTGTAAATAATGCAATTTCCGGCCCTTCCTATGGCAGCGCTCATAATGCTGATGGGTATTTCTTTCATAATTGGTTGGATCATTGGTTCTATCTTCCTATTGTTGGGGCTTAAATTAGCAGGCACTCCGGAAGAAAAGCTAGGTTTTGGTAGTGTAATGATTACAGCTTTACTGGCGTCTCTTGTTGAATCATTTATCCCAATAATCGGCTGTATAATTGCTTGGTATATAATTAAAATACGCCACACGGACTCTTGGGGCAAAGCTATTCTAGCTTGGTTGATATCCATAATCATTCCAGCAATAATCATCGGAACACTATACTTCATATGGATAATCCCAACGTACGCTGTCGCCCCACCTGGATATTAGGGGATCTTTCTTACACATTTTTCCTTTTTATGGTGATTTCTTGGAGAACAAAACAATAAGGATATGTTTCAAGTGCATACTTAGGAGGCCTTTCGTATTCTTTTCATCCGCTAAACCTTTTATTCTTTCTTATCACCCCGAATGCTCCAATTACATCAATGACTACATTGTTATTCGTGGCACTAAACTCTGTATTGGTTGCACATTTGGATATATTCCCGCGTTAATCACTCTTGTAGTCGGTGTTATATTCGATCTCTGGGAAGTTTTTGGAAAACATATTCTCCAACTTCTGATAATCACTCTTATTGTTCAAGTCTTTTATTATGGTGTCTGGAGAAGAAATAAAACTCTGAAGATAATCTCCAAGATTTTCCTCGGTTTTTTTCGCTAGCATCGTTTTGTTAAGCGTATTTTATCTCCTCGTCTCATCGCTTGATAAAGTAGCGCTTTTTATTATCCTATTCGGATCGTTCAATGGTGCGATTTCTGGTATTAGGCTATACTCTATATATAAGACATGTAGTAGTTGTCCCGAGTTTAATAAGTTCCCTCTTTGTACTGGCTTAGAGGGATTACAAAGAGGCTTGAAAAAGAAGGATTTATAATTATTCAAGGAGGTTCATAGCGAATTTAGAACTCGATAGGTATCGGAGCGGTCCCGAGTTTATACTCTCGAACGATTGGGTAAGCATCCATTTTTTCCATAATCTCGACTTCCTTATATGCTGAATAGAAGCTTAGACCTATCTCATCCCATCGCATGTTGAATATATCATCCATCAAGTATACGTACTCGTGACCCTTCTTGACATATCTGTGATACATCATCTCCACCTTTCCTTTCCGTATAGATCTGATAGAGTTCTCTATAGTATTGATGACGACTGTTACTTCTTCTCCTCGAAAAACGAATTGCTTCTTGTCACTTGGTACTCCTTTACCAACCACTGCTTTTACTGGAATATTATTCATTAGCAACTCTATTGAAGCGAACGTTTCCTTGACCTCTTTAATGTGTGGTGGAATAGCGTTTCTCTGGTATATTGCCTTAAAGACGTTTTTTATCTCGATTTTTTCTGGGTCGAAGATTTTTACACCTTTCTCGAATAGTTTGAAGAGTAGCGAGAGGAAGTGTGGGAGTAAGTCCCTAATAACTCCACTCTCGTAGAGCCATGATCTTGATAAGGAAATTGGGCCCTTTTCTAGGAGATAGAACTCTATTTCTCGGAGATCATTTATTGGCAAGTATGTAGAATAAAACTCTAGAAACTGCTTAATAGCATCCTTGTATAAGTAATGATCCATCATTCTGACCTTTGATGGTGCGTCAGTATCTAAAAGATTCCTCAAATCATCAGTAGTGTCCGATAATGGCTTCTCTACAATTATCCTCTCGGAGGCATTCAGGAATTCCGTGATATACTTTGCATGGGTTTTGTTAGGAGACGCGATATAGGTAAGGGTGAAACTCTCCTCCTGCAATAATTCATGCAACACTTGTTTATCTTTTTGCACCCTAGGGTTAAGAAAAACAATCTTTAATGAGAGATTCTTTTCTTTGCATTCCCTGGAAAGGTCTTCGGCAGATCTACGCTTTTCCTCATCAATTTCAACAATGTATAGAGTGATCTCTCGGTTCTTCTTTAACAAGGGATAGTTTTTCTTGAGTGCTAATGATGCGTACTCTTTTAATGCGGGAACAAATTTTCTTGATCCTACATCCCCAAAGCCTATAAGAGCTATATTTATAGTCATTATCCCTAACCTCTATAACCAAAAAGGCATTACAACGCTTTTAATTAATACTTTTACATAGACTAAAATTTTTACTGAGGGATTATGAGTGAGGATTCTTTCTCTAGATGAGATCTTTGGAGAAAACCGCCCAATAATAATAGGAGTAGTCCATTTAAAACCTCTACCGGGTGCGCCCTTATATGAAGGAAACTTTGAAGATATTATTGAAAGTGCCTTACGAGATGCACAAGCTCTTGAAGATGGAGGAGTAGACGGGGTAATTGTAGAGAATTTTGGAGACAGACCATTTCTCAAGAGAATTCGATCCCCCGAGACAGTAGCGGCTATGGCGATAATCGTTAAAGAAGTGGTTAGGGAATTAAGTGTTCCCGTAGGAGTGAATGTTTTAAGGAATAGTGCAGAGGAAGCATTAGCGATAGCTTATGTTACTGGAGGAAAGTTTATCAGGGCAAACGCGTATGTAGAAACAATAGTAACTGATAGTGGGATCATAGAACCTTGCGCACCAAGAGTTCTTAGGAACGCACGAATCTTAGGGGCGGAGATAGGGATTCTCGCCGATATTCATGTAAAACATGCAAGACCTTTAGTTGAGAGATCACTCGAAGATACGGCTATGGATGCTTTTGAAAGAGGCCTAGCTACTGCAGTAGTTATAACTGGGTCGAGAACAGGGGAGCCACCATCTATGGAGGATCTACGCAAGGTAAAAGAGCTTGGGAAGGGTCCTGTTCTAATAGGTAGCGGTTTAACACCAGAGAACACGAAACTTCTCCGCTATGCTGATGGCGCTATAGTAGGCACTTATTTTAAAGAGAAAGGGATTCTCAGCCCAGTAGTGAAGGATAAGGTCAAAAAACTTGTTAATGCGGCAAAAAGTATTAGCAAATAAAGCTGTAGTGATGCTAGGGATTATCCGCGTTAATAGGTATGGTTTATAATCACTAAAACTTACTGGCTGTTTCTTGAGTTATCTGATTCGGGGATTAGTAAATGAGAGTCTTCATAATTCCCCATACTCACTGGGATCGGGAATGGTACCTAACGTTTAATGAATACAGGCTATATCTTGTTAGAGTATTAGATAAGGTCATTGAGGGATTAGAAAGAGGCGACATAGATTATTTCTTGCTTGATGGTCAAGTATCCGCCTTACTAGATTATCTAGAGCTGAGACCTTGGATGAGAGGAAGAGTAGAGAGACTCGTGAAAGAGAAAAAACTAAGCATAGGCCCTTGGTTCACACAACCCGATGAATTCTTAGTATCTGGGGAATCTCTCATAAGAAATTTGTTGCTAGGGATTAGGATAGCTGAGGAATTCGGTGGCGTATTTAGGATTGGATACCTACCAGATGCGTTCGGCCACACTCCACAATTACCCCAGATTCTTAGAGGTTTTGGAATAGATACGTTTCTTTTTTCCAGAGGCATGGATGATGAGGTCCCTTGCCAGTTTATATGGGAAGCGCCTGATGGTTCTAGGGTTTTCTCTTACTTCATGAGAGATGGTTACTGCAATGGTCATTTCCTAGGGATTGAGGAACCGTATAGACGATTCATGAGAGTGTTCACGAATCCTTATTCTCGGAAAACGATTTATTATACCTACTATTTCGAGGAGCCAGAGCCGGATCTTGGTAAGATTATTGAGGGAATCACCCAAATAATTAAGAGAGAGCGTGAATGTGGGAGAGGAGATTATTACCTTATCATGAATGGATGTGACCACTTACCAGCTCAGATAAAACTAATGAAGTACCTCAAGAAGATAAAGGAGACTCTCAAGATTGATATAATAGTTGGTGGATTAGAAGAGTTCTTTGATCATATAAAGGCTATACCGGATCTCCCAGTCTATAGAGGAGAACTTCGGAAATGCAAATATAGACCAATTCTAGCGGATGTTCTCTCCACAAGAATCTATCTTAAACAACTAAACTTCAAGGCTCAGAAATTGTTGGAGAAGTATCTCGAGCCGGTCTCCGTTATAGTTTCTCAGCTAGGTTACGAGTATCCCCAACCCCTAATCAGAACTTTATGGATTAAGCTTCTTCTGAATCACGCACATGATAGTATTTGTGGCACTAGTGTGGATGAAGTACACAGAGAGAACGTTGCTAGGTTCCAAGAAGTCATCGCCGCCGCAAGTAACATGATGCTTCAAGAGCTTTATTATTTAGGAAATCTCACAAACAAGGAAGGGCCGAAAATACTGGTGTTTAACCCCAATAACTGGAACGTCACGGGACCAGTTAAAGTAATTGTCCCAGGTTTCGTTGATGTAGACGCGGTAGTAGATCCTGATAGTTCAGTAGTACCTGTTAATACAAGAGAGCTACCAGAGGGAGAGTTTAAAGAGGTAACGTTTATTGCACGGGATATACCCCCTATGGGATACAAAGTATACGGAATCACGAGAGATAAACCATCCATAAACAATGGATTAAGGATTCAAGAATCCAGAGTTGAGACGAGATTTTTCGAAGTCTTCATTGACATGGAGCACGGTGCTTCATTAGTAATAAAGGATAAAAGAAATGGAAGAGTGTACTCAGGACTAAATATTATCGTTGATGAGGGAGACGTGGGCGACGTTTATAACTATGATAGACCAGATGAGGGAGAGGATGTATCGAGTTTAGATGCGAAAGCAAGCATCGAGCTTATAGAGAAGAATCCCGAATATGCGATAATTAAAGCCGAGTACGTGATGATGATTCCTGAAAAAGCCATTAATCGAGAAAGGAGTTCCGAGAAAGTACCCGTGAAAGTAGAGGTATACTATACGTTCTACAAAGATATCCCGCGGATAGATACGAGAATCGTAATCACTAACACAGCTCGCGACCATAGAATGAGGGCATTATTCCCAATAGATACTAGAAGCGATAAAGCATTGTCTGAAGTCCATTTCTATGATTATTACAGAAAAATCGAGGAACCAGAGGAAAGTGATTGGATAGAGCAATCTCCTAAAGTTCACCCAATGCAGGATTATGTCGCGGTCTTTGATGATGAAGGAGGAATATTAATCGCTACTAGAGGGTTACATGAGTACTCCGTCAAGAAGAATGGAAATAAGGTACTCCTCTACATAACCTTGTTAAGGAGCGTGGGTAGTCTATCTAAGGATAATTTAAGGAGCCGTAAGGGTCATGCTGGACCACCACTACCGGTGCCCGAAGCCCAATGCATCGGTAAGATAGAGGTAGAGTACTCAATAATTCCGATAATCGATCTAGATGAGGGGGTCAAAGAAGCGAAGAATTTTACACAGCCACTCGTGGGAGTATTTGCTGAGAAAAAAGGCTCATTACCGCCCAAGAATAGTTTCTTCGAAATTTCCCCTAACACAGTTTATGTCTCAGCTCTAAAGATGAGCGAAGACGGTAACTATGTAATACTAAGGCTATTTAACCGATCAAATACTACTAAAGAAGCAGTAATAAAATCCTATTTCCCGATAGAAGAGGCCTGGATAACTAATCTAAAAGAGGAAAGAATAAGAAGAATAACTTCCTCAGAAGACAGTATTAGATTAGAAATAAAGCCTTGGAGAATAGAGACAATCGCCCTCCGACTAAGGAGTAGAGCCAACAACTCTTAAGAATTTCATTATTTTTTTTTATCTCTATTCCCATTTTCTAAATTCTTCTGGAATGACGTCTGGATTCATTGCAAGAGCTATTGCTCCATACAGAACAATTTCATCCCCAAGAGATGTTATTTCTATTCGAGGAATTCTGTTAGTGGCATAAGTAGGTAAGAGTTCCATGACGCGTGGGAGTATTAAGTCTTTATTGTTGAGCAAGACACCTCCTCCGAGAGTAATGAGTTCTGGATCATAAATATTTACCACACTTGCTATACCAGCAGCGTTTATCCTGTTTATCTCATCTACGATCTTCAATGCTAATTCATCACCTTTCCTAGCAGCACTATATATTGTTTTGGCGTCCAATTCTTCGAGATTATTCTTAATGAGGTTGCGGAGCATGCTTTGTTCTAAAAGATCGGTATACTTGTTCTCGATAAGCCATTTAGCGAACCTAGGTATATTATTGCCAGAAGCGTAAGCCTCCCAATGACCATAACCACCACAACCACACCGTAATCTACCCTCAAAATCAACGACTATATGCCCTACCTCAACAGCATTACCATCTTTACCAAGAAGTAAGTGATCATCTACTATAGCCCCTCCACCAATCCCAGTGCTTATGGTTATGTAGACGAGATTAGAAATATTCTTACCACGGCCAAAGAATTTCTCCCCAATCACCGCCGCAGAGCAATCATTAAGGAGATATACTGGAACACCAAACTCATCTCTAAGTGGTTTTGCAATCTCCACCTCTCCTACTGGTAAATTAGGTGGATTCTTTAAAGCACCTCTTCTGAGATCAAGAGGCCCGATAGAGCCTATACCTATACTTTCCAGCCTTACTCCCTTCTTATCTAGCCTCGATAATAACTTGTAAGTGCTTTCAATCAATACGTTAACTAACTCTCCCCCTCTTCTAGGCGTTCTTATTTTTGCCGTCTGGAGAATCTTACCAGAATCCGCTAATCCAAGCCTCGTCCATGTAGCCCCAACATCTATTCCAACATATATCTTTCGCATAAACATACCTCCAAACACATACATAAGGGAGTTAACAAATAATTGTTAAAAAAACCTTTTTATTATCATTTTTCTGTTATCAATAACAAGGATATTTCAAGAAAAAATCTCGCTTTTTTTTAAAAAGGTGCCTTTTCATGAAAAATATGATCATCGCCACGATGATCATCGTGGCGATGATCATACCCTCTCTCTCCCTCACTACTCTGTATGACAGAGCCGACATTGTTATAGTCGTTACTGGTGAGGATGGTAAAGTCTTGAGTGGGGCTAGGATTCTAGTAACTATTCCTCAACCTCCTGGGGGGGCGAGACCGATTATAGTGGTTAATGAGACGATGGATACCGGCACTTTGAGGGTGAGGATGGACAAGACCAAGTTGTTTAAGTCTTGGAGGGAGTATGCTTCTAGGCATGGATCTACTCGTATTTTTAGAGTAGCCATTATGGTTGACGCCGTCTGGGTGAACGAGACCAAGATTGTGGCGAGTCTGGGAAACACTATCCTGGTGGATCCACTATCGAGAGAGTATGTGTATAGGAGAGTCGTGCTCAGACCGACTTGGATCCATGATATAAACGCAACACCCAGCGAGTACTTGAGGACATCCACCGAGATCGATACGGACTTGTTCTTGGAGGCTCCAGTCCCCGTCTTGACGGATTACGAGGAATGGACAAGTGTGATGTTTCCGCTCCTATCCATTCTGCTTGACGATAACTCGCTAGGGGAGGACACTACGATCGATGAAGATACACTAGTCACGGGCGCATCGGTAGCTTTCAGTGTCGGTTCGTCATCTGGTTGGGAGTTGGCGTATAGTGTCACGACGGGTGTGGAGACCGAGTATCATATAGGCGGGTTAACTGTGCAGAGGGAGTTCAGTGATAATAAAGCTACGGTTATTTGGACGAATGATTTTTGCGAGACTCTTGGTATTTACGATCCCTCTATTAGGTATGCTTTGACGTTTTATGTTAATGTTACTATTGCCTATGAGAAATGGAGTTATTTCGACTATTG
>Ga0180301_10000727_pt1 | contig 25699 bp, 23 predicted proteins | sample GuaBasSediGuay16_FD_121797 | JGI IMG/M metagenome (GOLD analysis project Ga0180301, IMG submission 121797) | Subseafloor sediment microbial communities from Guaymas Basin, Gulf of California, Mexico - Guay16, Core 4569-2, 12-15 cm | ecosystem: Environmental > Aquatic > Marine > Hydrothermal... | reverse complement strand
TCACGCACCAGTTAATTTAGAACATCCATCAGTGACGATACAAGTCATAGTCTCGAAGTATACAGCCCTAGTAGGGCTTAGATTAGGAAGTATTAGAAGAGGATCATATGATGAGAGAAGGCCCAAGAGAAGGCCATTTTTTCATCCTTCAGCTATGGAACCTAGGTTAGCTAGAGTATTAGTCAATTTATCTAGAATTAAAGAAGGGGAGATATTCTTAGACCCCTTTTGCGGCTCTGGAGGGATAATGATTGAAGCAGGACTTATAGGATGTTATGTTGTAGGAGGAGATATATTATCCTACATGGTGAGGGGGGCTAGGGAAAACTTAAAGTTTTTTGGTTTGGATCCAGGGAGTATAGTACTTCATGATGCTAGAGCATTACCCTTTAAAAATGTACATGGAATCGCTACAGATCCTCCATATGGTAGATCAGCAACTACTAAAGGAACACCATTACCAAAGCTTTTGAAAATCTTCTTAAATGAAGCCTATGAAGCATTAAGGAGCAGGAGGTATCTAGTAATAGTGTCACCTTTAGGAATAAGAGTAGAGGAGTATGCGTTAAGTACAGGTTTTAAAGTATATGAAGAACATAGGATTAGGGTACATAGAAGTCTTACTAGAAGGATCCTAGTACTAAGAAAGGGAAAGTAGATATGATAGAGATAATCTTCTTAGGTACTAGTGCAAGTATTCCGACGAAAGAAAGAGGATTACCATGTATAGTAGTAAGAAGAAAAGGAGCATTATTGATGTTCGATTGTGGTGAAGGAGCACAGAGGTCTTTCCTACAAATGGGTTTGGGTATTAATAAGCCTATGATGATCTTCATTAGCCACTTACATGGAGATCATGTTTTAGGAATACCCGGGTTATTAAGTACTATGAATCTATTAGGAAGAGAAAAAGAACTGTATATTTATGGTCCTAAAGGCCTTAGAGATTTATTAGAAGGCATATTTAGTGTAATACAACCGGAATTTAACTTCAAAATTTATGTAAATGAAGTTACGGATGGAATAGTATTCGAGGGTAAGGAATATGTTGTTAAGGCGAAGTGGGGACTTCATAGCATACCGAATTTAATGTATTCTTTAGAGGAAAGATCTAGGCCTGGAAGATTTTATCCCGAACGTGCTATTAAGCTTGGTGTTCCAAAAGGTCCTCTTTGGAGTAAACTTCAAAGAGGCGAGAAAGTGAAATTAGATAATGGTAGGATTATCTATCCTGAAGATGTAATGGGTCCTCCAAGGCCTGGTATTAAGATAACCTATAGCGGAGATACAGCACCCTGTGAAGATATGATAAAGTTAGCTAAAGGAAGCGATCTTCTAATTCATGAAGCTACATATGCAGATAAGTTAAGAGAAAGAGCCTTAAAGGAAGGGCATTCTACAGCAAGATTAGCGGCAATTATAGCATTAAGAGCTGAAGTTAAAGAGCTTGTACTTACACATATAAGTGCACGATATGTAGGAACTTCGCAAATACTTCTTAAAGAGGCTAGTGAGGTTTTTCCAAATACGCGAATAGCCTACGATTCTATGAAAGTGATATTAAGATATCACAATTAATTAATAGCTATAATGTTACAGCATTAATCCGGTGGAGGATATTCTTTAACAGGAATTCCATTAATTGTTCTAGGAGCTAACCAGTTAATCAATGCTTTAGGATCATCACATTCTACCTCAAACTTTATAGATCCTAATGGGGAGGAAATTTCATCATCACAAAAGGATGCTACACCCATGAAGGCAGCTTGTTTATGTAAGTAAAAAATTATTTTATTATCTTGAATACCAGCAAGCATGTATCTTCTAGCGGCATCAAGTATCCTCTCCTCCCTTAAGAGATTGTATAACCGTAAGAGTGATGAAGATCCATAACCTTCAGCTCTTAGTATCCGCTTATTACGCTTTTTGATGATAGAATACTTTACTGGGACAAAGACTTTCGAGACTGCTTTACGAACCTTATTCGGATTTTCAGTAGGCCTTATGTCGACCTCTACTACAACTTTTATTGGCATAGCTAAGGATCACTTCTAGTAGTAAATTAGCTTCCTCTAATACTTTTTCTAACGGTTTATTTTCATTAACTAATATATAGTCTGAGAGTATAACTAACGCAGGGATACCTAGCTTTATCTCATTAAGATCACGGGCTATAAAGTCAAACCAGTCCTGAGGGTCATCTTCCCTACCTCTTAAAATTAGTCTTCTAAAACGAGTACCAGGTGATGCATGAACAAAGATTAGTTTAAAGTCAGGAAAGCTCTTCTTAAACCTGAAATATTCAAAAGGGCTACGTAGTCCATCTATAACTACTACAGGAGCTTTTAATTTTTCTATAGAGTGTATACAGCGTTTAGCTATAGCATCAAGCCCTTCTTGCTTCCGCAAAGTTATTGCTAATTGTGAAAGAGTAAATCTAGTAATAGGTAAACCTAATCTTTGTGCTTCTTTTCTTACTACATCACCCATAGAGATAACAGGAATGCCTCTCAAGCGAGCTACATTACATACTAGACTCTTACCTGAACCTGGCATACCAGCTATTCCTATTACTAATTTTGGACTCATTTCGCCTATCGGAAACTTTAACTCCCTTCAAATATATAAGACCTTATGGTCGATTAACTTGAGCGAGAGGTTAAGAACATTCATATCAATAGATGTTGAAGAAAAGGAACTCTTAGATGAGATAGAAAGAATACAGGGAGCATTACTAGCAAGTAATGCAAGAATAAAACCAGTAGAGAGAGAAAACATTCACCTAACGATAAGATTTCTAGGCGTAATACCTATGACCATAGTAAATGAAGTAATAAATATCATGAAGAGGATAAAATTCGCTCCCTTTACTATGACAATAGAGCATTTAGGTGCTTTCCCAGAAAGAAGTACTAGACCTAGAGTGATATGGCTAGGAGTGACTGAAGGTGCAGAAGAAGTTAGTAAAATACATGAACAGATTGAAAGAGAACTAAGGACTATAGGATTCCCTAAAGATAGAGAGCGGTTTGTACCACATATAACAATAGCTAGAGTTAAGCGAAGCAATCCTAAGCTTATAAGGGTTATAAACGAAATGAGAAATATCAAGGTAGGAAGTATGTCCGTTAAATACATCAGGTTAAAGAAAAGCATTTTGACAAGTAGAGGACCTATATACGAGACTTTATTTGAAACAAAAGCAACAGAAGTATGAAGATAGTATGAGCATAGAAGAAATAAAGCGTGAAGTATTAAGAAGAGAAAAACCCTCAGAGAGCGATTATAGGTTACTTAAGGAAGTCTTTGAATATTTAAGAGAAAGAGGACTAAGGACTTTTAAGGAATTTAACATAAAAGATGCAGAAATAACGCTAGTAGGGTCTGTAGCTAAAGATACATGGCTTAAGGACGACAAAGACATAGATATATTCCTACTCTTTCCTCCAACTATGAGCATTAATGAGTTAAGAGAAATAGGACTAAAGATAGCCAAGAAGATAGCACCTTGTAGAAGTGAAGAGAAATATGCTGAACATCCATATATAGAATTTACTTATAGGGGTGTGAAGGTAGACATAGTTCCATGCTTCAAGGTGAGAAAGCCCTCCGAGGTAATTACAGCAGTTGACAGAACACCCTTTCACACTAAGTACATTAGTGAGAGATTAACAGAAGAACAGAGAGATGAGGTTAGGATTCTTAAGAGATTCTTCAAGGGAATTGGCGTCTATGGAGCTGAAGTTAAAATAGAAGGATTCTCGGGGTATCTTACGGAATTGTTAATACTAAAGTATGGAACCTTCGAAAAGACTCTTGAGGAAGTTGCAAAGTGGCGTCCTTGGAGAGTTCTAATAGACATAGAGGGATATTATGAGGAGAAATCCTTTAGGAGACAATTTAGCTCACCGCTAATCGTAATTGATCCAGTAGATCCTACTAGAAATGCAGCAGCTGCAGTATCATTACAAAAAATGTCTGAGCTTATTGCGGCAGCACAAGCATTTCTAAGAGAGCCTTCACTCTTTTTCTTTTATCCTCCTAAACCGAGGCCGATATCTTGTCAAGAATTGATAAAGAAGATATCTGAGAGAGGACTACATGTGGTAGCAGTACGTTTTGAGCACAAATACTTAGTTCCTGATATTTTATGGGGAGAGTTAAAGCGTAGTTTAAAAGGAATTCATGAATTACTTGAAAGAGAGGGAGTGATGGTAAGAGATTCAACTATTTGGAGTAACGAGCGAGATACTAGCATTGTACTTTTTGAAGTAGAAAGAATAAAGCTTCCTTCTTCAGAAATGCATATAGGACCTCTTGTCTACGAAAGAGAGCATGCAGAAAAGTTCTTAGAAAAGTATAGGACTAGTAAGAATACGTATGCTGGCCCTTTTCTTCATGGAGATAGATGGCATGTATACCGTATGAGGAAGTATTGTGATGTCAGAGATATTATTGAAAAGAATATAGGTAATATCAAACTAGGGAAGGATATTAGGGAAGCTGTGAAGAAGAAAGGAGTAAAGATATACGTCGATAGTGAGATATGTGAATTATTGAACGGGAAGGAATTTGCACAAGAGTTAAGGAGATTCTTGGATAAAAAGCCTCCTTGGATGGTGAACCATAATGAAGATAAAGATTACTAATAACGAATTCATACCAGAATTAGCATTCGTATTGTGTTATCCATATGTTAGTGAGGAGGAATATTGGGCACGAATTAAGGAGTTACAGTCTCTGAATATAGAAGAAATAGAACTTGATGGACCCATCAAGTTAGGAAGCATAAATGTAGTAGGCAAGGGATATCGTGGAATAATAGTCAAAGCATATCATAGTGGTAAACTTTACGCTCTTAAGATAAGGAGAGTAGATTGTGAAAAAGAGAGTCTAAAAGATGAAGCTTTGTATAATAAGATCGCTAACGGGATAGATGTAGGACCACTACTATTTAAATACTCAAGAAATTTCATACTCAGAGAATTCATAGATGGTGCTAACTTAGTTCAATGGCTCAAGAAAAGTAAAGGAGATACAATTAAGCATACTTTAAAGGATATGCTTTTTCAAGCTTTTAAGTTAGATATGATAGGCTTAGACCACGGAGAATTAGCTAGACCTGTGAAGCATATACTAATAACTAAGAATGGTAAGCCTTTCATAATAGATTTTGAAAGTGCTAGTCTAAAGAGGCGAGTACATAACTTAACTAGCTTAACGCAATATCTCTTCTTGAGAGATAATATCGTTCGTAAAAGGATAGAGGAGGAATTAGGAAAGTGGGATAGGAGTCAGCTAATATTAGCACTAAGAAGTTACAAAAGAACTCCTTCATTGAGAACTTTTAGGAACATGCTTAGGATTTTAAGAATTGATTAGTAGAAAGCTTTATAGTCTACTATGAATTCTTTGCATGAAACTTTAATTACTACCTTAACTAAATAGTAACAAAGATAATATAAAGGGGCCGTCGTCTAGCTTGGTAGGATGCCAGCCTGGGGCGCTGGTGGTCCCGGGTTCAAATCCCGGCGGCCCCACCAGAATCACCTAGATTTTTCACCTTTTTCTTCATGTGATGGGTAAGTTCAAGTTTATATTGAATGAGAACTAAGTGTATAAGGCTAAGATAGTTAAGTCAATAATAGATATGCAGGGTTCTCCTTTATCATGATGTCAATTTCGTCTTTGAGTAAACCTGCTTTTAATAAACGAGGAATATACCTAAGCCAACAACCTAGAGGATCATGATCTATATAGAAACCATAGTCACTTGAGAGAATACAGCGTTCAGGAGAGACTTTATGTATCATCTCTACGAACTTATTTGGATTAATAGAACCCCTTTGAGGAGTTAGGGCAGATAATGTGAATTCTATGTATGCACCCATTTCGGCTAGTCTTCTTCTTTGTTTATCGGTCATTAAGGTAGGACCCCAGATAGGATGTGTAACTATAATCTTTTTAATGCCAAAGTTGAGAGCTTCTTTAACTAGTATCTCAGTCTCACTTGGAGAGAGATGTCCTGTAGCTAGGATTATATTACTTCTCGCTATTAAATCTAGAATTTCTTCTATCTCAGGTAATAGTCTACCTTTAGCTGAAAGTATAGTTAAGCCTCCTCCTCTTTTCCCGTAATAATGTCTATGATTCCATGAGTCGATAGTTGGCATACAGACCATTTTAGCCCCCATTTTAATAGCTACCTCGACTGTAGAAACATTAAAACCACCTATAGTAAGATTAAGAGTAACACTACCAAAGACATTTAACTTTACGATATCTTCTAAGATGTAAGCTAAGGAGACTGTAGGATAATAGTGACTTTTAAGTAGAAGTCCTTTAAAACCTAACTCTTTAGCACGCAGTACCAATTTATAAGCAGAGAACTCATAGGCAATATAATCTGGTAAGGCATGGACATGAAGGTCTATAGCCTCGTTGAAAATTGATGTTAATGATTCATGCATGACACTTTCAATCTGAATTATTATCAAAACCTTATGAATTTTTACCTTCTTAAGGATAGTAGGAAGAGCAAGTCTTGATTAGAAGGTCTACAAGGCCTGTTTCTAGCATGATATTATCTACTTAAACTATTTAGATGGCTATTATTCTAAGTAGATAATACATTTATTAGGAGCAATGAAATAGTATTATGGTTCGTTACGATGTTAAGACCAAAACCTCTACTGAAGTTTAATATCATCGTACCTTCGGAACATGAGGATAGAGTAGTTGAAGCACTTGTTAAAACAGGAATGGTCTATGTAGAGGGTACAGGAGGTATATCACTAGAGATCCCAAGAGAACTATTGTTAATAGCAGAGAGAAGAATAGAAGTCAGTAAAATTGATGTTGAAAGGATAGTACCGCTAATAAAGAGACTAGGTGGAGAAGCTACGGAATTAGTAGAGAGAAGCGAGAAGATAAGAGCCCAGATAAGGAATTTGAAAAGAATGAAAAATATACTAATGATTCTCTCTAAGATAGGCTTAAGAACGGATTCTCTTGGATGCCATGAGCCATTGTTTGTAATAGCAGGAGTTATTTCGAAAGATCATGAAGAGCAATTGCTAGCGAGAATTAAAGAATTAGGCGTAAACTATAATTCTATGCCTCTAGATGAGAGAGAGACCGTAGTAGTAATATACGGTTTGTCCGAAGATTATGATGTTGTCTATAAAGTATTAAACGATATTCCAACATTCACGGAGATAAGTTTTCCTTCAGATATAAGTCCTAATGTATCAGATGCGCAAGAAATGATAGATAGAGAAATAAGCAGACTTCGTGAGGAGTTAGTTGAAATAATATCAGAGCTAGTTACGCAACTGAGAGAAGCAGAAGAACGCGAAAGATTAGAGAGTATAGCGCTTTTTGAAAAGTTTTTAGACTTGTATGAGAAGTACCAAAAGTTAGCCTTAAGGATCATGGATATTTCATCACAAGAAGGAATAGAAGCACCATACGAATTAAAACGAGCATTGAAGAGAGAAGTACCAGCTGAAAGAGTGAAGAGGGAACAGTTAGTAGAAATCATAACGAAGTATTCGGAAAGCTTTGAGGAACTAAACTCTAATTTTGAAAGAATAACATCTACATTAAGAACATTACATGAATTAGAAGGAGGTATAAGGGCATCTGGAAGAGCTACTAAGGCACTTCAAATTAGGTTAGAGCAAACTAGAAATGAACTAATAGCTTTAGCTAGAGACACGGGCGAAATTATTGAAGTCTTAACAAAGTACGAACCTTATATTAGAGCTGCTCGTTATGTTAAGGGAGCTATCTCTAGATTACGTATTCTTAGGAAGTATAATTTAAGTATTATAAGTGGTTGGATACCGAGTGAGTATTCTAGAACGCTTGAGTTAACTGTTAAGAAGCTCGTTCCAGAGGTTATCAGTATAAAGATAGATAGGCCTACTCATGAAGACAAGGTACCTGTCTATGTAGAAAGTAAAGGAATACTCAAGTACTTTATGCCTCTTACATTTAGTAGAGATATACCATCTTATTGGGAGATAAATCCAATGCCGTTCTTTACATGCCTATTCCTAATAATGTATGGTATGATGTTTGGGGATCTAGGGTTGGGACCTCTTCTCATAGTTTTAGGGTTTATAATCTATAGAATGAACCGTTCTTTTCTAGGAATTTCTATTGAAGGTACAAAAATGCTAGGTATACTAATGATCTTTGGTGGCATCTCTTCAGCTATATTCGGAGTACTTTATGGTGTAGCATTTCTTAAGGCTATCTTTGAGCCTGTACTAGTTAGTCCACTTCATGATATTTATGGCATAGTTAAAGTAGCCTTAATCTTCGGCGTTGTGCAGCTAATTATTGCTATGGTACTTAACATTATTAATAGTATAATAGAGTGGGACATCTACGAAATGCTTTTAAGTGGAAGAGGCTTAGTAGGCTTAGTGTACTACATTTGTGGAATTTACATAGCTATAGTCTTAGCGCAGAGTAATTTTAACTGGGCAGTTCTTTCTGAGGGTACTTCATTCATAATAACTCTACTTGCTGTAAGCTGTATGATAGTAGTGATGTTAGGACCATTATACAATTTCTTTACGAAAAAGACAGACATAGGATCGTGCCTTATGAAGGGTATTACAGAGGTACTGGAGATGTTAATCGCATATCCTGCTAACTCGCTATCTTATATAAGATTAGCTGCTTTCGCCATAGCACATGAATCTTTTGGATTACTAGCGGAGTCTTTAGCATCTGTAATAGGACCTATACCTAGCTTCTTAGTCGCTAACATATTAGTTCTTGGAATTGAAGGATTTGCAGTAGGTATACAGGCTTTAAGGCTTGTTTATTACGAGTTCTCTACAAAGTTCCTTAGAGGCGGTGGAAGACTATTTAAGCCTATAATATATAAGGTTAAGGAAGAGATCTCATCGTATTAAGTAAGCGAGGGAATAAAATCTTTATAAACACCTCCTGTTATAACTTATGAGAGGTAGTTATAATGAGGTGCTCGGAAGGATATAATATGAGGGGCATTAAGAGGGCGATAGTTATTATCTCGATGGCATTAGCGTTATCAATGTTCACTCTATTGTTATTTACAGTTCAAGCACATTTTATCAAGAGCAATGTCAAAGGAGTAGAATACGTAAAAGAAGCCAAAGGAGATGTTGGCTTAGTATATCTATGTGCAGCAATTGCAGTAGGCGTAAGCTGTATTGCTGCAGCTTTGGCATTAAGAGCTGTTGTTACAGCAGGCTTTGCTGCTATTACAGAGAGACCTGAGGTAGGTAGCTCTATACTTATACTAGGCGGTTTAGCGGAAGGTATAGCAATCTATGGATTACTTGTTGCTATACTAATACTTACAGCTGCTCACTAAGGTATAATAAACGCTGAATATAAGTTGATGGAAGATCGACTTTTTTGCCGATGAATATTGTATCAAGATTCTTCATCTCCATCTCACATAAAAGAATATATGCAAAAATAAATGAGACATCTACAAAGTTTGATTTCATTACTTTTATAGCTTCACTATATAGCTTATGTAATAACGCATACTCGATTAATGCATAGTCGTGTTCCCTTATAGCCTTGCCTAATAAATCTTCAAGTCCTCTATAATAGGGTATGTGAGTAATAATAGATAAGAAGTCACTAAGAGATGATCTTTCTGCTACATGTAGTATATTCTTTTTTAAGTTTCTATTAAGTACGTTCATGAAGTCCTGAATCATAGATAGTGAAAGCTCTTTTAGTTTAAAGATGATACACCAATATAGCCAACGTAAATTACTTTCTGTATCGATAATGGTTCTTAATCCATTATTTCTAATAGGATATTGGTGAAGCATGTTAAAATAGTCAGCATCTATACCGCACTCTATAATGCCTATGAAGGGGTTTTCATTATCATTATAAATTTCATAGGCTCTTGTTGTATACTCGAAACCTTTCTCTTCTAGAAACGATATTAAGCTTTCCAGTTCTAAGAAGTTTAAGAGTTCATCAATAGAGAAATGAAGTGATACAGGATGGAGTTCATTTTCACTTATTCTTTCCTTGAAGGCTATGGCTCTTATTAGCCTTTTAATGTTTTCTACTTCATATCTTCCTAATGCATATAGATCTATTAGTGATCTTAGGTCTTTTGGCGCATAATAATGTAATTTATTGATCCTCTGGAGGTATTTACTAAAGATGGCTTTAGAGAAAGTAGAGGCTTTTAGCTTTCTTCCTTTAATTCTCTCTATAACATCGCTATAGTCTGTGTTACTTAGAAGATTAAGAAACTCATCTAAAGTAGACCCTAGAAGTTTGATATAGGTATCTCTTTTTATAAGTCTAAGCTTGAGTCCGTGAGTTCTGATGACAAGGTATGTGTACTTATCCATAATAGACACCATTCTTGCAGATATTGTCTACTCTCTTCTTTTTTGAATTACATCACGAACTTTCTTTATCCTAACGAACTCACTGAGGCTTTCTTCTCTTATCCTTTCTTCAACGTAATGTATCTGTTCTATAAGCTGAGGAATTACATTTTTTTCTAGGGAATTTACAACACGGTTTATGTATGCTAATTCATTACTTAGACTTTCTACAGCCATCTCCTTAGCGGCTATTTTAAATAGGTTTTCCATCAAACTCCATAGTTCTAAAGCTAGTTGATATACTGCGGGATGTGATATTTGAGTAAAGTCAGGCACGTTTAAGAAGTCCACTCTAGGAACTCTTACTCCAAATAGGCTCTCATATATTACTCTAATTTTAGGTTTCGATATTGTACGAGCATAACTACTGATGTTATCAGGACCTATAGTAGCATATATCTCCTTAATTCTTTCATAAAGCTGATAAAGTTCCTTTTCTAATTCCTCTCGCTTTCTTATTTCACTGAGGAGGTTGTATACTTCTTTAATTAATTGATCTCTTCGCATTTCTAATACTTCTTTACCTCTTCTGACTAGCTGTAAACGTTCTCTTAATTTAACTAGAGTACCTGTAGTTGCAGGTAGATATCTAAGCGAGCTCAAGTTCTACACCTCGATATTTTGGATGATACATTTCTATGTACTCTCTTGGTATCCTTACGAGTTCTTCCTCTGGTATTATTGATAATACCTCCCATGCTAGATCTAAAGTAGTCTCAATACTTCTATTTTCATAAATCCCTTGGCTTAGGAATTTTCTCTCGAATTCATCCGCAAATTTAAGATATCTTCGCATACGTGTGCTTAAACCGACTTCACCAACTATCTTAGCCAGATCTCTAGCTTTAACACCTCTAGAATAAGCATCATATAATTGGTCAGATACGTATCTGTGGTCTTCACGTGTTTTTCCAGCACCCACTCCGCTCTTCATTAGACGGCTAAGTGAGGGAAGTACATTAATAGGTGGATAAATACCTTTAGCATAAAGCTCGGGGCTGAGTATAATCTGACCTTCAGTTATATATCCTGTCAGATCAGGTATTGGATGGCGTAGATCTCCTCCAGGCATAGTGAGTATAGGCATTAGAGTTAAAGATCCCTTTCTTCCTTTTATTATTCCAGCTCGTTCATAGATCGTTGCAAGGTCGCTATACATGTAACCAGGATATCCTCCCCTTCCAGGTACTTCTTCTCGTGCAGTACTTATTTCTCTTAGAGCTTCACAATAATTAGTCATGTCAGTTAGAATAGTGAGTACATGCATTTCTAATTCAAAAGCTAGATACTCGGCTATAGTAAGAGCTATTCTAGGTGTTAAGATCCTTTCTACAGCAGGATCATCAGCTAAGTTCAATATCAGGACGGATCTTTCTAGGGCTCCACTCTTTCTAAATTCTTCTATGAAATATTGTGCCTCAACACTTCTTAAGCCTATGCCAGCAAATACTACTGCGAACTCCTCCTCTTTACCTAACACGGTGGCCTGACGAGCCACTTGTGCTGCTAGAACATTATGAGGTAAACCGCTTTGAGAGAATATTGGTAATTTTTGACCTCTAATTAATGCGAGCATACCATCTATAGCTGAGATCCCTGTTTGAATGAAATCATTAGGGTAAATACGTGCATAAGGATTTATTGGTGATCCATTAATGTCTCGTTTATCTCCAGAGATTATTGGAGGTAGATTATCTAAAGGCTCAAATCTGCCATTAAACATTCTTCCTAATATTTCATCCGATACGGGTATTTTAAATGTAGAGCCTGTAAACTTTATTAAACAATCTACTTCTAGGCCTTCCTTATCACCTAATACCTGTATTACAGCCATATTCTTACTGGCTTCTAAGACTCTTCCTAGCCTTTCTACACCATCAGAACCGATTATTCTTACTACCTCTTCATATCTTACATCTTTTACATTTTCTACTATCATTAAAGAACCGCGTATCTCTTTAGCTCCCCGGTATATTCGTCCATACCAGTCTTTGATTAGCGAAAGGGAACTCTTTTCCTTAATATTTTCTAATGTCATGTAATCTACCTCCTCATATTAATACCATACTTTTTAGCAATATTCTCAAGTAGATTCATAACACGTGAGTATAATTCTTTGACAGCGGTAATACCTCTCTCATCTTCTTTAACCCTCATGATTTGGAATATCTCGGGAGACTCTGAGAATTCATCTATGGGGACTCTATTTCTTACTAATACATACGCGTTATCGTAAAAATCCATTATTAGCTTAAGTAGTAGGTATTGTTTCTCAGGTAAGCAGAAGGTGTCTTCACCTACCATAGCGACTTGTCTTAGGAATCCTTCTTTTAATAATTCTGCAGTGAGTAGGATAAGTCTCTGATCATCAGGGAGTGCACTTTCACCAACGATACTAGCTACAGCTTCTATTTCGGACGCTATAGTTAATAATCTAAGAGCTCTTCGTCGATAGTTAGGAAACTCTGGGAATGATTTAATCCACCATCTTTCGACTATTTCTGCGTATTGACTGAAACTTCTTAACCAATTTACTGCAGGAAAATGACGCCTATATGCTAAATCAGTATCAAGAGCCCATAAGGCACCTACAAAGCGTAATGTATGTATAGTAACGGGTTCATTATAATCTCCTCCAGGTGGAGATACTGCTCCCAAGATTGTTACAGATCCCTCACGTTTGGGATTACCTAAAGTTACTACACGTCCTGCACGCTCGTAGAATTCTGCTAGCCTATCAGGTAAATAAGCTGGAAAACCTTCTTCTACGGGCATTTCTTCAAGTCGTCCAGAGATCTCACGTAGCGCTTCTGCCCACCTTGATGTAGAATCTGCTATTAGTGTCACATGATATCCTTGGTCTCTATAGTATTCAGCTATAGTGATTCCCATGTAAATACTAGCTTCTCTAGCAGAAACAGGCATATTGCTAGTATTAGCTATTAAAACAGTTCTCTCCATAAGTGGTACTTTACTTTTGGGATCAACTAGCTTAGGGAATTCAGTTAATAATTCACACATTTCATTGCCTCTTTCACCACATCCAATATATACAACAATATCGGCATCACTCCACATAGCTATCTTATGTAAAGTTACTGTTTTGCCTGTACCAAAGCCTCCTACTATACAGGCAGCTCCGCCTTTAGCAACCGGAAAGAAGGTATCTACGACTCTTTGACCAGTGATAAGAGGTATCTCTAAGGGTAATCTAGCTTTAAAAGGCCTTGATACTCTTACAGGCCATTCATGCATTAATGTTAGATCATATTCTCGGTTATTTGTTTTTATTGTAGCTACAGTTTCATCTACCTTAAATTCACCCTCTTCAATACTTGTGATTTCACCTTTTATATCATAAGGTACTAAGATCTTATGCTTTACAAGTCTTGATTCCTCAACAATTCCTATAACATCACCGCTATGAACTATATCTCCCTTCTTTACTAGGGGTTTAAAGTACCATCGTTGATCTCGCGAAAGGGCATTTACTCTGATTCCTCTTTCTATGAAAGGACCTTTTAACTTAAAGATTTCTTCTAATGGTCTTTGAAGGCCATCAAAAATTGTTGCTATAAGGCCAGGACCTAATTCAGCTACTAGGCGTTTTCCTGTAGGAATTACTGGTTCACCAGGTCTAAGTCCGCTAGTAGACTCATATACCTGAATAGTGAAATCATTCTCGCTAACTCTTATTACCTCACCTATAAGCTCTTCTTCACCGACTCTTACTATTTCACCAATTTTTATATCTTTTATTCCAGAAGCGATAATTACCGAGCCTCTTATCCTTTCGATAGCTCCTTTCTTCATGATTCTCGACCTTCAAATAAAAGGTCATAAATTTTCTCTAGGTATTTTTCCTTAACATGTTGAATACGGGCTTCGAAGGTATTATTATAATAAATTCTCCCATCTCTTGTAGATACTATAACTCCTCCAATGAATTCGACTGGTGATTTATGGATTGTAAGCGTAATTTTACGTCCTAAAGTTTTTGCAGCTACATTTACCAGACTAGGTAAGATATTCCTTAGAAGTTCTTCATCACGACTATTAACAAGAATTACGAACTCATCTCCATATTCGCCTATTTCTTTCAACGACTCTATTACTAGATTGGATAATACCTGTGAATATTCATTCCTATGATTAACTGTGAATTCCTGTAAATGCTTATACACTCTATTAAATACCTTGTCAATATACTCCTCTCTTACTCTTATTAGTTCAGCTTTCTTTTCAGATCTAAGGGACATCATCTTTGAATTCATAGTTCTTCTAATGTCCCTTAATGACTTTTCTAACCTACTTTTAAGTATTTCACTGGCTTTTTGCTTAGCTTCTTCTATGATCTTAGAGGCGTTAATTTTGGCTTCTTTGAGTATTTCCTCAGCTTCCTTTTTAGCTAGATTGTATATTTCTTGCTTTAAAATTTCTATTAGCTCAGGTGTCGCCATATAGAATCAACCTTATTACAAACTCTATTACTTTATCTAAATTTTTCTCAGCTAACTTTCGTGTACGCGTTATCTCTTCGTTGAGCGATTTTTCAAGTAGTCTTAGTTTTTCACTAAGCTTAGCTTTTTCTTCATTACAGTATTTATCAATAATGTTAGAGGTTTCAGCTTCCTTGAGAATTCTCTGGGCTTCTTCCTTAGCTCTTTTAATTATCTCGCTAGCTTGCTGTTTTGCTTTTTCAATGATTAATTCAGCTTCTTCTTCCTCTTTTAATAATTCGCTAACTATGTCAACTTCATTCATTGGCTCTGCCATTTTAATTTCACCCCTACAGCTTTACTAATCAAACTATATAGCTGACTTAAACGTAAACCCTTAGGCTTTCTGAAACTTGGTATGACTACTATAATAGGAGGTTCTCTTAAATCTTTAAGCATCTTAGCCTTAAACTCAGATATCATCTCTGAAACATCTTCATCGATAATTATTATAGGATAGCGTTTCAATATGGCCTCTGAAAATGCTCTTTCTGCTTCACTTTGAGTAGACACTACATTACATTCAGCGCCTATTAATTCAATAGCTCTTGCACACTCGTTGACTGATATTACCATAAAGGACATAACGTTTGCCTTTTTATTTCTCCTTAAAGGGAATAATTAAACATTACCCTACGATATTATTAAGAGCTAAATATACTATGTAAAATCTTTAAGTCTAATATCGCCTCAGTCTCGGATTTAGCACTTCATCAAGTGCATAACCTACAAATACGAATGCTAAAACTAGTAGTAATATGCAGAGTCCAGGAGGCATGACATACCACCAGTAACCAGCAGCAAGAGCTCCACTACTCCATGCATAGTGCAATAACATTCCCCAACTAGTATGATGAGGATCACCTAATCCTAGGAAACTAAGGGCTGCCTCTGCTAAAATAGCGTTAGATACTTGGATGATCATATTAACCACTAAGAGTGGGACTACGTTGGGTAAAATATGTTTAAGTATTATTTCTAAGGGGCTACACCCTATCGCTCGTGCTGCTTCTATATAAGCTCTCTCTTTAATGGAAAGGACTTGTGATCTGATAACTCTTGCTATAGGAGGCCATGAAACTATGGTTATGACTAAGATGATATTAATTAGACTTGGCCCTAATAGGGCAGCTAATATTATTGTTAACACTATGGTTGGTATTACAAGAAAGGAATCTGTTACTCTCATAAGTAAATCGTCTAGTAATCCTCCTATATATCCTGAGATGAGACCTATTAAACCTCCTAGACATGCACTGAATAAGGCAGCTATTATACCTACTAAGAGAGATATTCTAGTGCCATAGATTACAAGACTAAGTAAGTCCCTGCCTAACTCGTCCGTCCCAAATGGATGGTTTGAAGATGGTCTTTCAAAAGGTCGTCCTACACGCAATTCCCACTCGCCATAAGGTGCTAGGTAGTCAGCTATTAACGCTATAGTGAAGAAGAACAGTAATATGTATAGTCCTACTATGCCTAGTCTATTTCTTCTAAATTGATACCATGTCCTTGCGAATCTTCTCAGAATAGAATGAATATAGGATTTAGTTAGCATGGCTACCCACTCCCATATCTTACGCGGGGATCAATAAACGCATATAGGATGTCTGTTACATAGTTCGCTATAAGGAAGACTATAGTTATGATAGCATAAAGGCCCTGTAGTAGGGGATAATCACGCATGTCAACTGCTTCGTAAAGTAGTGTTCCAAGGCCATCCCATGAGAATACAGTCTCTGTTATCATAGCTCCTGTGAATATTCCTGCTAGCTGTAAAGCAATTATAGTTATGAGTGGTAACATAGCATTCTTTAGTGCATGTCTTAGGAGGACTAATCTCTCAGGAAGTCCTTTAGCTCTAGCAGTAAGTATGAAGTTTTCAGTTAGAACGTCTATAAGCACTGTTCTAGCAATTAGAAAGTTATACCCAATCTGGATGAGGGTTAAGACTATCACAGGAAGAGTAATATGCCATAAATAATCCATTATATAGGATATTATATCATTACCTACATTAATGCTAACTGTACCCCCTAGAGGGAATAAACCAAAGTAAACTCCAAAAATGAGCAATAGTAGCATACTAAGCCAGAAGGAAGGCATAGAATTAAAAGTAAGTGAGAAAACTAAAAGTAAGATGTCTAATCTTGATGTACGTCTTAAAGCTGCAAGAGCTCCTAATAGTACTCCAAAGATAATAGCTAGAATTGTAGAAGAGCCTACTAATACTATGGTATTAATGAGTCTATAGCTAAATATCAATTTAATAACAGGTCTTCCTCCGTAAAAGGAATAACCAAATTCTCCCATTATAAAATTCTTTATGTAGTAAAAATATTGAATATGAAGCGGCTTATTGAGCCCTAATTGACGTCTAAGTATTTCTCTAGCTTCAGGAGTTATATGAGGATTTAATAATAGGATTGCTGTAGGATCACCAGGCATGACTCTGAAAAGGAAAAATCCTATAGTTATTAATATAAAGAAGGTAGCTATTGTTTCTAGACTCCTTCTCAGGACGTATTCTTTAAGGCTCATGCTCTCACTCTTAAAATAAAAGATAAAAAATACAATTATACCATTTTACTTCGTCTCTTGAGTACTATTACTATCACTATAGCTGCTATTACTGCTGCAATGATTGGTACTAGATTAGATGATAGTATTGATAAGATTGATTGACCCATTGTTTGTTCTTTCCCTTCCTCGACAAAGTGAGCATTAATTAGTGTCCAGAAGTTTAGTGCTCCACCAGGCATACTTACTACGCCTTTTAGATCTTTTCTATAGGCTTGAATCCAGTATCTAATGTAAACTGGTATTATTGGAACCTCATTAGCTAGAATCCTTTGCATCCTTGCTATTAACTCTCTTCTTTCACTCTCATCTATAGTAGCATCAGATAGCTCTGCAAGTTCATTAAACGTTGCATTTGTAAAGCCCCATGGATTTCTACCTCCAGGCTTATACTGTGATGAAACATAATATGTCGCTAGGAACCAGGGCTCAAAGTTACCTGCGCTTTCGATTATGTAGAGTTGAAAGTTGTGCTTATTAGATACTTCATCTACTAGTGTATCAAAGTCTACAGGCTTGTTAGATAGTTTAATTCCTATCTTGCTAAGCCATTCTACCATCAGATCGCCAATTCTAACTCTAACTGGATCGTAGGAGGGCGTGAGTATCTCTAATGAAACATCGTTTCCTTCAGGGGTTTCTCTTATACCATCACCATCTATGTCCTTAAAGCCGGCCATATCTAATAACTGAGTTGCTTTTGTTAAGTTGAACTCATAAATAGGTATATCTTTAGCTACCCATTTTGAGTAGCCTGGATGGATATATGTATTAGCAGGCATGGCCAGCCCTAACATTAGAGTCTCTACGATTTCAGTCTTATTAATGGCATGGGCTATAGCTTTTCTTACGAGCTTATTGTTGAGAATAGGATCTTTAGTGTTTAACCCAATGAAACCTACATAAACGTCAGGATCTTTTGGAACAACCAAGTTTTCATCACTTTCAGCTTCTTCGATTACTGCGTATGGTAGAGTCCAAACCATTATATGGACTTCTCCTTTCTTTACCGCTAAATATTGAGCTTGAGGATCTTTGTAGACCTTGTAGATTAGCTTGCTAACCTTTGGATAGCCTTTTCTAAAGTAGTTTGGATTCTTGCTCATTTCAATAAATTCGCCTTCTTTCCATCCTGTTAGTATAAAGGGGCCTAGACCTATTCTTAGATGTCCATACTTATCAACAAATGCTTTAACCTTAGTATAAATATCACTTGGAGCTTTCTCCTTGATGACAGCTAGTACTTTGGAGACATCATCTTTATCAAGAGGGTTGAACTTATATGGGTCTTCGAAGACTTCAGGAACATATCTCCATATGTGTTCAGGTAGGATTATGGTATCTCCGATACGTCTTACCATCCAAACAAAGGTCTTATTCAAGTGAAGTCTTACTGTATAATCATTCACTACTTCTACTTTATCAATATACATGATATTAGGATACCAGGCAGATGGCTGATACTTTTTGAAGAATTCTATTGAAAAAGCTAAATCTCTCACTGTGAATGGTACGCCGTCATGCCAAGTAGCATTTTTTACTGTTACAAAAGTCCATGTTAGGCCATCAGAAGATGCTTTAAAAGATTTACATAACCATGGCTTTGGCTCGAGATTTGTATCTATTCTAAAGAGATAGTCATATGTTACGAGATTAAGCCACCAATCGTACCAAGTCTCTTGCTTTAAGGGATTAGGATTCTTAATGTACTTTATCATTGCTACAATGAGTGTTTGCTTGCTTTCAGTAGAAGCATTGATATTAGGAAGTAATAACAATATAGAAGTAGTGCTCAATATTAGTAGCAATAGTACGGCTCCTGGAAGCCAATCCTCCAGCTTTTCAATAAGCCTCCCCAGGGAATTAGAGATTTCATATGAAACTTTATAAGTTTTTCTATAAGACATTATGAGATTGTTAAGACGGAAAATGAATAAAAATTTCAAAAATAATACTGATCCTATGAAATATAAATCATAAATTCATGACTAATATCTATTGATATTTATTGACTACTATTGAGCCTTCCTTTATGACTACCTTTATTTTATCTAATTTTTGTAACACAGTAATGTCCTTTAATGGGTTTCCTTCGACTATAATTATGTCAGCTAATTTCCCTTTCTCGATAGTACCGATCTTGTCTTCAAGACCTAGAGCTTCTGCAGCTATCTTAGTAGCTTGCATTATTGCGTCCATTTCTTTGACGCCTACTAATTTAACTCTTAACTCTAGTTCAATAGCATTTTTACCCATGGGGAAGATATCAGGACCACCAAAGTCTGTTCCAAGAGCCATCTTAACACCGGCTTTATATGCTTTTTGATAATTTCGAATATTAATCTCTCTAAGTTTCCTTATCTTACGCATGGCCCAAGAGGGTATGCCTGCTTTATCACCATGCTTAACCATAGCATCATCTATTGCCATAGTGGGAACTAGAATCTTGTTTCTTTTTATCATCATTTCGGCGAGTTCTTCGTCTATTTCATCACCATGTTCAATAGTATCAACGTTACCTAGTATAGCGTTTTTAATGCCTTCCCAACCTTCAGCATGTGCAGCAACACGCTTACCTACTCTGTGTGCTTCATCCACTATAGCGTTAATTTCTTCAAGAGTAAATTGAGGCCATGTAGGTTCGTCCTTTTCAGAGAAAACACCACCACTTGTACAAATCTTAATAAGATCAACACCATCCCTAAGAACTAACCTGACAGCTTTTCTACACTCATAGGGACCATCAGCTAAAACTGCAATTTCTTTAACCCAATGGTATGGTAGATAATGGATATCACCATGACCAAATGTTTGAGAAATAGGTCTTCCTGCAGCTAGAATCCTTGGACCAGGTATCGTTCCTTCAGCTATAGCATCTCTCAGAGCAGGACCAAAGGGGCTACCAACATCTCTAACAGTCGTAAATCCAGCCTCTATAAGTTTACGTGCATCAACACTAGCGCGTAATATCCTAAGATACCGAGGAACGCGTAAACGCTCAAGGGGATTAACACTGCGTGAACCACTTAAGTGGACATGACAATCAATGAGGCCAGGCATAATAGTCATTCCTGAGGCATCTATCACATGAGCTGAACTAGGAATTTCTATAGTACTCTCTTTCCCTATATTTACGATTTCTTTGCCTCTAATTACTAGGACTGCATCTTCAATAGGCTCTTTGCCAGTACCATCTATGAGATATCCACCTTTAATCACTAAGACATTACCTTGGTTGGTCATGGTATGAGAGTAGGCTAAGATTTCCTTATAAATCTTGTTTTTGATCATTAAGAACGGTTATGATAAGTATTTAAAATAAAGTTAATTAAGTTGCTGTTCTCAACTATGGAGGATAGTTTAGATTACTATCGCTAACTCTTCTGCTCTCTTAAGTATATTACTTAGAGCGAGAAGAGAGAAAATTAATGACGATAAAGCTAACATCATTATAACATTCTTTAATCTTTCACTCTCCTTACCACTTCCATATATGGTTCTAATTTCAAAATCATAGTCACCTTCTCCCCATATTATACATCGAGAACCTAAGCATGAAAGAACCTCTGTTCTCATGTTCCCTTTTGCATAAGTAAGGAAACCTGCTTTTTCATAAGAAGCTCGAAGCTTTAGAGCTACATTTAGCTTATAGCCCTTTATTTGAACTTTATAGCTACCGTTTAGTATAACTTCTTTACTAAATATGCCCTCCTTATGAAGAAGACCTAACGCGTTGAGTCTATTAAATACAATTCTCACTCCTGAAGATGAGATAGGCATAGCTAATGATGCATAGCCTTTATTTAGCTTTATAATGACAGGTTCTTCATCAAAACCGGTATCGTAAAGAAGTCCATCTCGACTGTACAGTTTGTAATATACTCTAAACTCTAGAACTCTTATATTGGTTATCATTCCTTTAGCCGTATATGCTGAATAAGCGCTACCTAGGATAACAGACAGTATTGCTAAAGTTAATATTAACTTTGAAAAAGCCCCTAAGCCTCTACGACCGAAGTAAACGTAGTAGAGGTAACGTCTACTTGCAGTTAACATTCTCACAATTCTATGCCTGCTCTTATCCATGACATAAGGCAGTAAAGCTAATCCTCCTATAAAGCCGCCTGCATGAGCGAAGACAGCGACTCCAAGCGAGCCACCCATATATCCCTGGAATATTTGTGTAATAAACCAGAAGATTAAGTAAGCAGCTGCACGCCATGTGAAAGCAATAGGGAAATAGAAGTAGAAAAAGTACATAGTTATCCTACTGCCAGGGAAGAGAAGGAGATAGGCTCCTAAGACACCACTAATAGCTCCTGAAGCTCCTATGGCAGGAGTTATAGCTGATAAAGGGCCTTCTAGTGGTATGAATGCAGTATGGAAAATTTCTGCTACAATACCTGAAAGGATATAGAGAAGCAAATACCTCTTGCTACCTACGACAGACTCAACAGATCGACCAAAATTATAAAGATAGAGCATATTGAAAAAGATATGAAATAGATTAGCATGAAGAAACATCGAAAGGAAAATTCTATACCATTCTCGTAAATTTGGTAACAGAACAGGTATGAACGCACCCTGATAAAGCCATTTATCAGATATCTCAATAAAGCCATTATCGAGGGTAGTTATAGCATAAGCAATGATATTAAGTATTATCAGTGCTACTGTAACTTTCGAGGAAGCCTTAATTCCCGTGGTTGGTTGGGGGATAGCTATACTCATTATCTCATCTCCTCTAATATTCGACAACTCTATATACAAGTTTCGCTATTTCATAGCTTCCTTAAAAAGTTATGAATTCAAGCTTAGTTTAAGGTTGTTAGCTCATGAAACCCAATTATAAAGTTTCAATGTTAGGAAGATTTTGCATATAAGAAAGTAGAGGATAGAAGGAGAGACATATACTTGCATTATTAGAATATTAATGATCTTATCTTCCTACAACTTCACGAAATTAGTAACTGTTAGAGTTAAGAATAAATATAGGCTACACGGGGGAATCTAGTGATTTTTTAGGAAGAGAAAACACCCTATAAAGGTGCAGATAAATAAGGGTGTTCCTTTTGAGATTTTTAAGTTTTCTAAAATTAATGATTATGAGTACGTTATTACTATGCTTTTCTTCATTCTCAATTATTAAGGGAGAAGGTAGCTCACTTAATGTTAGGATATGTGACAATATTATAGAGGCCGATGGTGAAATTATAATAAGTATATGTATACCTTCATCTAATTTCACCGGAGATGCACATATTACTGTACATCTTGTGAACGTGGATAATCTCACAGTTATGAGGTATAGCTCAGTAGTACAATTTAAGAATGGATTAGGATTATTAGTTCTTAAACCGTCAGAGCTTAGGGCAGGGCTTTATAATGTTTATATAATTTTAACAATGAGCGGTAAATCCCTTAAAGGTACAACAGTATTAGGAGTAATGCCTGATAAAAAAGAGATAGCAAGTCTTTGGACTAAGGTTTCTAGGGCTCAAGCACTTTTAGAAAATATTGAAGGTATTCCTCTATATAACGAGGAGGTAAGCAAAGTTCAAAAAGAAATATTAGATGTAATTAAAATATTAAGGAGGTTAAGCGTAGAGACATCTTACGATATTACAGATATCAAAGATTATACTATGGTAGGTAAGAAGTTGAAATCAATCGAGGAGAGGGCTGAGTATCTCTATAGTTCCTCTTTTCCTCAAAGACTCCTGAAGAATTTTGAGAGTACTATAAATTTCAATTCTTCAATGGCAATAAGATTTTGGTCTAAGCTTTTCTCTATGTCAGTATGGACCTTTATATTTCTCCTAGTGCTCATACCTCCACTTGTTTCAGATTTCCATGTGATACTAGCTAATATGAGATATCTAATAAGCAATGTAGAAGGTGAGAGTGGTATAGATGACATGATGAAGGAAGTGGTGAAGAGAATTGAAGGATTAGTAATGATGTTAGAAAATTACACAAATGTAGGATTAAAGGAATACTTCCTCATGATAGTTTCAGCTTTACTAGCTACAATAGGCTTACTAACGGATAATGTAATTACAGTAATAGGGTCTATGTTAATAGCACCTCTTCTCATGATGACGCTTTCCTCAGGAATAAGCATGGCGTTTCTAAATATACCAAAATATATAGATATTGAAATAATCGAGCGTGTAAAGGAGATATTCATAAAAAGTTTTAAGAATGAGATACTAATGGTAGCTCTGTCAACATTCATATCGTATTTAACCGCATTAATAACCTCAAGGATAATACCGTTAATACCCACTCATCAGATAGTCATTCGTTCAGCTCCTAACTTAGGCGACGTAGCTGTAGCTATTATAGTAGGCATGATAAGCCCGATAGCATTCTTGAAGAGAGAGTACAGTATGCTAACTGGAATAGCTATAGCTATAGCGCTTATACCACCCTCAGCTACAATAGGGATAGGATTAGCTATGTTAAGGACAGATATCACATTAGGAGCTATGACATTACTTCTAGTTAACCTTGTTGCGATAAAGATTACAAGCTATGTATTTTCGAAGATATATCCTCTCCTCCCACTCATTACAAGGCTTTATAGAGGCATAATTTCTAAGAGTGAGATAACGTTAAAGGGAGTACTTAAGAGTAATACATTAACATACTTAATCGCAGCTATAAAGGTCATAAGCATTTTGACTATAACATGGATTAGGCTAGTATTAAGTCTTTCACCTTATGAGAAGCTGACATTAGAAATTTTGAAACGTCGATTACTTAAAGCTATTATGTCAATAGTTCTCATAATTTCACCTTCGTTAATAGCTCTTTTGATCTCGACAGAGACCTCTAAAGCCTTTGCCTTTTTCTTTGAATTATTTAAAGAAGCGTACTGGAGCATATACAATTTCTCTAAACCTATCCAGAGCGCACTATCCTTAATGTCATTCATTTTCATGATAATTCTAGCAATTAGAGTACATAAGATTAGAGAATATGTAATTATAATGATGGGGTTGGGAACGATAGGGTGTATAATAGGACTATACGCATATCCAAAGAGTGCTACAATAATAACGTTAAGTATTATAGGATTAATTGCTCTTCTCCATTCTCGTAATAAAGCAATAGGTACATTTTACGCATTAGCAATTTTCGCCATCTCGATAACAATGGTGTATAGTGTAAGAACCTATGAAAAGATCACTACATATGCCGCATATCCTCATGTTGAAAATACATGTAAAAATTTAATTTCACAGTTACTAGGTATCAATAGCTCTGACTTTGAGGTCATTTATTACTACGAACAGAATACACTAATAGTTAAGATTTTCGTAAATGGGAATGGCATAGAGAGATATCCCTATAAGATATCTCCAGAACTATTAGAGGTAGCAAAACAGGCCCTAGAAGAGGTTCTAGCAATGCCTAAACTCAAAGTACGGTTTGAATATGTAGAAGTATTAGGGACATAACAATGTACCTGCTGGTTAAGAAAATTAACCATCTTACTCTAGACACTTACTAATTTGCCCTAATAAGAAAGTTGATGTTAGAAAAATCCTGCATATAACGAAGAAAGCGAGCCTCTAATCATATTGTGAATAACCTACTAGGAAGATCATAAATAAACCCTGAATATTCGGGGTTTTTGCACAAGCACATTTATACGAGGTCATAAGAGAAATGACTAGGTTCTCGATCACAGTATTTTCATTAGTAAGCCCTTTAATCCTTTTCCTAGGACACATTTGGCAAGAGGAGAGCACTTTATTACTTATCAATTAGTTATACATAAGGTTTATATTTGTTCACCCAATCGTTGTACTTAGTGATACTAATGGTTAAACTAAAAATTAAGGTTGGTCCTAAAGGACAGATAATCATACCTAAGATCTTCAGAGAGGCCTATAGGATTAAGGAAGGAGGATATGTAATACTCGAACCGGCTGACGGTAAACTAATACTAAGAGGAGTAGAAGATCCAAAGGATGTCTTAACATGGATTAGAGAGAGAAGGAAGAAGATAAAGGGTAAGGAGGCTAGGTTGGGAGATTTAGTTAAAGTCGATCTAGAGGAGGAGTTCATTGAATGAAGGTATTTATTGATGCTAGCCTACTAGTGTATTTAAATGTCAGAATGCCCGATAATGAAGCTAGGCTTGTGGAGGATTTCTGGCTAGACCTATTGACGAATCAT
>Ga0180301_10000726_pt1 | contig 25706 bp, 29 predicted proteins | sample GuaBasSediGuay16_FD_121797 | JGI IMG/M metagenome (GOLD analysis project Ga0180301, IMG submission 121797) | Subseafloor sediment microbial communities from Guaymas Basin, Gulf of California, Mexico - Guay16, Core 4569-2, 12-15 cm | ecosystem: Environmental > Aquatic > Marine > Hydrothermal... | reverse complement strand
TTATTTGTTAATTGTTATGTGTTCTGCTAGCGTGGCGGTTATTCCTATGATGGTGTTGAGCCAGTATGAGATGAGTCGGTACAGGAGGGTTGATAGGAGTGCGATCTCTTTTGGGACGCCTGTTGAGATATAGAGCATTGCCATTATGCTGTCAACTGTACCTACGCCTCCGGGGGAGATTAATGGTATCATTCCGATGACCATGGCGATTGTGTATGTTATCATCAGAATTCCTGGGTTAATAGGGTGGTTGAGTGCAAGAAATACGATGTATGCTGCTGCTACATTGGATATCCAGCCGATGAAGGAGTATATCAATGCCAGTGCGAGTTTTCCGTTATTTTTTGAGAGTCTTTTCAGTTCGTCGTGGAAGAGATCTATGGAGTCGTCGATTGTGTGAATGTATTCCTCATAGTTGAAGTCTCTCTTGAATATGCGGATCAGTGGTGTGAGTCTTTTGATGACCTTGTGCGTGAGTTGCTCAAGTCTATCTTTTCGAAGGTAGAGGTAGATAAATAACAGTAGTGCTGTTATGACGATTCCTAACATGAAGAGAATTGCCAGAACCTCCCAAAAATCGAGATTTTTATAGAAAAAAAGGAAGAAGAGACCAATCAATGCAACGAAGATGAAAGGGACCAGGTTCAGTACCCGATGGGTAAGTATCGTGGCAAAGCAAGCCGAGCTATTCGTGTCCATGGCATTTCCGAGGAGGAGTGCCTTAACAGGCTCGCCGCCTGCACCAAGGCTGGGAGTTATGTTGCTCACAAGAACGCCGACCAAGTAGATCTGGAAGAGGCGGGGAAAACTGGGTTTCTCTGCGATCAAAACACGCCATGAGAGTGTGAAGAAGATGATGGTTCCGATGTTGAAGAGAATGGCGAGCAGTACCAGCACCAGATCCACGCCACTGAGCAGAACTCTGAACTCTTCAAATCCGATCTCGTGTGTGAACAGCCCGAAGACTCCAAGACCTATCAAAACAGGTACTGCAAGCTTTCGCTTATCGATCTTCATCTCCAAAGGGATAACACAGACGACGTCTTAGATCAACTTGTTGGTCTAAAAGCAGCCTACAAAATTTAATCTCTTCTATAATACTTTCATCCGTGGAATATAAATCAAAAACATTCTGAAAAATCCTTTTCTACTAAAATCCAAGATTACTCATTTTTAATTAGTATATAAACATTTCAGACCGATTTCACGCCGAAATCAAAAACACAAAAATCGAATAACCAACCCAGATCTGGGATTTATTCAGATAAGACAAAAACCTGCAAGGATTAGATATATATTGTTTGAAGCATTTATACAACGGTTGACCATGGTATTAACAGATAAAAAAATAGGATTTATAGGAACCGGCAAAATGGGCACTGCCCTGATAAAAGGACTCGTTGAGACGGGTGCGGTCGAATCCAAGAAGATCCATGCGAGCGATATCAGTGAAGCAGTCCTGAAGAACGCTGTTCAGGAGTACCACATCATCCCGTGTGCTGAGAACGATGATGTCGTGAATAAAAGCGATGTGATCATCCTTGCAGTGACGCCACAGATACTTGAAAGCGTGCTTCACGGAATAAAAGATCAGATACATAAAGATCATATCGTGATATCCATCGCTGCAGGCACACCCATAAAATTCATACAGGAACACCTGAACGCTGAGGCAAAGATCATCCGTGTGATGCCAAACATCACCGTCACCGTAAACGAGTCACCATCAGCCATAAGTCTCGGGCCAAACGTCTCTTATGAAGATGCGCAGATCGCAAAAACCATATTCGAGTCGGTCGGACGAACGGTTGTGATCTCAGAATCGCTGATGGATGCAGTAACCGGATTATCCGGGAGCGGCCCTGCCTTTGTTGCAATCTTTATCGAGGCAATGGCTGATGCAGGGGTCTACTGTGGGCTTGATCGCGGAACCGCTCTCACGCTCGCAGCACAGACAGTGCTCGGTTCGGCAAAGATGGTGCTCGATCTCGGAATACACCCTGATCGGTTGAAGGAGATGGTGACATCACCAGCAGGAACCACAATCAAAGGCATCCACAAACTCGAAGAGCACGGGTTCAGAGCAGGCATCATGGACGCTGTGATAGCAGCCACTATGCGATCTGTAGAACTTGGAGGCAGATAGAGATTGATCGGGATGATACTCTGCGGGGTACAGGGGAAACGACTCAGACCACTGACAGACGAGATACCAAAACCACTTATCGAGATCAAAGAAGACTATACCATCCTCAACCAGCAGATAATAAGCTTCAAGAACGCAGGAATCGAGAAAGTGGTGCTCTTAACAGGATATCTCACCAAGAAGATAGAGGAGCGCTACCATGAAAAGTGGAATGGTGTCAGAATCGAATACTCAGTAGAGGATGCCGCTCGGAGCCTTGAACGCCATCCGAATGGGGCTTGAACTGGTCGACGAAGACGTTATGATACGAAACGGGGACGTGGTCGCAGACATCAACCTCAAAAAGATGATACAGCGATTTGGCGAGTCTAACTACCCTGCAGTAATCTTCATCACAAGAATGAGAAGCCCATACGGCATCGTTGAGATCTCGGATGACCGCATCAAGAGATTCCACGAGAAACCACTCCTAAATGAATACATCAACGGAGGCGTATATTGCTTCACCCGGGATTCCGCACAACTCTTCCACAACTTCAAGACAGGTGAGATAGAGAAGACGGTCTTCCCACTACTGGCAGAATCAAACCAGCTCGGCTACTACAGAGAAGAGAACATGCTCTGGACAAGCATCGACACCACCAAGGATCTTGAAGAGATACAGAAGGAATACGCCAACCGAACAGACAAACCATGGGGGTATGAGAAGATCCTGATAAGCACCGAGAAATACCTAACAAAGGAACTCTTCCTCTACCAGGGACACAGCACATCACACCACTACCACGACGAGAAGGACGAGACGATGTACATCCTAAGCGGACAGGGCTACATCAAACTCGACGACCGAATAGAACCGTTCGAGAGAAACGACACCATCAAAATAGAACCCGCACAACCACACACAATCGTAGCAACAGAGAACACCACCATCCACGAAGTGAGCACACCACACCCAGACGACACCATCCGCATACGAGACCCCTACGAGAGAGACAGAAGAGAAGAGTAGAAGGAGAGAGGATGATAATCGGAACCCGCGGCAGTAAGCTTGCGCTTGCGCAGGCAACGATCGTTCAGGAAAAACTACAGGCATCAGGAATCAAGACCACAATTAACATTATCAAAACCAGTGGTGACAGGATTACAGACCGCCCCCTTCACGCTGTATCAGGCTTTGGTGCGTTTGTACGCGAGATCGATTCGGCGATGCTTGCAGGTGAGATCGAACTTGCCGTGCACTCGATGAAGGATGTGCCAACAGAGAGGCCAGATGGGCTTGTTACAGCCGCAGTCCTGAAGCGGGATTCACCGTTTGATGCACTGATAACACGCGACGGCACGCTGCTTGATGAACTACCCCTGGGTGCTGTGATCGGTACCACGAGCCTTCGCCGCCGCGCTCAGATCCTCAGGTACCGAAGTGATTTTGTTGTGCGTGATCTGCGCGGTAATATTGATACTCGTCTTCGTAAACTGCGCTCGGGAGAGTATGATGCGATAATGCTTGCTGAAGCAGGGCTTGAGCGCATGAACTGGGACCCCGGGCATCAACGGCTCAGCTCTGAACACTTCATCCCCTCTGCCAATCAAGGCACAATCGTGATCGTAACACGGAAAGATACCCGGGCAGAAAAGGCTGCAGGTCTGCTCGACCATGCTCCAACGAGGCTCGAGTGCGATGTTGAGCGTATCATAATAAGTGTTCTCGGCGGCGGTTGCAGCGCCCCTGTCGCCGCTTTTGCAGAGCGGGAGGGAAACCACTTGCATGTAACAGCAGAGGTGCTCTCGATCGATGCCACACGGCGTGTGAGGATTGAAGAAGAGATACCTGTAGCGGATTACGCTCTTCATTCCAGGCGGCTTGGGGAAGAGCTCAAAGTAGAAGGTGGCGGCGAACTTGTGGATGAAGCCGTCCAGTATTTCAGCGATGTAAGAGGAGATATATAGATTGGGTGAAAATAAGGAATCTGGGAAAGTGTATCTTGTAGGATCGGGACCAGGCGATCCTGAACTGCTCACGGTAAAAGCAAGACGGTTAATAGAGACTGCAGACGTCATAATCTATGATCACCTGCCAGGACCAGAGATACTTGCGATGATCCCCAGTGGTTCTGAGAGGATCGATGCTGGAAAACAGGCAGGAAACCACACAATACCACAGCACCAGATAAATGAACTGTTAATAGAAAAAGCAAGAGAAGGAAAGACCGTTGTTCGCTTGAAGGGCGGGGACCCGTATCTGTTCGGGCGAGGCGGGGAAGAAGCAGCAGAACTGCGCAGTGCTGAAATCAGTGTTGAGGTAGTCCCGGGCATCACATCAGTGATTGCAGCACCAGCCTATGCAGGAATACCAGTAACACACAGAGATCACGCCTCGATGCTCACGATAATAACAGGACACGAAGACCCAACCAAAAGAGACACCGCACTCGACTGGAACCTGCTTGCACAATTTACGGGCACGTTGATCATACTTATGGGCGTGAAGATGCTTGAACGAAACACCCGCGAACTCCTGAAGCACGGAAAAGACCCGAAGACACCAGTAGCCATAATCGAACGCGGCACACGGAGAGATCAGCGTACAACAACAGGCACCCTCGATGAGATCGCGAGAATCGCAGAAGAACGAGGCGTCAGAGCACCTGCAATAATAGTTATCGGGTCAGTTGCAGCATTCGCAGAGACCACGTGAAATTTTGTTTTTGCCCGAATACCCTACAGCAGATCTTGTGGGCATAGTAATCAAATCAGCATGTTCATCACGTTTTCGATTGCTGTTTTTATTATGTCGAGTGGGTTTGGTATGTTGAGGTAGTTGACGAGGAGTGGTATGGCTACGAAGGTTCCGAGCATGCTTCCGAGGTTTGCGAGTGCTGCTACGAGTATTATGCGGAAGAGCTTGTTTTGCATCAGTTCTTTGAAGTTTTCTGCATGGGTTAGGTTTTTGAAGTCGTCGTGTGTGGGTGGGCGGAAGTAGGCTTCTACGAGTCCTGCGAGCCATCCGACTGCGAGGAATGGGTGGATGAATCCAAACCATGCGAGGCTGAAGGCTGTGAATGCTGAGAGTGGGTGTCCTCTTGCTATGATAACCCCTATTGCTGATAGTATTCCCTGGGTTACGAAGAGGTAGGCGAGGGCTGTGAGGATTGTGGTCAGGGATACTTGTCCGAAGAGTATCATTGCTCCGAGGAGGAGAATAGCTCCTCCGATCAGGAGTGTTGTTGCGATTTTTAGGATGTTGAATCGTTTTTTTTGCACTGTTGTTAGGGTGTTTGTGTCGGGTAGTTTTCTTGGGTCTTCGAGGTATTTTTGTATGCCTGCTCTGTGTCCTGCGCCGACGACTGCTACCACGCATCCTTGTTTTGAGAGTTCTATCAGGTTTTTTGTGATGTAGGCGTCGCGTTCGTCGATTAAGACTTCTGCTGCGCTTGGTGTGTATCTTCGAAGTTCTTCTACGAGTTGTGTTACCATGTCGCTCTCGGTTATTTTGTCAACGTCTATTTTTTCTCCGCCTCCGATTCCGATCATTGCGCCGATGAGTGCGAAGGCCATCTTGATCTTTTCAGAGAGTTTCATTTTTGACCAGAATCGTTGGAGTGTGATCTGTATGTCGCGGTCTACGAGTGCGATTTGGGCTCCGATCTCTTCTGCTTTTTCAATTGCGGCGAGCATCTCGGTTCCTGGTTCTACGCCCATCTCTGCTCCGATCTTTTTCTGTACGTATGAGAGCAGCCAGTGGATCATGAAGTGGTAGAATTTGTCTCCGCTTAAGAGTTCTCTTACAGGTATTTCTCTTGTCTCTTCTCCTCCTCTGAGTGATTTATATCTCGCAGGGCAGAGTTCAATGGCTACGATGTCGGGGTGCACGTTCTCGATTATTTCGTTGACCTCGTCAATACTCTTCTGGGAGACGTGTGCTGTCCCAACAACAACTACACCTCTTCTGATGTGGGGTGTTGTTGTGCTTGCGTGGTATTCGGTCAACTATTATCACGACCCAAGAATCTGGGTTGCGCGCAGGACGTCGGTTCGAGAGACGATTCCGACGAGTTGGTTTTTGTTCATGACGAGAACGTGGCCGATGTTGTGTGTGAAGAGCAATCGGAGTGCAGTTTCTGCTGGATCGTTTTCCTGGACAGATATTATGTTTCGGGTCATTATGTCTCTCACTCTGAATTCTTCTCGCTTTTCGTGTGGAATTTTCTGGACATCGGTGAAGCTAACAACCCCTACAAGTTTGTGATCCTCCACTACTGGATAGCCCATGTGCTTTCTCTCAAGCATCATTTCCACAAACTCGCTCACGCGCATCTTGGCTGGGACTGTGATGACCTCTCCTGTCATCAGGTCAGAGACCGTCACACCAACGAGTGGGACTGTCATCTCGGTAGCCTTGCCTTCTTCAGATGCTCCGATGTAGATGAAGAAGGCGATCAGAATCAACCATAGGTTGGTAGGTGGAAGGAGTCCGAAGATTCCCATCACAACGGCGAGCACTTGGCCGATTGTAACAGCTTTTCTCGTAGCCTCGATGTAGCTCATGCGGGATGCAAACCATGCGCGAAGCACTCGTCCTCCATCCATCGGGAATGCTGGAATCATGTTGAAGATGAATAAAACGATGTTGATTGTTCCAAGAATCCCAAAGAAATGATAGACGCTGTATCCAAGAGCTACAAGCAATCTATCCATGCCGAGCATAACGAGTCCGATTCCAAGGCTCGCAAGTGGTCCATAAAGTGCCATCTTGAACTCGAAGGCTGGGTTTTTCGGTATATCTTCCATTGAGGCGAGGCCTCCAAAGAGGAAGAGTGTGATGCTCTTGACCTCCAGTCCATTTCGCAGTGCGACGGCCGAATGTGAAAGCTCGTGTATAAGAATAGATAGGAAGATTGCAACAGTTGCAGTGAATGAGAGCAGGTATTTGAGGCTCTCGGACGGAACTCCAGCAAAGCCGAACTCCTCATTTGTTGAAAAGATGTATGCGAAGAGTGGCAGGACCAGTAATAAGCTGATATGAAGCCTGATAGGTATGCTCATTATCCTGCCAATCTCAATTGACGATCTCATAGTATCAAAATCCTGAACAAGAGCAAGGTATGAGACTCTCTGCATTAATAATTAACCCAAGAAATACTCACTTGAGTGGATTCATGGGTGGAATCAGCGTATCGTGATCTTTCTATCCTCTTTCATTGCTCGATAGAGTGCAGTTGCTTGTTGACCCTTCTTCGGGAGGCGTATATCCCCTCTGCGCCCGACTGCTGCTGTTAAGACAGGCAGATCATCTATCAAAATTTCGACCATTTCACCCGCAAAATCTGGTATGTGCAGTACGAGGTGTTTCTTTGTAGTTTCAAACTCAATATTTGCGTCTTCGTCTTCGCGTGACAATTCTCTTTCTGTTGGTCTTACATCCAATCGCATACCGAGCCGTCTCTCCATATTCTCTATGTTACGTCCCTTCCTGCCTATCAAGAGAGGCACATCAGAGTCGCGGCACAGTATAACACCCCTCTTTGGCGATGACATCTTCACCTCAAATGAGCCTCTTACATATTTTTTGACCTCTGCACGCAAAGATTCTACCATTTCTTCGTCCACGAACGCTTCCTCTGGTCCAACAGGCATCACGATCACCTGCTCGCCATACGTGTATATCTCGTATTCCTGAACGCTCGTCTCAAAATCCTCAACCAGAATCGTTGGGCGTGCAAGGTCTTCTTCAAACATCCCGCTCGGAACCTTCACAGTGAACCTGAGTTCGTAGACCTTCACAACCTCTCCCGCTTCAAGGTAGATCACCGTGTCCACCACCTGCGGTATCACACCAAGCTCCATGCGCCCGATAAAACGCTGGACAGCATCGATTGCACGGGACGCATGAATCACACCTATCATACCAACACCAGCAAGCCGCATATCTGCAAAGACTTGGAAATCACGGGTGCTGCGTACTTCATCATGTATTGTGTAGTCAGGGCGCACAAGCAAGAGCACTTCAGCCGTCTTTCTCACATCGCCACTCAGAGGCGAGTACTGGGTAACCGCAGGAGGAACCTGCAAGTCCCTCGGAGATTCGATCGTCTTCACGATATAGCCATCGTTCATCAAGTGATCTGCGATACTCCCGGCAAGTGTGGACTTGCCAGAGCCAGGAGGTCCCGCAACCAACACACCACGCTGTTTACTCGTTAACCGTTCCTCAAGGACGCTACCGAGCCTGTAATCCTCTAGTAACACCCTTGCAACAGGTCTTACAGCGGTTATTTCCAGTCCATCAGAGAATGGGGGGCGGGCGATTGCGATGCGCATATTTCCGAGCTGAACGACCGTTGCACCACCATGATCAATCTCCACAAAGCCATCTTTATCCCTTTTTGCCCGCTCAAGGATCTCACGTGCCAAGTCTTTCAGAAAAACACCGCCAAGGGGAGTGTCATCGATTCTGACAAGCATCTGGTCGCCAACACTGCCGCGTTTTGCAAGCGGCACCGCACCCTCCTTCAAGTGCACCGAGAGCGTGTACTCCGTGAAGTACTCCTCCACCCCTAACGGTAGAGGCTCTTCACGCTCTGGCGGGAGATACTCAACCCTCAAACCCTTAGCCCTTCCAACCTCTGCCTGGATCCGATCACCTGTTACGAGCAGTGCTCCATTTTCTATAGCGGTCTCACGGATCAGTGCATCAATCTCACCGCCAGAAGCAAGCCTCACATCATCGAGACCCGGGCGCCGTCCAACATACTCCAACTTCACAACCCCAGTTTTCGATAGTTGAACAAGCTCTTGAAGCTCGCCGAGCCCATTGAAACCAGCCTCTTTCCCCCTATTCGCCTGCGCCTCAAGCTCAGCCACAACAGCCTCTGGAACCAACAAAACCGCCCCCTCATAAGAACCTTCCCTGATCTTCGAAGTGATCCTACCATCGATTACCACGCTCGTATCAGGAACAATCACAAGTTCAGGCACAGGACTACTCATAAAGCGAGAATATGCAATTGCTGGTATGTCAAGCTATCGTTTTTGGTGTATGCGAAGTTGCCCGAAATGTCGATCATCTTCTCATTTTCCTTTGTACTTTAAGTATAACTCTAAAAATTCTTCTAAACTTATTTCTAAGTCTTCTCTGATTATTTTACGCAGAAGTCCTTTGGGTATGTCCTTGTTTCCATGCACAGGAACAGTGGTTACCCTCCCGTCTTTTGATCTCAACCTTACATGAGAACCTTTTGTCCTGGTAACCCCGAAGCCCACAGACTCCAAAAATTTTACAAGTTCTCTGCCTTCAATCACTGGAAGTTTAGACATTCTGAGCTACTTCCAGTTCTCTAAATCCTACGAACTTATTAAGCTCCTCGACTTTTGTCTCCTCAAGACACATCTCTATAACTTCCCTTATGTTTTCCAACGCCTCATCTATAGTCTTGCCGTAAGAATGACAACCCTCAAACAGCGGGCAACTCATTATATAATACCCATCTTCGTCCATCTCAATAATTATGGGCAGATGCAATTTTGCCACTTCTAATACCCTCAATTGGACATGTATATATCAAATATATTAAAGACGTTTCGCCTATCTTTCCGAGCGTGTTTAAAGTCACCGAATGGGAATTTAAGCGGAGTGCCAAGGTGCAAATCCAGATACGCTCTATTTAGGCGACGTCACCCTCATTTTTAGCTGATACAGGTAATCGATTTATCTTATATTGCAAATAGAACATCGTAAAGAAGAATGTAGCAACACCTGAAAACGATACGTTCATACCAAGGTGTTTATTGTAATGCTCATTAAGAATTCTACGAACCTTGAAAGCAAGTATCAAGATGATCAAACCTCCCAGTAAATTGATAGAATTATCAATTATATCCAAAACGCCAATATGAGATGCATTTTGAATTAACAATTTAGCCGGAATAAAAAGTGCAGAGATGCAAAAGATGACTAAAACGAAGATTACGCCACCAGAATCAAGTTTTTCTTTAGCTGATAGCTGATTGAATAGATTTTGCCGACGTAGAAACCATACAGGCAAGTAAATGCCATATGTAATTATTGTAAGCAGGACCATTAATAATACACTTGTTTTCCCCATAGTATTTTTTTCTGCCATGAATTTACCTCTTGTGATGTCGCCTAACGGTCCGAGCGTGTCTGAAGTCCTGCGAAGCAGGATTTGGGCGAAGGTGTGAAGCACCGTAGCCAGATATGCGTTTGTTAGGCGACGTTGCTCTCATGACTATACATCTCCTTTTCTAAAATTTTACCTACTTTCTGAAACGCTTCATAAGGCTTGACTTTAATCCCTCTTTGTGAGAACCACCGCTCAAGAAATCGAATATATTGTTTTACAGAGTTGTCTTGATAGATAACTAAGAATTCATAAGCACTATATTTAAGATCATCCAATGTAATGTTTTTCATAGTGTAAAGTTTCGCGATATTTTCAAAGAATCCTAAAAGTTTGTCTAACTTTTTTTCTTCAGATGATTGATGAAATTCTTCATTGTAGTCAAATTCTCCGTATTCTATTTTGTAGTATATGTCTGTCATATCTGGGTCTGAGGTATATTGATTGTATAGATTAATCATATATTCTGCACGTTTTTGTAAGTTATTTTTGCGCATTTGTAGAAAATTCAAAAATAAACCTACTGCTGCTATTAGAATAGATGCTGCTAACAGTAAATCAGCAATAGAAATCTCAGTAGTCCACGTTATCATTTTCTCACCTCATTAGCAATGTCGCCTAACGGCTGGCGGGTATCTGAAGCCGAGCGATGCGAGGATTTGGGCGGAGTGCCGAAGGCACGAAGCCAGATACCCGCCTGTTATCTGCTGTAGGTCGCAACATCCTATCTAACCTCTATCGAGAGATCATCTGTTCCGTAGCCAAATAGTGCCAGAATATCTCTTGAAAGTTTCACAATGCTATTTGCGCTAAGATTGACCTCAACATAGATGTCTGTTCCATTTATTCGTTCGGGAATCCTTAACTCATCAGGTGATTTAGTAAAATAAGGTCTCTTACGACCAACTAGATTCAGAACTTGTTCGAAACTATTTCTGTGAGTATTGACCATAATATTGCAAATCTCCATAAGCATATCTTTCCAAGTCCTTACTTCATATCCCGTGCCTTTGAAAGTGAATGAGACAATAGACTTTCTGGTATAGCTTTCTCCTCTTTGAGGACCTACTGGAGTTTTAGGAGGGGTGCGTACTGTTGGTCTAGACGGTTCATATCCGATCTTATCAATCTTCTCAACATAAGAATGCAGAAAGTCCTCAACTGTATCGCTATCTGGTTTGTGACCACATAGTTTTTCTGTGGTTTCAGCTAGCAATTCAATAATAGATTCATCGGGTTCTTTTACCAATTTATCCCATGCTCTTGGTAGCGTATCTTTTATCAAATACATTTTTTGCCTGCTTCTATAAATATTCTCAGCATTATTTATGGATTCACCAGAAATAACATTTTCTTTGGAGAGAAAATCAATAAACTTCTGTGTTATATCTTCAGCTTCTTGATCATAAATTTCGATTGTGTAAAATTTCCTTTGTTCCCAGCTCCCCTCATGAAGGGGTAAATAGAACCACCACGTAATTCCATTTGTTAAGATTGCAAGTTTCACACCTTCTTGGAAAGAGTAATTTAAAAGTTGCTCTTGGTGTTTTTCTAAATCCTCTCCGATTTTCTTTACTTCGATGAAGACTTTGTTATAGTTGCTATATCTCAAAGAATAATCTACTTTTCTCCCGCTAACAGAATATTCCGGATGAACTTCATCTATGTTGAATGTGTCCCAATTTAGATATGATAATATCCGCAAAATAACTGCTTGTTTCGTAGCTGCTTCATCAAATGAAACAAGTCGTCTGTCTGATTGTATCTTCTTTATCAATTCCAATAATTTTTCTTTCATTTATTCACCTCTTTTGCGACCTATTGCAGATAACATTTGGGATAAAAGAAGTTTTCGGAGTGAAACGGAGAAAATTTGGGAAAATTGCGAGCCGAGCAATTTTCCTTTTATCCCTTGTTATACGAGGGTGAGGAGTGAAACGACGAAAGCGCAGCGCCCCCTTGAGTTAAAAGAAAGACCGTTTATCAAATTATTTTAGAAAAAAATAAAATGTCGATACTGCAACAAAAACTATTAGTCCAATTAATAGAAGAATAATTAAATTTCTTTTTCTTATTTCTTCTTCTTTTGTTAATGGACGAGGATTAGGATTCTTCTTTTTTTCAAGAGCGATTCCTATTGGTATTCCTAAAGCTGCTCCAATTGCAGGACCTATGCCAATATTTCCAATTGCTAATCCAATTGGCATACCAAGAGGAATTCCAAATGCAATTCCTAATCCAATAAAATGTCCTTTAGGGTATCTTTTTTGTTGCATAATTATTAATTGTTATATTGAGTTAATAAAGATTGCGTTTTTAGGTCTTTCTTTTGATTTCGTATAACGTTTCGGGGATATAAGATGTTGCCGAAGGCAATTTGGGTGGAAGACCTGCAAGGTCTGGAACCTTATATCCCCGTGTTAGCCGACCCAACCGAAGCGGAGCGAAGGGAGAGTGTAACGGGGTCGTAGTGAGCGAAGCGAACGGAGAAGTTTCCAATTCTCCAGAACCACCACAGGGGCTTGGTGTAGTTTTTAATAACCGTTTCCGTCTAGTGAGGGGGGATTTTATTTGATTAAAATCTGATTCCAAGTAAACCACCATCTTCTGTTGCATCAGTAAATCTGATCCTTATGGAATCATTGAATATTTTTTCGAAGTTATCCTTGAAATCTTTTAATGGAATCATATCTGAATTGATAGTGCAAATATATTGAAATCCATTGTTTTCTGATTCCTTTTGGGCAAGCTCAAGTGCTCTAGCAACCTGCCTTTCATCAACACCGTCAAAGATCGTGCTGTCATGAATAAGAAAACTCGGCTTGTTTGATCTCTTGCTTTCCAACTGATTGATCAAAAGATCATAACAGAATATCTTCATATTTCCAATTCCGTGACTGCCCGCCCGTCTTATCTCAACATTGTATTTGTACCCCATATCGGTAATATCGATTGATAATAAACCAGGCTCTGAATATAGATATTCTGAGTTCTTATTGAAAATACTTAATGCTTTATTAACAGACTCTTTTCTCTCATCAAAATCTCTTCTTGTTTTTTGCCTTAATTCTTCTTTCTTTATTTTATAATCGCTTAGGCCTTTTTCAAATGTTTTAAGATTTTTGATCCTATCATTTATTTCGTTCAATTTCTGTTCCAGTGATGTCAGTTTGGTTTGAAGTTTATTGTATTCTTCCAAAGCACCATGCTTTTGCAGAATTTCCAAGAGTTCCGCTCTTTTCTTCGATAACAATGAGACCTTTTCATCCTGTGATGCGATTTCTCTTTTAAGCTTTTTAATCTCTGTTTCCAGGTAACTTTTTCTGTTGGCGATTACCTGCTCATGAAATACTACCAGATCATTTAATTTTACTTTTAACCTATCCGGGAAAAAAAGGCCCGCTTCCTGATAGACATTCTCAACTTTTTTTGTAGAAACATCCTTTTCTTCAGAAATGCTTTCTTCATATGCAGTAAGCAATTGTTTGTTCGTGAACCTCTTATTTACGATCTTATGGATATTCTTTGTCAACAAATTCGCTTCTTTTTCGATATCAGAATACTGAGGGTGGACTTTGAAGGTGGCTAGAGCTGTTTTATATTCGTCTACTTTTTCAACGATGCCAATTTTTTCCGCTTCCAGTTCACCCAGTGTTCCAATATATCCAGATAATAAGCCCTGTTTAGCGGCCCTTTTTAGCTTATCGAGAGTGTTCTTCTTGTCCTTCAGCATCTGGAATTGAGATGCGTATTCCCAGTTCAATCCCAGAAAATATGCGTTGTTTACTTGAATGTCCCATTCTTGTTGTTGAGAATATTGTTTGAATGGTGTTAGATATGATCCTTTGGAACTTCTGATATGGTACGATATCAAGGATCGGAACGTTGGAGAATATGCTTGTTCGATTATCTCTGAAGAGAGACCGAACATTAGATCCCCCAGTATAATATTCCAATCGGATACCTTCAGAAATTCTCCATCAAGATTTCGTTTCGGTTTGATAGGCCAGGATGAGTAATCTCCTTCAACAAATATCTTTTTGTAATCAGATGTATTACGGGATACTGTAACATCTTGTCCATTCATGGTAAAATCAACTGAGAATGTCCAATTCTCAAGTTCTTTTTGTTTCAGTGGGTGGTCTGTTTTAAAACTTGAGCCAAGACAGAAATCGATTATTTTGATAAGCGTGGTCTTACCCAACCCATTTCTTGAATCCTTTTCGGAAGATTCACTGGTTCGATCTGCAAGAACCACATTGAAGCCTTCTTTGAATTTGACGGTTTTGAATGAGTCATGATCACAGCGAACAGCCCTTATCATGTATTTGTCCTCCTTATTATACCTTCATCCATTTTTATCAACCCCATCAGGTATAAGAAATCCAGTGTGAGAACATATTTTTCAAAGGTTCCGATCTTTTCACAGGTTCTTACTCTCTCCCATAATGAAGATGTGGTTTGGGGGGTGTTAAGTTCAGACAATATCAAACTTCCAACACCAAGTAGTGTGTATTTGAGTTCAATAGTTTTGTCTGGATAGATCATCTTTCAAACACCTCGCATATCTCGAAATAGTATGTTAACACAGTAAGTGCCGCAGCTCGTGATGAAAAATCTCTTGAACCATTCGATGCAAAGTTCAGCATCTCAAAAAATATCTCATCGCCTGAAAGGTTGTGTGTTCTCAATTCTAGATACTTTTCAACAAAACCATTTTTCAGCCGTTCTGAAAATTCAGGGTCCAGATTCTTGTTCAGATATTCTTTGACCTGTTCGACTCCGATCATGCCTTTTGTTATCAGATTAGCAACTTCGTCGGACAGATTATTTTTCCTAATCTTTTCACCAGGAGGAACAACGGTAAGATTTTCTTCTGCTTGATGTACGGGTGTGGAAACGATATATTTAGTGATAACTTCTAGCTCTGCAAAAGTAACCTGCGGTAAACTGCTTGTTAGCTGTTCATCGACCCAATCTTCATGGTCTTTTTTGATCTCTTTCAATTTTGCGATAGTGTATTCTTGGATGTCTCGGTCAATTATCTCATGGCATGTTGGACAGAGCAGAATTAGGTTTTCAATGGAGTTGCGTTCTTCATCTGTCATATCTGGGTTGTAACGTGCGGAATCAGGATTCAAACCCGCGATATGGGCCATCTCTGCTATTGGACTTGGATCTTGTCCATCTCTTTCAAGAATAATATCCGTTTTGCATTTGGCACACTTCGGACCGCTAATTCCCCATAGCATTTTGATGGTTCTCTGGGATATATTTCGATTGCTCATCGTCGATGGCCCCTTTCTGTGACTCTATTGCTTTTAGACATATATTTGTACCGCTGGGACCCCACATCTCCTCGGTTATTGAAAATTTGGGTCTTCGCCCTGCGAAGCCGTTTAACCTCTGTTATGCCGGGTTGCGTAGCAATCTTGTCCATGTTCTTTTCCTCTCGCTTTTTTGGTTAAACGAAGCCAAGCCCCGTTTCTTTTGGTGGTTCAGGTTTCCTTTCCTGCGGGAAGGAGAATTGGAAATTTTGGCTAACGTTCCCAGCATATACGACGTTGCGACCGTAGCGAGCAATGTCCCGAAGGGCGAGGGCGTAAGCCCGCAGCGTATATGCTGTGTTATACGATGCCAGCCGATATCTCTGCTTATTCTATTTACCATTAAAATCTTTTCCTAGATACTTCTCAACAAATTCACTCGCAACTTCAATGAATAATTTTGCGTCCGATATACTTGGTTCTGCTAATCCGTAATGAACGGCCCTATTTCTGAGTTCTACACATTTCAGAATTTTAGGGGCGTCATTTTTTGAAACGACACCTAATTTTGATAGATATTCAAGCATTTGACCCATCCCTAAACGCTCAGGGCTGCGCCCCCGCAAAATATTGGCAATTCTACTTTCATTCTGGTAAATCAACTCTCTTAGAGCTTGTTCAAAATAAATACTCGCCTCCGCTATTGCTGCTTTGACATTACCTTGTTGTAGAAGTTCTTCAGCTTCAACAAGCTTTCTCCCTCCCAAAATTTTCTGGATTGCGCTTACTAAATTTTCTCTTGCTCTTTTTATTTTCTTCATATCATATAGGACAACTCTAAAAGCTCTCAAATCAAAAGGAATCTGTTCTACACTCTGCGACAGTAATATTGTGGTCTTGTCGAGTGTATGAGCAATACCCACCTCATAAAGCACGTTTGGATTTTTACCACTAACATCTGCAATACAAATTCTAGACTGATGGATAGCAGCTCTAATCTGCTCTGTTATGACTCCAGGAGAATAAATGTCATCAGCACGTAGAACTTTTAGACCAGAAGTTTCAGCAGCAGGCTTAATCAATTGGTGGTATACTAAATCATATTCAGCACTGAATGGCATAATCACAAAGCACAAACTGGACGAACTTGCCAAGACCGAAGCACTGCCTTCCATTTTAAATGTTTTCAGCAAGGTATCTTTTTCCAGAGGTTCAAAAGCTTCTGGTCGAAGTTCGCGTATTCGGCTAGCTTCATGGGTTTCAGCATACATTTGTATGTCCTGAAAAAATTCAATTAGAGCATCGACTCTAGATTTCTTTTCGCTTGTTTTAAGATTTATCGTATGTAAGTTTAATTGAAGCATTTTTTCAGTATCCGAAGTGCTTGCATCAAATTGAACTATGTAAGCCATTCTTTCAAACTTACCTAAACGAGAACGGACAACTTCTTTTATATGTTGGAAGTTAGGATCAGAAAGACTATATCCAAGAAACAATCCTGTTCGAGTAATGAGCATAGCGGACAAGTGTGTAGCTACAACAGGATAATCTTCAAGATATCGGTTGAAATCCTCTTCTGTAACAATAATATGCTCTTCATGTCTTAAGTCACCGTGCATTTTTACGATGTTTGTAGTTAAAGGTCCTCCATGGAATGGCATTTGACGTTCCCCCACAAGTGATCTAAATGGTTTTTTGATTTCTTGATATGCCGCCTCGAGAAGTAAATCGAAGTTAGTAGTATAGACGGTCTCAAATGAAAGAGAAGCAAAATTACGGTGTACATCTCCCGGTTCGATCTCATCAGCATGAAGGGCACGGCGAATTGATTCGATTAGCTGGACACGTCCAAAGCGGCGCTCATAGAGAGAAGCAATTTTTGGTGGAGTTAACTTTGGATCTATATCTGCTTCGTTAGCCCACGTTTCCGCAAGTCCACTCCAATCAGGCATCTTTAAACCAGCGGGAGCGCGACAATTGAGTGAAAATCCAGCGCCAATAAAGGGTAAACATTTACCCAGTTTGATATCATCAAGCAATGGTTTAGGAATCTTCATGTGCATCCCTCAAACATTCTTTCGGCTGGTTTCGTATAACAACTTATATCCGAACCAAGTTCACATATCCTTCCATTTTGTTATTATATCCGAACATGGTTCGTATATACATCCCTATAGGTGAAACACTTTCCGTCTCAAAATCTTCAATATTCATTTCTACATCATCTCCTTAAACTATAAACTATTGAGGGGACTCTTAATCATGTTCAGATCTTTGTTACTCACATGTGTATATATCTCTGTTGTCGTACTACTCTTATGGCATAATAATTCTTGAACATGCCTCAAATCCACACCGTTTTCCAGCAAATCTGTGGTAAAACTCTGTCTTAAGCTGTGCACAGATATATTTTTTATTATTTTTGTTTTTCAGAAGTTGGTCTAAATTTTTTTGTGTTTTTAGAGGATTTTCTGGTTGAGGTTTTAGAAATACTCATATTTTATTTGTTTCACCTTTATTTGTCAAGGTTTGTGTGTAGCTGTTGCTACCTAACCACCCTTGTGAGTCTATCACGTACGAGCCTCTCTCTCTTTGGATCACGGCACATTCCTGAATCTCGTCGATTGTGAATCCCGCGCCGTGGTCGAAGCGGTCAATAACGCGTTGCCATGGCATCATGTAGGCATTCTTCTTTCGCCCACTTCCGAATCGAAGCTCCACGGCGAGAAAGCCACGCCTCCCAGATCGATACAGAAAATCACTTATCCGTGATACTTGGTGAATGCCATTTTTGTCCCTGGTAAAATGTTGAGAGAAGTAGAGTGTGTTGGTATTGGTCGCATCAATGCTTTTACACTCTATAGCGAGATAATAGTCAGGATCGAGTGAATCCACCAGCAGATCTACGATTTGGGTTGCAAATCTTGATTGCTTCAAACGATGACAGATTCCTCTGATGTTATTCTCATTGAAAAACTCATTGAAGGACTTTGCAAGAGCAGATTCAAAATTATTCATCCAAACACCATCATAGAGACCAGTGCAAAGAGATTAACACAAGTTGTATAAATTTCCTATCTGTTTTGGATGTTTCTCATACGATCCACCGCCCAGCATATCTAGTTGGCTTTCAGTCTTGCTCGGATTTTTAGAAACCCTCTTATATTTCTTTACTCAAAGTAGGATCGTTACAGTGCAGGCGCTGGTTTGTTTGTTGTCATGTTTTTGGTGGTTATTGTGGTTTTGAGAAGGGCTGAAGTGGTGCGCAGGACGGGTGAGACAGATGTTACTGTCTGTTTTGCTCTCGATGGGAATGGCGCTGGTGTGGTGGATACTGGTATTGGTTTTTTTGATCATATGCTTGTGAGTTTTGCAAAGCATGGGCGTTTTGATCTGAGGGTTAGGGCTGTGGGCGATCTCGAGGTGGATGAGCATCACACAATCGAGGATGTTGGGATTGCGCTCGGTTCTGCCATTCGGGAGAGTTTTGGTGATAGGGTGGGGATTGCGCGTTTTGGCGAGGCTCGGATCCCGATGGATGAAGCCATTGCTTCTGCTGTTGTGGATGTGAGCGGACGTGGGTATCTGGTCTACGATGTTGGTTTTAAGACGAGTTTTGTTGGTGGGGTAGGTACTCGAATGGTTAGGCATTTCTTTGAGTCGTTGTCATCGAATGCTGGCATCACTCTGCACCTTGAGGCTGTGGGCGAGGATGATCATCATATATGTGAGGCGCTCTTCAAGGCTTTCGGTGTGGCGCTTCGTCGCAGTGCTGTTGTGGACGGTACGGGTGTGCCGAGTACCAAGGGAGTTCTATGATTTATGTTCGGCAGGAAGCTTCTTATCGATCTTGGTACTGGTACGATCAGTGAAGAGCGATTTAAGGAGCAAGAACTTGTTGATTTCGTTGGTGGTCGAGGTTTAGGAGTTAAAATATTATCAGACACCACAGATCCAAGTATAAATCCGTTAAACCCTAATAATCCGCTTATTATCACTGTTGGTCCACTGACAGGTATTGCACCGCTCAGCGGGCGGCATTCAATCGTTGCAAAATCTCCGCTCACAGGCACAATCTTTGATTCGAGTGGAGGCGGGCATTTTGGGCGAGCACTCAGATACGCCGAGATCGGCGTGTTGATCATCACAGGTGCGTCTGTTGACCCAGTCTATATCGCAATCGACGACGAATCGGTGGAGATCAAGGACGCGAGCCACCTGTGGGGCTTGAATGTTCGGAAGACCACTGACGAGTTAAAGAAATCTGGGAGGGTGGCGTGCATCGGCAGGGGTGGCGAGAGACTGGTTCGCATATCCAGCATAATGAACGATTATGTTCACACCTGCGGGCGCGGCGGTCTTGGGGCCGTTATGGGAAGCAAACACTTGAAGGCAATAACAGTTCGCGGCACAACGAAACCAAGTCCTGCAGACCCAGAGGGCTTTGAGATCGCAAAGGCTGAAGCGATGCGACTGCTCAGAGCAAGCCCTGTCTTGAAAGGTTTGAACACGTACGGCACATCAGTTCTCGTCAACCTGATGAACTACATGCAGATCATGCCCACAGGAAACTTCAACCAGACCTATTTTGAAGAAGCAGAGCATCTCTCAGGCGAAGAGATACGAGAACGATACGATCTTAAGAACCATGCATGTGCCAACTGCTTTGTAGCCTGCAAACACAGCGATGGAGAGACAGGTCTTGAGATTCCTGAATACGAGACCATCTGGGCGTTCGGACCAGATAACAACAACAGCGACATAGGAACAATCATCGAAGCAAATCATGAATGCAACGATTACGGAATCGATACGATCTCAACAGGATCAACCATCGCATGCCACAGCGAAATAATAGGGGAAAAAATACCAGCAGAAGAAATACCAGAAATTGTCAAGTCAATCGGAGAAAAAAACGGCATAGGAGCAAAATTGTCAGACGGCTCAAGAATTTACGCTGCAAGCCACAACCAACCAAATCTCAGCATGACCGCTAAGGGGCTCGAGTTCCCGGGTTACGATCCACGCGGCGTACTTGGCCAAGCACTCGGATACGCCACATCGAACAGAGGCGGGTGCCACCTCCGAGCGTACATGGTTTCACCCGAAATAATCGGAAAACCGAAGCTGATCGACCGCACGACACTTCGTGGAAAGGCAGGACTCATAAACATATTCCAGAACTTCTCAGCCGCAACAGACACACTCATCCTCTGCCGATTCACAAGCTTTGCACTGAGCGAAGAAGAATGTGCAAGCCTCTTAAGCGCAGCAACAGGACACAACTACACCTCAGAAGAATTCCTACTCACAGGAGAACGTATCTGGAACATGGAACGACTCTACAACCTGAAAGCAGGCATAACCGAGCGAGACGACACACTACCAAAAAGATTCTTCAAAAACGAAAAAGGGATAAAACATGAAGAATTTTTAAAAACAATACAAGAATACTACCACTATCGCGGCTGGAACAACCAAGGCATACCAAGGATAGAAAAGCTCGAAGAACTGAAAATACCCCCGATATATAGGTGATAATGGTGTTTGAACGAATCGAAAACGAATTAGAACTACTGGAACGCCACATAATCGTACTACAAAAAGTCATCAAGAACGCACCAGTAGGCATACGAAAAATAGCAGACGAAACAAAGATCTCAAAACACAAAATCCGCTACTCCCTACGAGTACTCGAACACAAAGGAATGATAACACCCACCGCACACGGAGCAAACCCAACAGAAAAAGCACGCGAATTCCAAGAACAACTCGAAGATAAAATAAACAGGATTAAAGAGAAGATAGAAGAACTCGAAAACAAAATATATAAATAACGAGACAAATAAAAAAAGAAAAGGGAGAAAAAATGACAGAACAAAACAATGACAACTCAAACGAAGAAAACTGTCCACTCACACCCAGCGACTGGGTGATGCTTCTGAGCGGAGAGATCAATAGTGAGGATAGCAGAAATAGCATTAATAATATCGTCTCGACTGTCGCATTGCTTGTGGTATTTGCACTTTCACTTATCAGCATAATGCTTGCAGTCAGAACAACAAACCTACCAGATGCTAATATCAATCATATTCTTTCAGTTCTTCGCAATTCTATCTATATAATCGGCGTCATTTGCATGGGGTATTTTGTGTATATGATTGATTTTGTTTTTCGCCGTCGGCCGAAAGTTCAAAAAAACGGCGAAAAATTGAAAAATCTCAGAGAAGATGTAATCAGTGGGAGACTAACAAATTCCAACAAAATACGTGAAAAATGGGAAGACATGAACAAAAACGGATTAAAAGATCAGAAAGTTGAGTGAAAATCCCGAGATACATGGAAAACCATTCAGAACACCTCTGCATGGATACTGGGAGCTGCGATTTGAGAATAGCTTCAGAACTATTTACAGAATAAACCGTGCTGCGAAAACAGTTACAATAGAAGCGATAAAGCACAAGGACGAGTTTTATATGCCAAGCTCCTCTGCAACCTCTTCAAAATCCCTGACTTTTACTCCTTCCTCCCTGCCCTCTCTGATCTGCCCCATTAGGTCTTCATCGGATAACGTCTCGATCGTTCTTTGCATCGATTCGGGCTCAGCCAGAGAGATTGTTATCCATTCAGTTCGATGGCTTCTTTCTTTAGCACCTGAAACTTCCATCGTAAGTTGATAGTAGGTTTCTGTATTTAATGATGTTGGATCTCTCAAAGTTTGCAGGGGATTATCTTGAATTGGGGAATGCCTATATAGGCAAACGCTTGTAGTGTAAGTGGTGGATGTAGGAGTGGCAGTCGTCTGAAAAATATATTAAGGGGAAGGGTGAAGGATTGGATATGACTAAAGTGGCAATTATCGGAGGTGAGCAGAGTGGTAGAACTGCTCTTGCGTCAAAGCTTGGCAAAAAAGGAAACGTATCAGACGTTACCATGTACGACTTTGCCAAGAGTGGTACAGTGCTCATGATAGTCGATGCCACTGGTTATCCAAAGCACGTAAAGCCACTCGTAACAGCCCTTAATCTTACTGATATTGCGCTTTTGTGCATTCCCCCAACGGGCCCTGACGTGTACACTGGGGAGTGCATCGTTGCGCTTGACATGTTAGGATGCAGACACGGAGTCGTCGTTCTGACAAAATCCGATCTCGCGTACTCCAGTGCACTTGACGAGTTGAAGAAACGCATCAAAAAGATCACAACAGGCACTGTTCTTGAGAACTGGGATCAGATCGCCGTATCCACCACTACTTTTGAAGGAATGGAAGAGTTAAAAAAGATGATTGATTCGACAGGTGAAAAAGTCGATGAAGAGCTCGCACGATCAAACGAGCTTTCGCCGCGTGTTGTAATCGACCAAGTATTCAATGTGACAGGCATCGGTTGCGTGGTTTTGGGCGTGGTCAAACAAGGCACGATACACGTGAAGGAAAAAATGACGATGATGCCAGTCGACAAAACGGTTGAGGTTCGGTCAATTCAGATGCATGACGTTGATGTGAAGAGTGCCGTGGCAGGTGCACGGGTTGGATTAGCGTTGAAGAATATCCAATCAAAAGATGTGGACCGGGGATATGTGATTTCAAAAAACGAGATAATAACAAAAGATTTTACGCTGAACTGCACACTTTCACGGTTCACAAAACACGTTGCAGTAGGCGTTATGCTGCATCTCTTCGTAGGACTCCAGTCAGCACCCGTGCGTGTCGAAAAGATCGTTGCAAATGGCGATACCGTAGATTACGCCAGATTTGGTAGTGAGTGTATTTTAACGCTTTCAGGTTCAAAAAATATTGCACACATCGGATTGGACAGGTTTATTCTGGCAAATCTTGACGAAACGCAGAGATTTGTTGCTTATGGTTTCTGTAGCCAAATCCCATGAACCTGCGCCACAAATAGGTTAATAAGCCTCGTTTTGTACCACTTTCACCACGATTAGTGGGATTTTGGTCATGCCCCCACCCCCTACAAACGTAGCTTTTCATGGCTCTACTCATTAACTGCCATTCCTAATCCAATCCCTTCTTCATTTTGTGGTTTCCTTCGTGAACAGCAGTTGATTGCAGAATAATCAACTCTTACCATACCAACCCTTCTTTCCACAGCTTCTCAAACAATTGTTCAGTAACGTTTTTTTACAATCAGATTCTCTCTGCAGGGTGGAGAATGGTTATGTCGGTTGATCTCTTGGTATTCGACCCTGTCTCTGGTGCAAGCGGCGATATGATCATCAGTGCTCTGATAGACCTCGGTGTAGACCAGAGTCGCGTGGTTGATGTAATGGAGTCTACCAGTGATGTCACGGTTGAGGTCTCGCACATCAACAAGTTTGGTATCGCATGCGTGAGGACAAAGGTTCTTCAGAGGTCGGTTGAGTCGCGAGGATACGAAGAGGTGAAGGAGCATATTGAGGGATTGAATATTCCATCCGAGGTGCGAGCTGATGCCCTTAGGGTTTATGAGAGGCTTGCGAGGGCAGAATCAAGGGTTCACGGTGTATCTCTTCAAGATCTTCACTTCCATGAGGTGGGGTGTGACGATGCAATAGCTGATATTGTCGGGGCATGCACGGCAATCAATCTCCTAAGACCAGAACATATCTACTGCAATACGATCTCGCTTGGAACAGGTGTTGTTGAGACGAGCCATGGTAAGTACCCTCTGCCAGCACCTGCCACGCTTGAGGTGATCATGGACTCAGGGCTTCCAGTCCAGCAAACATCGGTTGAGGGAGAGCTTCTGACACCCACTGGTGCTGCCATACTCGCGCATTTCGTGGATCGGCACCCTCCACCCCCTCCGATGACCATTCGGGGAATCGGGTATGGTGCCGGGGAGGCAGAATACGAGCATCCCAATCTTCTGCGAGTAATTCTCGTCAGTGTAGAGGAGAGACTGGTGCCAGAGTCTATCGAGGTGCTTGAGACGAACATCGATGATGTTACAGGCGAGATCACTGGGCATTTGATCGATAGACTGCTTGAAGAGGGTGCAAAGGATGTTTGCATCATACCTGTTACGATGAAGAAGAATCGGAGTGGGCAGATCGTACAGGTGATCGCAGAGGTGCACGACTCTGCCCACCTTGCAGAGACAATAATAGAGGAGACCGGGAGCCTTGGGGTGAGGATCATGCCAGCAAGGCACAGACTCACAGCCAGGCGAAGAATCGATAGGATTCAGGTGACTATAAATAACAGAGAATACTCTTTTCGTGTGAAGATTGCAACAGACACGCACGGAAAGGTCATTGACGTATCGGCAGAGTTTGATGACTGCAGGGAGATTGCGAGAAGAACAGGAATCCCCGCGAAGCAGATCATACGACTGGTAGAAGAGAAAGGATGGAAGGAAATAGAAAAATATAACCTTTGATTACTATTATATTAATTGCATCAACCAGCGTCTTACGGAGTATGCACCGAGTATCGCTGTGATGAGTGCTGCTGTGGTAAGTCCTGGTGTTTTTGTCTCTTCTGTTTCCGATGTAGTTCTTGGTTCTTCTGTTTTTGTGGGTCTGATCGGGATCGCACCCATAGTGTTCTGTCCTGCAGTCTCTTCTCTCTGCAGAGACGGTTTGATTGCAGGGTGAGCAGCGATTGCAAATGGTGAGAAATGATTGGTGGTTGATTCATACACGGTGTAATCTTCTTTTTCAACTATTTTTTGTGTTAAAACTTCTTTCCATGAATTGTTTACGTATTGCTGGAGTATTATCTTATTTAAATTTATTTTATTATCTTTTAACCATCCGTTCTCCACTTTGAACCTGATGGTTGCCGTTTTGATGTTTCTCGGTGTTGCAAAGCCGCTTGTTCCAACCTAGATGTTAACGTTCCTATAGACCAGACCGCCAGGTGGCTCGCGAACGAGGGTTGATGTGTTGTTCAGTGCCTCTACCATCACAAGTATCTCGCCAGCGTTGATCTTTCCAGTTATTGACACAGTCGAGATCGGGTTTCCAGCGGCTGTGAAGTTATAATGCGTGGTTCTGTCCTTGTATATGTGGTCGTAGTATTTCTCCTTCACAACGATATTATCAAATGCTTCGCCAGAGGCTCCACCACCTCCACCACCTCCACCCCCACTACTCCCACTACTCCCACTACTCCCACTACTCCCACTACTCCCACTACTCCCACTACTC
>Ga0180301_10000724_pt1 | contig 25717 bp, 26 predicted proteins | sample GuaBasSediGuay16_FD_121797 | JGI IMG/M metagenome (GOLD analysis project Ga0180301, IMG submission 121797) | Subseafloor sediment microbial communities from Guaymas Basin, Gulf of California, Mexico - Guay16, Core 4569-2, 12-15 cm | ecosystem: Environmental > Aquatic > Marine > Hydrothermal... | reverse complement strand
TATTCCACATCGAATCCTCGTGTTTGCTCCTTAAACTGCTCTAAGAAGCCAACATATACTTTGGGTTTACCCCAGAATCTTATTGGAACATTTTCTTCTTCAGTTAAACCTTCAGGTACTGTTTCATGAACTATGTTTGGTAGTGAAAGTAAGATCTTTTCTCTCCTAGTTTCGAGCTCCTTTAATTTTCTTTCCTCATTCTCAATAATTTTTAAAAGTTCTTTTGCTTGTTTTATTGCCTTTTTTCTCTCTTCCCCTTTAAGTTTAGCTATGGATCTAGAGAGTATATTATGTTTATGTCTTAATTCATTAACTTTAGCATACTGCCTCCTCCATTCCGCATCCAATCTTACAGCTTCGTTAACTATTGTTTCATCTAAGCCTCTTTTCCTTAAGGATTCCTTAATTACTTCTGGGTTTTTCCTTAAGAATTCTAGCATACTCCACGGCAAAAGCGTCCGCCTCTCACTGAATAATGTGTAAACTAGAAGGGTGGAAATATTGTTTATGGTTAATGAGCGTATTTATATAAGTTAATGAGTTGTTTAATTTCCATTAACACCATTAGATATGCTAATGCCATACGTTTATCTAGTCTAAATCTCCTTATGGCTTCATTATGTTCCTTAAAGTGTGTTATTCCTTTAGGGTCTTCATATTCTACTTTGATTAAGTATATTGATGCTTTCATTTCTATGGTTCCACTCCTAAATATGGATGCTTCGTAATTATAGTTTCTGTAAAACAGTTCGCCATTTTCGGGCTTTTAAGGAATAATGTCCTAACGCTATATTTTACGGTGCTTTAGGCCTTTATTTGTAATAAAAAACCATTGGCCATCATTCTCGAGGAAATTGTTTTAGTAGTTAATATAGAACTAAGGTTTAGTTTTGAGGAAAAAAATGGGTAGTTTAAAGAAGAGTTCTTGAGCTTTACTCTAAGAGTGGAAGGGCTTTGAAGCCTAGTTTCTCCATTATCTCATCTACTGGTACATCGAAAGTATAGTGTATTTTCATGTAGTTTTTCCTAAACTCTACTATGTCTCTTCTCACCTTAGATGGGTCTTCCTTGTCTATAAGTACTCTTCTGAAGAACCTTGCTATTTCCCTCATATCGTCTTCCTTCATACCCCATCTTGTTAGCTCCTGAACACCTAATCTTAAACCACTTGGATCTTTTATCATATCTGGTGTATCATATGGTAGTAAGTTCTTGTTTACTATTATGTTTGCGTTCTCTAGAAGCTTTGCTGATTTGGCTCCGCCTCCTAAAGCTCTTACATCAACTAATACTTGATGGCTTTTCGTATAGCCATGTTTCTCTCCTAACACTTTAAATCCTTCTGCTGCTAATGCCTCAGCTAATGCTTTAGCATTTCTGATTACTTGTTCTGCATAGGCCTTTCCGAAATGTAACATTTCTAAAGCAACTATTGCTGTTGCTGGCAGCCTATGTAAGTGATGGTTTGACACAAATATTGGGAAAACAATTTTTCTTACTTTCTTGAATAATTCTTCGTTATTCGTTAAAATAACTCCACCCTGAGGTCCAGGAAATGTTTTATGCGTTGATGATGTCACTATGTCTGCTCCTTCCCTTATTGGGTCTTGGAATTGTCCTCCGGCTATTAATCCTAAGACGTGTGCTGCATCATAAAGAACGTATGCTCCTACTTCATGTGCTACCTCACTTAGCTCCTTAACTGGATGTGGGAATAGAAACACTGATCCTCCAAAAGTTACAAATCTTGGCTTTACCTCCCTTATTAACTTCGCTGCCTTATCTACATCTATGTTCATTTCCTCTAGATTAAATGGCATTTCTATTTGTTGAATACCTAGTGCTCCTAATCCTCCAAATTTCGTATGACTTACGTGGGCTCCTGCTTGAACAGGTACGACAACCGCTTTATCACCGTATTTCGCCATGGCATAGTATGCTGAAAGATTCGCTATAGTCCCTGAAATAGGCCTTACATCAACATACTTTACTTTAAAAAGTTTTGACATTAATTCTTGTACGTAAAGCTCCATCTCATCAACATATATTAATCCTTGAAAATACCTTTTCCTAGGAAGCCCTTCAGCATATCGGTGACCCATGTCTGTGAGATAAACCATGTCCGCTAAAGGCGACATAACGTTTTCTGAAGGTATCATGTTTAGGCATTCTCTTTTTCTCCACCTGTTATGTTTAAGCGTCAAATCAATAACTTTTATAACTTCTTCACTTAGGTATTGTTTTAGAACACTGTAGAACTCGCTCATTTCTTCGAAAACCCCATGAAATTGGTTAAGTAGCAGATATATTATTTAAAGTTTCTTATAGATAAACTGTAAGCTTAACAATGTTATGTTGGTCTCCTCAGAAGCCTCATTAAACTGTTTGAAAATATAAAGTGTAAATACACAAAATGCGCAAAGGATATTTTCAATAATTAGTTAAATTTTTGCTTTAAAATAAACTCTTTTAAAGAACTTGAAACATACGTTGGTTTAATAGAGGACTTTTCCAAATCATTCCTTGAAGTAACTCCAGTTAAAATAAGCAGCGAATCCATACCTAGTTTCATAGCCCCTTTAATATCCGTATCTAGTCTATCCCCTATAACTAGTACATCACTTTTCTTTACACCAGCTCTTTTTAAGACTTCTAAATACATCCAAGGCTCTGGTTTGCCTATGACCATGTCTGGTTTTCTACCTAAAGCTTCACTTAAGGCCGCTACGATAGCTCCGGCACCAGGGATAACTTTATCTCCAATAGGAAGAGTAGCGTCAATGTTTGTAGCTATGAATAAAGCACCTTCAAGTATGAAATCTAGTGCTTTCGCTAACTTACTATACGTTATTCTCCTATCTAATCCTACAACAACCATATTGGGTTTCCTACGTTTCACAATGCTTATACCTTTTAAAAGAAGCTCTGTCCGTAAGCCTTCTTCACCTATGACGTAGACTTTAACTTTACCATAATTTCTTCTAATAATTTCAGCTGTTAACGAGGCACTGGTAATTATATTATCTATCGTAGTCTTTATCCCTATGCTCAGTAATTTTTTAAGATAATTCGCTCTAGTTTTCGTAGAATTATTCGTAGTAAAGTAGATTTTTACATTAAATTTTTCCATGAGAAACTTCAATGCACTTACATTTTCCCATAGAACCTTATCTCCTCTCCACACTACACCGTCAAGATCCGACAGTACAACTTTATACCTGAAATCCTCCATAGTGAGCCCCTCTCGTAAAAATTAATGTTCCAATATTTAAACATACATTTTAAAATATCTCTCCTCTATTATGTTATGTTCTACTAGAGTTTAGTATCCCAAATAAAGCATCACAGATTTTCCAAATTTCACATGAAAATCTGGGAAAATGTTGTGCATATTCTTAAACGGTGGTATAACATATGGTAGGGTAGTAGCGGGGTCTAGAAATGTTAAAAGAGAAAAACAAGCTTGAATTAAAAGAAACGAAGTTAAGAGGAATTTCAGGAATAGAGCACTCAATCAATATTTTAAAAGATGGTGATGAAGTTTTTCTTTATGCAGAACTTGAAGAGCCTAGGATAGAAGATATAATAAGCGTTTTAGCTATAGCAGTAGATACTCGTCTTAAACCGTATTTTGTAGTTAAAAATGGAAGCATACCTAAGGAATGGATTAAAGAAATTGAGAGGTTTGGTGGAAAAATAAACTACTGTGTTACGAACTAGTCTATTTCATGTTTTCATGTTCTTAACGACGTTCTATACCTGGAGTAGGATATTTTGGGTAGGGAAGATATTCTATTCCTGGCCTATGCTGATGGGCTTGCGGATAAAGGTCCATTAGATTATACACTTCTGGAGGTATATTCTCCCTTACTGGGAGGCCTAGTTCTTTTACTTCGTCAAATGTTAGTGGGTAATCATGAGTCCATTTACCTTCAGTTAATGTTTTCGCTATTTGCTCAGCTTTTTCCGGAGGCACCTTTCCTTCCAATAACTTCTTAATAATTTCCTGAGCTTCTTTTAGCGCTTTCTCGGCGATATCAGCTAGTATCAATGTTTGATCTGATGCTTCTTTTCCCTTTTCTTTAACTACCTTTAATATTGAGGGTGCTGGTAAGTGTATCCCACGTTGTGTTGCTATTTGAGGATCTATGGGACCTAAGACCGCACATCTATCCATCCATATTTCATCAGCGGCAAGGGCTATTAGTGTTCCACCGCTCATAGCATAGTGAGGTACTATAACAATTTTCTTTGCCGGATGTCTTTTAAGAGCTAATGCTATTTGTGTTGCAGCCAATATTAGACCTCCTGGAGTATGTAGTATTATCGCTATTGGTTTATCTGGAGGTGTTGTTCTTATTGCTCTAAGAATTTCCTCAGAATCTTCAATGTCTATGAATCTATAAACTGGTATTCCAAAAATACCTATTCTTTCTTGTCTATGTATCATCGTTATTACTCTGAAATTGTACTTCTGTTCCATACGCTTAATTAGCCTTAATCTAGCCGCTTTCAAACTCTTATATTGAAGCGTCGGAGATAGGAATACTATCAAAATTAATAACCAGAAGAGAAAAGATCCTATTTCAAAACCAACGCCTTCCATACACTAATCACCGCTTGTAATACTTGCTTCATTAAATTCTGCACTAATCAATTCTTAATAATTTTTTGGTAAAGAAGCCCTACTTCTTTGTCAGTGTGAGACTAGGGCTCATCATTATTCAGGGGCTGCCCACCACATCATCCATGTCGTAAGCTAGTGTTTCTTAAAGAAAAACTTTTTGTTTCTCTCTAAAATCTCGACTTTAGCTCCTTCAGCTATTTTAACATCGTATATTTCAACATTAAACCCTTTTTCTCTATAAAAATTGCTGATATATCTCTTAACTTCGTTAATTCTATTCTTAGGGAATTCTTGATCGAACATTGCCAATATTGAAGGTCCGGCGCCGCTGACGCAAACACCTAAAGCTCCCTTATTTTTAAGAGCTTTTTTAATTTCGAAGTAGAGGTGCAATATTGGTTTTCGTGCAGGCTCAACTATAGCATCTTCCATGCCTTCACCTGCAAGCTTTAGGTTTCCTGTAATGAAACCTATGATTAATGCAGCTATTTTACTGGTGTTAAAAACTACTTTTTCTAAAGGAATGGTTTTCGGCAATAAAGATCTAGCATATTTTGTTTTTTCTTTAACAAGACCTATTTTAGGGATAATTATGATTAGTTTAGGTTTTTTCTTTAGCGGTATTTTAACGACCCTGAGAGGTTTCCTATTATATATTAGAACTATGCCTCCTAATAGACTGGCAGCAACATTGTCCGGGTGGGGCGAGCCAGCAGAAGCTTTTTCTCCTTCCGCAGCTATATCTACTAATTCATTTTCGTCATTTACATTAAATGCTTTCGCCAATGCTGCAACCGTAGCGGCTGCTGTAGCACCACTGCTTCCAAGACCTCTACCTACAGGGATGTTTTTCCATATTTTCAATTCAACTTTAGCCTTTATCCCGTATCTTTCTAAGAACTCTCTAGCTGCTACCATAGCTGTGTTTTCATGAAGAGGTACATAGTCGCTGTATGGACCGTGAACACTTATTGTTTTAACATCTATGACGGAAGAGCTTTCTATGTTTAAAATAACTTCATCGTAAAATAGATCTATTGCCATAGCTAAAACATCATACCCTGGACCTAAGTTTGCCGATGAACTATAGGCTTTAGCCTTAAGAAGCATTGTACGCACCGTAAATACTTATATTCTGCAACTATAAGAGATTATTTTTGGCCGATGAGGATACAGGGACGTTCGGAATAAGTGAAGATGAAGAAAGGTGGAGCGACCTGAGGTTTCCTAGCTTGTGCTTATTAGTGTTATTGTTTTAAGAACACCATCCATTCTTCTAATACTGCTTACATGCCTATCTAATATAGCTAATGAAGGTGCTTCAATACGTACTACAATATCGTATTCGCCATAGACTATTTTTGCTTCAGTAACATAGCTAAGTTTAGAAATTTCCTCTTTAAGCTTAGCTTCTTTACCTAAAGCTACATTAAGCAAAACATATGCGATAATATTTTCATTCATTGTCAAGATAAATCACCTAGCATAAAGACTCTAGATTAAGAAATGTTTTTATATCATAAAATTTTTGTGCTAATACTTTCAGACACCTCTACTTTTTAAATAGTTCTAAATAACTATGGGTGGTAAATTGGTAAGAAAAATCTTGAAAAACAAGAGAGCTCTCTCACCTATCATAGCCACATTACTTCTAGTGTCAATATCGATAGCTGGAGTACTCGTAGTGTATAGGTTTATGAACACTGTTGCTACAGCTTCATCAACTGTTCTTAGTTTACAGACTATTGATAAGCAGCTAAAAATATTAAGTGACGGTTCAGCTGCTTTCTATGTTTCAGCTAAAAACGTCGGCAATACTGAGCTTAAGGTTATAAAAGTCTCCGTTGGAAACTTTACGGAAACCCTAGCGACACCTGAGGAAATAAAGTCAGGTGATACGTTTACTTACAGTAAAGTAATACCTCCTTCACAAGCAACATTTAAGAGAGGCTACGAGTATCCCATAGTTATAAAGGTTGTAACACCGGAAGACAATGTAAAAGTTTTTCAAGAAATAGTTAGGGCAGAGTAGAGGAAGCAAGTGTTTTAAATAAGCCCATGCTACCACCTTTTTTCTCTTTTACTTATGAGGGAAAACTCATGGAAATTAGTGTACTAGAAGATTCTTTGAAGGAGAAAGTTTTATTAGAGTATAATGTTGGCGAAGCTCAAGTAATTATAGTTGAAAATGAAGGTAAAGGCTATTATATTGTGAAGGAGCCGCAAATCTTTGGTGAAGCTAAAGAAATCTACGATATGCTTCTCAATTACCTTTATAGAAGCTTAAAGCCTATATTTATAGAGAAAGACCCTTTAGGCTACATTGAGGGAATATTGGAGGAAATAGCAGAAGAACTCGGCATAAAGAGGAAGTACAATGAATACTATGACGTATTACACTACTACATTGTAAGGGATGTGGCAGGCTACGGCAAAATAGATGTTCCAATGAAAGACCCTAGAGTAGAGGAAATAGCTGTTGAAGGGCCTGGAATACCTGTAGCTATAGTGCACAGAGATGTTTCCGATTTTTACTGGCTTGACTCAAACATATACTTCACTAGTGAAGAGGAAATACGATCTTTCGTTCAGAAATTAGCCTTAAAAACAGGTAAACATATTTCAACAGCATATCCCATATTGGAAGCAAGACTTCCAGAAGGACACCGAGTAGCCTTAACTTTATCTAAAGAAGTTAGCGGTAGAGGTTCAAGCTTCGTTATTAGAAAATTCCCTAATAGCCCGCTTACTATAACTCATTTACTTATGCTTAAAACCTTAAGTCCTCTTGAAGCAGCATATCTATGGCTTATAGTTGAAGCCCAAGGACTAGTTTTCATAATAGGTGCTATGGCTACCGGTAAGACATCCCTTTTACAATCATTAACCACTCTAATACCTCCAGATGCTAGAGTAATAACAGTTGAAGATACACCAGAGCTTCGATTACCTCATACGCACTGGGATCCCCTATACACTAGACGATCATATGTTCCAGGAGACACATGGATGAACATAGACTTAAACGATTTAGTAAAGTTTGCTTGGAGAAGAAGGGCCGAATACATAATAATCGGAGAGGTTCGCGGAGAAGAAGTGCAAGTTCTTGTGCAAGCAGCAGCCAGCGGCCATGGCGGTCTTACAACATTTCATGCTGATAATGTTGATTCAATGATATTAAGACTAACATCCCCTCCTCTCAATGTTAAGCAGTCCTTTCTTTCCCTCATTTGGTCAATAGCTGTTATGAGGAAGCTTAGAAGCAACATAACAGGTAAGATAGTTAGAAGACTAACTGAAATATATGAAATCCTAATAGAAGGAAACGAAATATGTAAATTAAAAATATTTTCTTGGAACCCTAGAAATGATAAGCATGAACCAGATTCTGTAGAGGAAGTTGTTAGTAAAAGTTATAGATTAAAAACTATTGCGGAAAGGTATGGGCTTTCTAAGAAAGACTTAATAAAGGAATTATATGAGAGAAAACGATTTCTTGAAGAATTAGTTAAAGACGAAATTTTCGATTACGAAGCAGTTTCGGAGAGGCTATTCAAATTTTACTTTCAGAAAAGAGGCCTAATATGATGTGGAAGCTTAAGTTTTCACGGCAAACTTTAGAAACCAAGATATGTTCATTCATGCTTAAAAACTACTATTTCAAGAGGGTTGTATTGAAACTTGACAAATTATATTCCTCTTTGGCCTTAAAAGCTGGATATTATGGTTCAACGGTAAGGAAGCAGTGCTTACTTACGTTCATGTCCTTTATTTTCTTAATACTAATGGTCCCCCTATTAGTAATAAGCGTAGGTGTTTTCAAGCTATTCTTCACATTACCTTTAATAATAACGTTACCTATACTGCCTCAGCTAATATTTCTCCTTAACCTAAAAAGCTTAGTCTCGAAACGAAGAAACGGTTTGAAAAAGGAGTTCCCTTATTTCGTTCTTTACATAGCCACTTTGCAATCAGCGGGCGTCCCTCTTCACATGTCATTATATAAAGTAGCTAAAACAGATATTTTTGAGAACATTAAGAAGGAGGCAATGATTTTTCTGAGAGATGTAAGATTGCTTGGAAAAGACCCCTTAACAGCATTAGATTCTTTAGCCAAGAATAATCCTTATAAACCCTTCCAAGACCTCATTTTCGGATATACATCCATATATAAAAGTGGAGGAGACTTGGTTCGTTATCTTCATGAAAAAGTTAGGGATAGTTTTAAAGAATTAAAGTTTCAGTGGAAAATGTTTGTTGAAAGAAGCATGGACTTAGGTGAATCGTTAACAACATTTTTTGTAATTTCAGTATTAATAATACTTTTAGCGTCACTTATACTTTCAGCAGAATTTCTAACCACCATAATGCTTCTTAATATAGTTATTTTACCTATTGCTCTAATAGTTTCCTTTACAACTATTGAGTCGCTTATACCAGAAAATGTATCGAAGCTACTGGTTCCTAAAGTGCAGATAATATTAAGTATACTAGTGTCGATACTAACGTTTATTTTAACGTACTATGTTGCTAAAGAATTTACCATAGCGATTCTATTCTCGTTACTCATAGCGTCATTTATAAGCGGTATTCTATATGTATTAAAGGCTAAGGTTCTAAAGGAAATAGAGGAAGGCTTACCGAAACTTCTTAGAGACATTACAGAATTTAGAAAACTAGGCTTCACACCTGCTCAAGCAATTGCTAGACTCATTCTTTTTCGCAAGTACAATAAAAGCTTAGACACAATACTCAATAAAATAGCTATGAATATTAGGGCGGGATTAGGTTTTAAAGATATACCTAAAACTGGTTCATGGCTTTTCGACTACACCACTTTCTTACTTGAAGAAATAGAGGAAAGTGGTGGCGGAACTCCTGCTATGCTAGAAGATTTAACACAGTGTGTCTCCGATGTAATGCACTATCGTATAGAAGTTAGGAAGTCACTTAGAATATATGAGATACTGGCTTACATAGCCCCGCTAATCCTTATTTTCTCCCTATTTCTAACACTTAAGCTCGTAAGCATTCTCTCCCTTTCTGAAATAGCCCTATTACTTACGAATCTTGGGGTTCATATCGAACATTCAATGCTATCGCTACTTAAAATAACAATAATTGAAACATCCATTATATTATCATTGCTTACAAGCAAAATTGTTGATTTAACGGCGAAAAACACTTTAAGAGCATCAATAGTGTTATTTATTTCACTAGTAGGTTTCATTACTATTCCTCAAATAGTTGATAGTATCATAAGTTTAGCTACTTAGCTTCTTTCTCATATACTCCATCATTTTTTCATAGAGTTTCCTAAGCATCCTCCTTCTATCTTCCATCAGAACTATGTCGGAATATCCTTGAAGCACTATGTTATGTGAGAATGGGCTTGGAATAAGCTTATTCATGAGTATCTTCACACTTATTTCATTACTTTCTATTTTCCTCAAAACTTCTATTGCATGACCTATATCCATGAAGTCCTCAAGTATTTCTCGAAAAGTTTCCTTTAACACTGGAAAATCCCTTATTTCTTCAATAGCTTTTAAGAGGTTTTGTGCATTAATTTGAAGTTTATGAACAGATTTTTCCCTGTTCATATATCTCTTGAGAAGCATGAATGATCTTTGAGCGCAATGCCTAAATCTTCTCTTAAGGAGTTCAGTATTTCTTAGCGCTTCTTCAAGTATTTCCCTAATATTGTCTGATTTGACGCTTGCCAATAATTTATTGACTGTTTTTTCTGAAACATCTCTGCCAACTATGGTTAGCATGAAACCATTGTCGGTAACCGTTACTTTCACGTTAGACTCCATGAGACGTGAAAGTATAAAAGCATAAGCCCTACTTAAAGCGTCATTAACTCTTCTACCAAAAAGCGTATGGAAAATAATGTTTGTTTTCCTACCCTCTCTAAAGACTTCTACAAGCACTAATTTATCGTTTGGAACATTCTTTTCTGCAAACAAGTATTGCTCTAAAACGTAATTGTAAATGTCTTCGGCTGCACGTTCGTCGAGAAAGTAGTTTTCTTTAATGAACTTAATTATTTCATTTTTCCCTAAGCCTTTACTTATCATTTCAGCTATTTTTCTCCTAAATTCACCTACAAGCAATGCTGAATCATATGAGAGAGGAAGCATTTCACTAAACCATGTAGGTACGGTTGGTCTTTCTCCCTCCACAGGTTTAACAAGTGCTAAGGAACCATAACTTCTCTTGAACTTATACGTTCTTCCGCCGAGAACGAATATGTCGCCGGGCATAAGTATTTGTAAGAACTGCTCATCTATAGTGCCTATGTACTTTCCGTCTTCCGAAATAACTGTTATTTTTGCTTCATCAGGTATTGTTCCACTGTTCATATAATATATCATCCGCGTTTTCCCTCTACCTCTCCTTCCGAAAACGCCTTCCTCTTCGTCGAACCATATTTTTGCATAAACTCTTTGCGCTTCAAGATCCCCTATTTTACCGCTTAAATATTTAAGAACATTAATGAAGTCTTCGAAAGATAGTTTATGGTAATTATAACTTCTTTTAACAAGCTTGTAAGCTTCATGAATTTCCCATTTTCTTTCAAGAGCCATACCAACTATGTGCTGAGCTAAAACATCTAAAGGATTTTTAGGTATTCTAACGTTGTCTATTTTTCTTTCCAAAGCTGCTTTAGCTAAAACCGTGCACTCGACTAAATCATCTCTATCAACAACAACTACTATTCCCTTACTTACATTACGAAGTCTATGTCCAGCTCTTCCTATTCTCTGAAGGAGCCTACTAACACTCTTAGGGCTGCTTAGCAAAACTACGACATCTATGTAACCTATATCGATACCTAATTCAAGCGATGTTGAGCAAACAACAACTTTAAGTTCTCCACGTTTAAGTTTTTCTTCAACAGTTAATCTTATATCCCGGCTTAAGCTACTATGGTGTGCTTCAATTTTGTCTGCGTCAAGTATCTTGTTTTCTTTAAACATTTTTCTTAACTTAAAAACAACACGTTCTGTAGCGCTACGTGTGTTTGTAAATATAAGTGATGTTCTATGTTTGAGAATAATGTCTTTTAATGTTGAATATATTGCTTCATTAATTTCGCTTGCTGATGCCGTTACGATATTTCTTAATGGACTTATAACCTTTATTTCTGTTGGTTTAGCGAATCTAGCATCAACTATTTTGCATGGCCTAGGTTTTCCATCATCACTGTATCCTACAAGAAACTTCGCGACTTCCTCTAAAGGAGCTATTGTGGCACTTAACCCTATTCTTATTAGAGGTCTGCCTACGAAGCTCTCTAATCGCTCAAAAGATAAGCTTAAGTGTGCTCCTCTTTTACTGCTACATAACTCATGAATTTCATCAACAATTATCCACTTAACGTTCCTTAAAGTTCGTCTAAAGCGAGGGGCGACTAATGCTATAGCGAAGCTTTCAGGAGTAGTTATCAATATGTGAGGAGGGCTCTTTATCATACGTTGTTTCTCATATGGTTTAGTATCACTTGTCCTAACGGCAACTTTAATCTCAGGTAACTCATAGCCCAATTCTTCAGCTACTTTCATGATTTCATTAAGGGGTTCTATGAGGTTACGTCTCATATCGTTATTTAAAGCTCTTAAGGGGCTAACATAGACTACGTAAACATAGTTTTCTAATTTCCCATTTTCTCCTAAATAAAAGAGTTCATCAAGGATGCCTAAAAAAGCTGCTAGAGTCTTACCAGTACCAGTCGGTGAAGATATTAACACATTATTTCCTTTCTTAATTTCCGGAATAGCCATTAGCTGAGCTGGAGTGAAGTGCCCATATTTCCTTTTAAACCATTTTGCAACATAGGGTCTAAGTAGGGAAAAAACACTTTCCTCACTATACTTTCCACTAACATATTCAATACTCTCAGAGGTCATTGTTCCATGTAATTCTGCAACTTCTCCCCTAGGTTCTATAGGTAGGGCCTTTAAGTCTTATGTCACCCCATATGTTACTTGCTTCAATAAGCCAACCGGCAAGTATTCTAGCTAATTTTCTTCTAGCATCCTCTAGCTCATACTCTATATTGTAAACCTCTTTTAATGCTTTGGCCGCTAATGCTGCATTAACTCTACTTAACATGTATGTTTCAAGTTTTTCAAGAAGCTCCATGAGACTTATTAGCTCTCTTTTTGAAAGAATTTTGAGTAAGTATTCGAAATCTTCATGTCTCAAAGTGGCTTTCTCAGCTAATTCCCTACTCTCCTTTTTAGCTAATTCCCAATACTTAAATAGAGGCTCATAGTCGGCAACAATGTCTCCACTAGCTAGTATAGGTTTTCTTTTACCCACTATCTTAATCACCCATTAAAGAATACTTAAAATATGCTAGGTTATAAGCTAAACTGTAACTGTAGAATCAATGCTTTAAGGGTTTAGGAATTGGGTAAGATAAGCTTAGCAATACTTGACCTAGACATGACTCTTGTCGATACATTACATAGATTTTACATAGTGTATAATGAGGTTAGAAAACTCTATGGGCTTAGAAAGATAAAATATGAGGAGTTCCTTGAAAACTTTAGAAAGGATAGATTAACAGAAATACTTGAACCTTTATCTCAAAAAGAAAGAACTTCTTTTTGGAAAAAGTTTAGGAGAATTTACAGTCATTACAGAAGCATCCATGATAAACCTTATGAGGGAGCCAAGGAGGCCCTCATGTATCTTAGAAAGAAAAACATTAAGGCAGTGGTAACTACGGGAAGGGAAATAGAACCTAAGTATATATGGAATGAACTCGATAGTTATGGGCTAAGCGCATATGTAAACAAGGTTTACACATTAATTCAACAGGATCCTTCAGATGAAGACCTTCTCTTTTCGAGAAAAGGTGTTTTAGCATTAATACTTAAAGAGTACGGTGTAAATCCTTGTGAAGCAATTTTTGTTGCAGACTACTGGGTTGATATGGAATCTGGAAGAAAAGTTGGCGTAATAACAGTAGGTGTTTTAACAGGGTTAAAGGATAAGCTAACACTGATAAAGCATGGGGCACAGTATGTGATAACAGGTATTTGGGAGCTACCGAGCTTGCTTAACAAACTTCTTAATGACAATGGCGAACAAAGCTAGGAACAGAGCCCAGAAAAGTAGGAATAAATAGTCCATAGTTTCTCTTTCAAAAAATATTATTTTAACGGAAGTCAGAACGAAATTAACTATTGAAATTAGGAAAGCCAGCAACACCATTATCCTGTATGTTCTCTTTAAAACTTTAGAACGAGCCATAATATTTCACGAGAAAATAGCTTTAACCAAGCATCTTAAATAGTTTTACTAATTAAGGATTAGTGGAAAAAGCCATGGTGAAATTCAAATGCCCCACCTAAATCGGTTAAAGAGAGTGAAAAAAATTATTGAAAGTAAAGATGTCGACTGCCTCTTATTTTCGGATATTTCAAACATATACTATATTTCACATTTTAAGGGATTCGAAGGAGTTTTACTTATAATACCTAAAGATGGAACATCAGAACTTTATGTACCAAAGCTTGAGTATGAAAGAGCCTTAGAGGAATCGGAAAACGTCAATATAAATGTTTATAGTGAAAGTCTTGAGCAAGCAATTAAAGATTTCATTGGAAAGTTAAAGTGTAAAAAAATAGGTCTACCATACTTTAAAACAAGTCTTTGGCTAGCTAATAAGCTTTCGAAAATTTCTCAAGAAATAAAGCTTGAAGACATTTCGAAGGAGATCATGGAGGTAAGAGCTATTAAAGATATTGATGAAGTAGAGGCAATTAAGAAAGCAGTTAAAATAACTGAGAAAGGATTTGATGAAGCCTTGAATATTCTTAGTGAAGGCGTTAGAGAATTAGACGTTGCCGCGAAAATAGAGTATACTTTTAAAGTTAATGGAAGCTATGAAGTAGCATTTCCCTGCATTGTGGCTTCAGGGCGCAACTCAGCTTTACCTCATGCAACAGCTTCCGAGAAGACAATTAGAAGAGGGGAAATAGTAGTTGTAGATATAGGTGCTAAATACATGGGATACTGCGGCGACCTAACGAGAACTATAAGCTTAGGGAGTGTAAGTAGTAAGCTTAAAGACATATTCTACGCTGTTCTTGAGGCTCAAAAAGAAGCCATAAGGAAGATTAAACCCGGGATCAAGGCTTCAGAAGTAGATGCAGCTGCCCGAAATGTACTTAAAGAATATGGATACGATAAGTTCTTCACGCATTCAACAGGTCATGGAATAGGAATTGAAGTTCATGAATATCCCAGGCTCAGCAATAAATCGAATGCTACGTTAAAGACAGGAATGGTAGTAACAGTTGAACCCGGGGTTTACATTAGAGATCTTGGGGGTATAAGAATAGAGGATGACGTGTTAGTAACCGATTCTGGATATGTTATTCTGTCAACATATCCTAAAGACCTTATAGAGTAGATAAACGGATGTGAGTGTTAATGAGTTTGGATGTAGACAATATACTTTCTATAGCTATTGAAGCTGCGAAAAATGCTTCTAAATGGCTAAGGGAGGTTCAAGAGGAAGAAGAATATTCGGATCTTGTAAGGTTAAGTGAAGAAGATGTCACAAGGAAATTCGATGTTGAAGCAGAAAGAATTATCATTGACGTTTTTATAAGGGATCATGTAAATGCCGTTTTCGTTAGTGAGGAATTAGGTGTTAAAAGTACTTCTGAAAACCCGGAATACATCGTTGTTATTGATCCTTTAGATGGAAGTAATAATTACGTTGCAAATATACCTTACGCTGCAGTAAGTGTAGCTATTTCCAAATTCCGTAGGAATGCTACATTAAATGACATATTTGTTGGAGTAGTTTCTGAGGTATTTAGAGATAACATATACTATGCCATTAAAGGTCATGGTGCGTACGAAAATCAGGTAAAGCTTAAGAAACCAAGAAATATAGGTAAACCATTCATTTTAGGTTATTTAAACTATGAATCTTACGATGTGTTTAAAGAGCTTGAGAAAATTTTCGGCCCATTCAAACTAAGAAGCTTAGGTTCAGCCAGTCTCGACATAATATATGTTGCTAAATCGGCAGCTGGCTTATTTTTGGATTTAAGATCTAAACTTAGAAATGTCGATGTTGCCGCAGCATTGCTTATACTTAAAGAAGCCGGAGGTAAAGCTAAAAGCTACCATCTAAATCTCGCTAATGTTTCAATATGTAATGTTGAAAAAATACTCTCAATAGCTGCCTTCAGTAAAGAATGGAGTGTAAGATACGAGGAAACAGTTGACAACATTGTTAATAAAGTTTTTAAGAGAAAATAGGCTATTTCCAACCCGCCATTTCAGCAATTAAAGGTGTTATATTGGACTCTATGATTCCTGCAACTAGGAAAACTAAAGATAAGCCTATAACGAAAATCGCCGTTTTCTCCAAATCCTGAGATAACTCATTTAAAGTTACTTGTCTCCTCCTATACATTATCATCTTAAACCCTAACAATATTCCGGAAGCGCTTGACAGTAGGAAAGCAGGTATCTCTATTATTCCATGAGGTAGTATTATTGCAGATGCTCTTAATGGGTCGTTTATTGTAGCGAAAATTACACCTATAACGTACCCGTTAAATAATGTCGAGATTGTTGAAGGTATTGCGTAAACTATTCCTGACATGGCGGTAGATAGTGATGTTCTCCAGTTGTGGAAGAAAATGTCTAGTCCGAGAAATATTCTATTGTAGACTTTAAATTCTGGATTAAGCTTTCCAGGAACTATTATTCCGGAGTTTATGAGTACAGATCTTATTTCCGGATCTACAGTTAAATATCCTAGACCGAAGCCTAACATAAAAACTATTAACGTTAGTGTTAATGCTAAGAAACCATACTTGGTGGTGAAGAACATTTTTACGAGCTTTAACCCTTTGTTTAGAGTTTTGTAAGCCAATTTTAAAGTTAGCTTTGTTTCTGTAGGTTGCTGAAAAGCCTCATTATTGTGGGCTTCATACACTGCGACCAGGTATAGGTGAAGTATAGGGATTATAGCTAAACTTATAATTATACTCACTAAACTACCTAAGGTTACGTAAAAGGTTTCAACAGCGGACTCTATAGCTATAGCAATTAGCGAAACCGCTATGAGGGCTGAAAAGTAAAGTATTATGGCTCCGAGTTCTGTTTTAGCTATAGTAATGCTTCTTATAATGCTTTGAACAGGCGTATTAGCATCAACTGAAGCAGCAATGGGAGCAAAAATAAGTGCTAAGTAAATTATTAGTGCTATGATTACTCCTGCAATAAATGTTAAAGCCGAAAAACCTAGTTCTTCAATAGAACCCTTAACTATTTTCTCTAAGCTAAAGTAGAAAAGCATAATTGATGGTATTAATGGTGCTGCCGTAAAAAGATATATTAGCATGTTGGTTTTGAACACGTTAATCCAGTTTCTAAAAGCTGACTCTAGAAAGTACCTTGTACTAACCTCTTTCTCTACTAGAAGTTTCTGAAGAAATGGGTAAAGCCCTGCTTTAACGAAGCTGTCAAAAACTATGATTGTGAAGAGATATGCTACGCCGGCTATGCTAAGAGTTACTATTATTGGTTGTATTATTTCGGGTGAGGTTAGTGCTTCAAAGTTTCCTTTAATAATGAAATCTGCGATTTTAGGTATCAAGTTAAATGCTCTAAAGTAGCTTAGAAGAGCAAGAAATGCTATAACTATTACTGCTTGGCCCACAATAACTCCTGCTTCATAAATCATGAAGGGTAATATCATTTTAGGGTGAACTAAAATATACTTGTATCCGTATTTTAAAACATCAGTTGGTTTCTTCACTAAAACGTTGTTTTTAAGCATTTACCTTTTTCCCTCAAAGAAGTCAAGTAGCGTGTACTTTTTCTTTCTCCCACACTCCTTTAACATTCTATACATGTTAGCTAATACTTTAAAGTCATCCTTTATTCTGGACTTAAGTTTTGGATTATAAAGTGCAGCAGCCGGATGGTATGTTGGCATTATTTTCACTTCAACGTTTTCTATGCTAGTTTCTCTTACAATACCTCTATCCTTACTCATGCTTTTAAACACTAATCCAGCTATTTGGAAAAGAGTTTTCGTAGATATTCTACCTAAGGTGACTATTACCTTGGGTTTAATTAGCTTTATTTGTTCAAGAAGATAAGGTAAGCATGCGTTTATTTCATCGTCTAGTGGGTCTCTATTATGTGGAGGTCGACACTTAATAACGTTTGTTATGAAAACCTCTGTTCTCTTTAAACCTATTTCCTCTAAAAGAGCTGTAAGTAGTTTCCCGGCAGCGCCTACGAAGGGTCTACCTTCTTCGTCCTCTTTTGCTCCAGGAGCTTCACCTATGAACATTATTTCAGCATTTAAAGAACCCTCGCCAGGAACAGCGTTTCTTCTGTTTCTGTAAAGTCTGCATTTTTTGCAACTAAGTATTTTCTCGACAATTTCAGCCCATAATTCATCCTTGTCACTCATTAAGTATTCACTCCTAACTGTTTAATTGAGAGCATTTGCTCAGAGGCCTACCTTCTCTATCACTTCTTCAACTCCTAGCCTGTTCATCATCGCTTAACTAGTCAATTATTATATAGTGTAGTTTAGGAAAAAATTTACCGTAAATTAGGTGGCTAAGTTTTGAAGGAAAATTTCGCAGAGTATGCAGTGTACACACTACTTAACCTTATTCCTATAGGTAAAGTTACAACTTATGGTTCATTAGCTAAAGTCCTTAATGTTCATCCTAGGGTAATTGGTAGAATACTTGCTAAAAATAGGGAGTTAGTGAAAATCCCTTGCCATAGAGTTGTTAAATCAAACGGTGAATTGGGAGGATATAGTGGTAGCACAGTGAAGTTTAAAGCTAAACTGCTAATGCTAGAGGGTGTTAAGGTTTATGAGAGAAACGGTAAGTACTATGTTGATAAGGAGTGTATTTTAGACATTTTCTCCGAACTTTTTAGCGCCAAAAATCTTAGGTAAAGTTACTCCGCGTTGACCCTGATATATTCCTTGGTAAGGTTTCTCTACGGGACTTGTTAACTTAGCGAAAACCACGTGGATAAACCTCTTACCAGCATAAAGCTTTACTGGAAAAGATCCTCCAATAAGCTCAATAGTTAACTGTCCTTCAAAACCACCATCAATAATTGTTGGTGGCAAGGCCATGCCCAATCTAGCATAAGTGCTTCTTAAGTTAACGAACCCCATAAGTTCTGGTGGAAGTTTAATGTATTCTAAAGTGTGAAGTAAAACGCGCTCATTGGGGTATATTATGAATTCTGAGCCTTCCTCTACTTCGTAGAAGTCCTCTATATTGGCTTCATACGTTTTTTCAACGTCAAGTATTTTGCTTGTTCTCTTAAGTCTAGCTATGGTATTGCCAAGTCTCAAGTCTAAACCGTTTTCTCTAATTATTGATTCATCAAATGGCACTATTTTTAACCTACCAGATTTAATATAGTTTCTTAAATCAAAGTCGCTAAGAATCAATCTTGATTACCCTTTTATGTTGAATAGAGAGAGTAGAAGAAAAATTTTTATTACTTTCTTAAGCACCCTAGTTCGTCAAGTTTATAGTATATTTTCTTAACTACTTCGTAAATTTCTTCTTCTCTTTTCGCTCCCGTTACAACCATTTTCCCCGAGCTGAAAATGAGCAGTACGACTCTTGGCTCATCCATTCTATATATGAGGCCCGGAAACTGCTCTGGTTCATACATGCAATTTTCTAGTAGTAACGCTGCCATTTCCAGGTTTACTTCTACACCTAAATTTGCTGAAGCAACAATGTTCTGTATTTGGACTCTAGGTCTTCCAGTAATTATTATCCCATTTTCCCTAAGAATCTTAATTATTTTCTTTACAGCTCTTTTCAAATTATCTGTGCTTTTCGCTCCCGTTACAACCATTTTCCCTGAACTAAAAATTAACGCTGTAACTCTCGGCCTATCAAGTCTAAATACAAGCCCGGGAAATTGTTCGGGATTATATTCTACACCAGGTATGCTTCTCTCAATAGCATAAAGATCTATTTTCTGGTCGAGAGTTACTGTTGACACAATATTCTCTATTTTAACACTAATTCTAGGCGTTGTCATAAGTGTCATCCCTAGAATAGCGTTTACAGTGTTTAAAAAGCTTTTTAAATTTTATAAACTTACCTAGTATAGTTGTTTAAAAATGGCTAAAATATTTCCGCCATAGGTAAGTCTTTGAGAGTAGGTAGCTCTAATATTCCTAACTCCTCATCTATCATGTATGGTTTAAAATAATCTATTAAACCGTACTTTTTAACCAGGGGTGATAGGTAGTTTTCTCTTTCAAGAGATACCGTGTTTCCTGAAGCATAAATGCTTAGAGGAGCTAAAACCAGTAATTCCTGGTTCGTAACCAGTTTTCCCTTTAAAAAACACGGGAACTTATATGTTACACCTAGTTCGTCTCTTAAAGCTACACTTGGATGCTCATGCCCTATTATTATAATTTTTACTGAGTACTTTGCTGGATCAAAAAGTTCGTGGCCATGAACAAGCATTATACTATTTAGAACAAGTTTATCTATGAAACCTACACCTAAATCTTCAAGAACTAATGATACGTAGTTATCATGGTTTCCTCTAATAACAGTTATTTCTTTAATACCTTTACTCCAAAGATGCTCGATGAGTTTAGTTATTTCCTCCCTTTCCTGCTTAAGCAAACCGCCGAAATGATGTTTTAAATCACCATTAATAACTACTCTTCTAGGATAAACTACGTTAACCATTTTATCAATCAACTCAAGAATTTTTTTCAACTGAACTCTTGGAACAAAAATACCCTCATAAGCAACGGAACTTTCAAACCCTAAATGTATATCGGCAATAACAAGTAAATCATGTTTCCTAATAAATAAGCCAGGTAAGCCGCTTAAAACGTAAATGTTATCACTAATAGTGTAAAGCAAACTAGCAAACACCTAAGATGGGAAAATAAGTAATGTGGCGGGCCCGCCGGGATTTGAACCCGGGACCTACGGGTTTCTCCTGAAACCCGCCCTCTACCCCTCTTTATTCTTATAAAAAGACCCTTTTTAACTATTGCGTGGTTAACGAAACTTAGCGTATAGAGGTAGTTTTCTCACAACATTAAAGCTGTTTTATGTAAAATAGCAGCGTGTAACTGTTATTAATGGGGTTTTAAAAGGAAGGGGTAGAGGGCGGGCTCCATTAAGAGCCCCGACTAGCCAGCCTTTAAAGGCTGGCTATCCGTCGCTCTAACCAGGCTGAGCTACGGGCCCTCATCTACACCTATTTTTACCTTGTATTTTTAGGCTTTTCTATTTATTGACTTTGCTAATTTATTGCTAAGGAGATAATAGATGAAATTGCCAAGGTTAACTTGGTTTGATAAATCATGTCTTTATAGATGCTCTTCGATTAATCTTTAAATCAACTCATAAGACCTTGCCATTTAATAATATTTTTAGGCAAGAAAACGGTAAATATAATCATTTATTAAGGTTTAAATAGCTGTTTTCATTTTAATGTTTTCTTAGATGATGAGGTCGACATAGGCTTAGCCTTACGCAGTGACGAGGGGTCGATAGGCTGATTCTATTATGCGAGGTGTAGTATGAATTGGTTAAAGTTTATGATTTCAAGAATATACCTGTTGAAGTGAGAGAGAATTATTATAGAAGCATTTTTGAATCTTTAAACATAAATGAATGTTCACTTGGCTTACTTAAAGTCATTATTCCTGCTCAAACAGTTGCCAAAAAACATTATCACAAAGAACATTTTGAAATATTCATTTTCCTAAATGGGGAAGGAGAAATTAAGATAGAGAGCACTGATGGTACCCGTCAATACAAGATATCTAAGGGAACAATAATGATAGTTTACCCTGGAGAAAAGCATGAGGTAAAAGCTTTAAATGAACCATTAGAAATACTTGCAATAAAAATACCGTTTAAGCCTGAAGATAAAGTAGTTGAAGGATAGCTTAATGTTCAAAATACTTCACATAAGCGACATACACTGTCAACATAGCTACCTAGAGTACATTATAGAGTATGCTGAGTCGGAAAACTTCAACTTAATAGTTGTTTCAGGAGATTTAGAATGCGATTTCGTAGCTGAAGCATTAGCAAACGCTAAAACAAGAGTATATGCTGTACCAGGAAACTTAGATGATAATTACATTATAGATTTAATGGAAGAATATGGAATAAACATTAAGGGGGAAATAGTTAAAGTAGAAAACTACTACATTATAGGTTACTCACTAGATATTGAGGAAAAAGTAGAATTAGAAAGACCTGTCATGGAGAAAGCAATAGTAATATCCCACTACCCACCTTACGGCACTAGAACTGATGTTGCATTTACGGGAACCCACATAGGTAAAAGGTATTTGAGAAAGTTTATTGAAACATATCAGCCATTGCTTCTCCTATGCGGACATGTTCATGAATCAAGGGGATTAGATGTAATAGGTAGAACGAAAATAGTAAATCCCGGCTCATTAGCTGAAGGATACTATGCAACAATAATCCTTCCAGACCTAGATGTTGAACTTAGGAGAGTAGAGGGTATATGAAATGTTCATTAAGAATAGGAAAGAACTAGAGGAAAACATTGAATGTAGTAAATGTAGGGAAGCTAGGAAGAAAATTCTTGACACATTAGAGGTTGTTTTGAAGGCAGCGGATCCTGAAAAAGCTGTAAAGAAAAATGTTTCAATAGGAAACGGATTTGTTGAAATATGTGGGGAAAAATTTAGGTTCAATAGGCTTTACGTTATAGGTTTTGGGAAAGCGTCTAGAGGAATGGCTAAAGCTGTAGAGGAAGTTTTTGGAAACATGATTGCGGAAGGTGTGATAGCTTTACCTAAGCAACTTTCTAAGAAATATGTTTTAAGAAAAATAAAGGTAATTCCTTCATCCCACCCTATACCTGATGAGTCAAGTGTTAAAGCAGCTAAGGAAATAGTTAGAATTGCTGAGAAAGCGTGTGAAAAAGACTTAGTACTAGTTTTAATATCAGGTGGAGGCTCAGCTTTAGCAGAGTTGCCAAGACCTGAAATATCAATTAGCGATTTGAAAGAAACAACAGAGGTTCTACTCAAATCTGGAGCTTCAATAGATGAAATAAATACTATTAGAAAGCATCTTTCACTATTTAAAGGTGGGTGGCTTGCTAAGAAGATTTATCCAGCAACAACGGTTTCACTAATAATATCTGATGTCGTAGGAGACCCTATAGAATTCATAGCTTCAGGACCTACGGCTCCAGATTCCACAACATTTAATGATGCATTAGAAATAGTTAGAAAATACGGTATTGAAAATAAGCTTCCACTTAACGTTTTAAATATTCTCAAATTAGGAGCTAAAGGAGCTCTTGAAGAAACACCTAAACCCGGAGACAAGATTTTTGAAAAAGTACATAACAATATTATCGCTAGTAACATGGTATCGCTTAAAGCTGCTCAACAGTATGCTAAGGAAAAATTAGGGTTAAACACGTTAATCTTAACTTCGAGAATTCGCGGGGAAGCAAGACATGTTGGAGTTGTTTTGGCCTCAGTTCTCGAAGAAATATACTATAATGATACGCCATTGAAAAAACCATCTCTAATTTTAGCTGGGGGAGAAACAACAGTAACTGTCGTAGGTAAAGGGGTTGGAGGAAGGAATCAGGAATTAGCTCTCTCAGCTGCAAAAATAATTAGGGGACTCCATGGAGTAGCCTTAGCGAGCATTGGAACAGACGGTATCGATGGCGTAACCGAAGTTGCTGGGGGAATTGTTGACGCACATACCCTAAATAGGGCTTTGAATTTAAACATGAAGATAGATGATATTTTATCTGAAAACAACAGTTACTTCCTCTTTAAGAAGCTAGGGGACTACATTTACACAGGACCTACTGGAACAAACGTTAACGATGTATTTGTGGGTGTTGTTTTATGAGTAATTTTGGTGAGAAGAAAAAGCTTTATTTAAGCTTAATTGAAGCAGCTGAGAAAATAAGCGACTCTAAAGTAAGAGAGGCAACGTTAAGCATTCTGAAGGAGCCTAAAATAACTTTTACTAATGTGGAAGCTAAAATCCCCGTTTATGAAGCACCGGCTGCTCCGAGAAAACACCATGCATATCCTGGTGGACTTATTGAACATACATGGGCTGTTTTAATAATAGCTAAGAGTTTAGCTGAAATTTTCGAGAAAACCTATGGTGTAAGGGTTAATAGGGATCTTGTTATAGCATCGGCTATACTTCACGACATTTTCAAGTTTTACCAGTATGAAAAAGACCCTATAACTGGAGGTTATAGGCCTAGAAGTGATTGGTATCTTAGCCATGAATTTGCAATTATAGCTGAACTTTCTAAACGAAACGCTCCTGAGGGTCTTATAAGATGTTTAGCTGAAATGCATGGGAGCGTACCGGCAAGCATGATTGAATCTGAAATAACCAGGTTTGCTGATTCAGTTGATGCTAAATTTGTAGGGAAACTTCAGGATATAGTTTGGAATGCTTGTAAGGATGTTGAACTAATAACTAACGGAAAATATCTTGCTCAGAAGCTTTATCCGCAAATTCTAATGGCTAAAACTATTTTCGAATTAGCGAAAATATTTTATGATAAAGGAAGAGATGAGCTTGCAAAATACATTCTCAAGTTTGCTGAAAAGAACCTGTGAAAAAGGAGGAGAGGGTTGCGGAGGCGGGGTTCTCGAGATACTCCTACCCTCATTCCCCCCTGTAAGAGGGGCGTTGGGCGGAGTTACTACCATTTACATTCTTGGCACAGAATAATATAAACTTTTAAAAGAAATAGGTATTACTTTATCATGGTAATTAGGAATACTCATGATTTATTAAGCCAAATGATTTAAAAAGGTATTACTTAAGCTATTTTGCATCATTTACTTCAATTTCAGTATTATCGTTTATTGAGCCACTCCCTAAAATCAGCATATGTTTTCCTATAAAGCTCTGATGACTCAAGCTTCCTAATATTTCTCTTGTACTTAATTGCTTCACCAATAGTGTGTATTCCTTTAAGCTTAATCCATTCATTAATAGGTATACCATGCTCCTTCTGTATTCTATCCCTATAAAGGTCTGGTAGTACGTTAAATGCGCAGAATGGAATAACCTTACCTCCCGGAACAAGGTAGTGTATACCGCACCTCATAACTCTTTGTATATCGTAATTGTAAAGGTCCATGAAATGCATCATTCCTATGTAAAGGAATTTGTAATGGAATTCTCCGAGTGCTTCATAATTGTGTCTTACGAAAATATTGTATATTAGCTTCCACAAGTTAATGTCTTTAGGTTGTTTTTCGGAATCAATGAATTTCCTTAAATTGTAAAGTATTTTGAGACCTACAACATATCTGTTCTTACCTCTCCTTAATTCCTCTGTTTTCTCTTTTAAATACTCGAAAAATCCTTCAATATCAACAAACTCTGTTATTGGAGTGAATTCTACTGTTCCATCACTATTGTGTTTTACGTAAACATAGGTTGCCATACCGCAGGCCGGGTGAATGGGCATGTGTAGCTTTGGTTCTCCCGTAAATGCCTCTATGAAATCGGATATAACGTCTGTTATTGGAGTAGGGTACCATGCATCCCTACTTATTTGTCCATCGGTTTGTTCTTCAATATACTTTATTGCGTCAGGTATTGTTACTCTTGAGCGTTCTCTTTCGCTCTTAGGCATTTGCCCTGTTAAAGAGACTGGTTGGAAATTAACTCCTCTCACAATATCCATGTTTTTCGCTGCGAAAACAATTATTGCACCTAATTCGTCAGTGTTCCATCCCTTAATAATCGTAGGTACGAGAACAACACTTGTCATTCCTGCTTTTCTAAATGTGTTGAAAATGAAGGGTATTTCCCAATGATTCTTAAAGTTAACTGAAGGGCTTACACCATCGAAACTTAAGTAAACAGTGTTTAACCCTACTTCTCTAAGTTTCTTAGCTAATTCAATACCGTTAGGATCATAAGCAAACCTTAGTCCGTGAGTGTTTAGCTGAATATGTTTTATACCATGCTCCTTAATCATTTTAACAATTTCTACAAGATC
>Ga0180301_10000723_pt1 | contig 25717 bp, 34 predicted proteins | sample GuaBasSediGuay16_FD_121797 | JGI IMG/M metagenome (GOLD analysis project Ga0180301, IMG submission 121797) | Subseafloor sediment microbial communities from Guaymas Basin, Gulf of California, Mexico - Guay16, Core 4569-2, 12-15 cm | ecosystem: Environmental > Aquatic > Marine > Hydrothermal... | reverse complement strand
TAGGCAAGAATCAGACAAGCCTCGATGTAAGGCGTGTGGCGGTGAAATGGTTAAGGTTTTAGTATCCTACAAAAGCCCAAACAAGACCTATGGAGTACTTGCCGAGGAATTTGAATGTCTTAGATGCGGAAAGACATTTAAGATTAACAATAAGCACAAAACTCCTAAGGGAGGAGAAAGTGCCCGTATCAATAATAGACGTAAAAGAAGGCGATCTTGACAGAAGCAAATGTGAAGATACAGAGCAACAGATCCTAGACATTCTTAATCAGCAGCAGCTCTCTTTGAGAGAGCTGCTGTTTGTATTAGCATGTTTATTTATAGATATTGGTGGTTCTTTAGAAGAGCTTGACGAAATGCTAACCCGCGACGACATGTGGCGTAGATATGCTATTGATCCAACAATTGGCAATACTATGATAGCGCTTGGTGGCGATATCCTATACGAATGGCTTGAGCTGAAAGGAGATTTTAATGGAACAACAAGAGAGTAGGAGACCCCTTACCTACAGGATTTATAAGGGAATGGGTGGCAAGCAGGGCTGCTTCCAGTTTACGCTCTCGCCAGCCTACCGGCCAGGAGCGAGGAAAGAGGAAGGAGCCGTATTCATTGAGGCTGCTCCCACTATTGGTCAAAACAAGTACGACTGGGACAATAAGATTATTTTTGCCCTAGGTGTAAATGATATTGGTACTATCCTCACGGGATTTAGGACAGGTGGATTTAGCATCTACCATGATCCAGATGCTCAAACAGAGCAGCGCAACACCAGAGGAAAGAGACTTGAATTAGAGGCGGGTCAGCAGCCCGGCACGTTTTTTCTTCGCTTAAGTGAAAAATCTGGCGACAATGTTAAGAAAGTTAACATTTCACTTCAACCAAGCGAAGCCAGAATTCTAGTAACACTGTTAGAAGCAGCAATTCCACGTATTTTAGCTTGGTAAAAAGGAGAAAAGAATGAAAAGCCGTAAACTTACCGAAAAGATTATTCACGGCCTAATTGCATTCAGCATTCTGATTGCAATGGTAATATGCTTGCCTTCAAGATCGGTTGAAGGGACTCCTGCTAGCGGATATACATGTGAGCAGTTATTTGATGTTAGCACAAGAGCCGCAATCGATGCAGTTAAGGAACAGCGCGGTAAGATATTCCATCCTTCTGCCTCTGTATCGATCAAACTCCTTGACACCAGAGCACAGACCAGTCTACGTAAATGTCTTCAAGGAAAAGACAGTCGCTATCCAGCTATTCTCATGGATCTATTCCTATGGAGCAAGAATTTAATCACCAAAACTACTCCAAATGGAAAACAGCTAACGAAAGTAGTCTGCCTTCAAAAGCATATGCGCATGCTTATTTGGGGAAGGCGCGCAAGTAATGGAAAGATCATGATCGAGATTGAAGAGACACAGACAGTAGGATCAGTTACGATAGTAGATTGTCTACCTTTCTCTGGCAATAGTCGGTAGTTACCCAGGAAGCCATAGATGGTTAGCAAACTACCCCCAGAGCTATATGCTTTACATAAGATAGACCACTATGTAAGGTCTATTCTTGCAAATCCCGATTACGATCCATCCGCCACGACTATTGCATATTTTAACAAGATAGTAAACATCTGCGAGCTAGGTCTCAAGGAAGTAGATGACAAAGAAGAGCTTCTTAAGATATCTACTTCCCGCAAATATACAATCGCCGTAGTACCCATCTTATCTCTACAAACGTACGGTATCATGCTCAATCCTCCGAGCAGAGAATATAAGCCGCTTATCATGGCTAGATCGGCAAAAAGACCTGCCGCATCAACGGCCGAACTAGCATTCGATGGTATTTACGATGCAATTGGCCATTTGGCCAGATTCATGTTCCCGCGAGAGTACGACGAGGTAGTTATAAAGTGCTCTGACAAAGAGTGTGTTGATATGTTTCACGGTATATCTCCCAAGTCGGTACAGACGCAGAGCAGATTTATCAAGATTAGTGAAGTATTAAAGGAGTTTTGTCAAATTACAGAAAGACCAGTTAGTTTTGAATGGTGGCCTGTACGATCGGACACAGATGTTTTAGAAGCATATAGAGCAGCTATAGCCTATGCTTCTTCTTTTCCTGAGAACGAATACCGCAAATGATGGAGGACCTATGAAAATCCGTGCAGGATTCGTAAGTAACAGTAGCAGTAGTAGCTTCGTATGCGATATATGTGGACGTGAGGAAGGTGGCTGGGATATAACTCTTGAGGAAGCAGTCATGGCTTCCTGTGAGAACAATCACATTTTCTGTCAAGATCACATACTAAATACCCAAGACGAAATAGATCTTGTCTTGGAAGCCATCTATAGTAATGCTGACAGAGCGGAGGAATTTCGGGATTACCTGAAATGCAACGATTATACCCCTGAGGACATAAAGGGATCAAAAGGAAAATACATTATATTTAAATACACAGAAGAATTTTGCTGGGATCTTCCATTTTCGATATGCCCACTATGTAACCTCAAGGGTATTTCACGTCACGACGTCCTTATGCTTCTTCGTAAACTAACCGGCCTACACACCGACGAAGACGTGCTGAAAAAGTTGGAAGAATTAGGGATAAATTCTTACAAGGACTTTAGAGAGTGGTTAAAGGCATAGGTAGTTAATTAGTAATATTAATAGTATATTCTTAAAACCTACACAGCCTCCTATAGGAGAGCTTGATGGGAGAGCTTGATGAAAGAAATAGGAGTATTCGTAAGGGACGCTAGTCCAGAAGAGCTTGAGTTCACAAAGAAAATACTCTCTTCTTTAGAGCTTGATGAAACAAAATACGAAATTATTAACCTGGATTTAATTGAGCTAAAATCCGACAACATGTTTTCATACGGAATAGCCTTTGGAAGAGTATGTGGAAGATTGGTAAAAGATCATGTAAAAGACTTATTGGTACTAAGTCCGCTACCCAAACTGAGACCCTCTCCTAATAACAGTAAACACAGAAAGGAGGCATGGGAAAAGCTAACGGCATTTAAGGAAAGGATAGAGAGGGGTGTCGAAACAAATATTGATGGTGACTGGCAGTACGCAATACTTTCTCTTGGAGAAAAACGTGTATGTATTTTTGAGAAGAACAAACCGACAGACATAGAGGCTGATGTATTCATCAGTAGAGCGGATAGCAACCTCCTACTGGCAATGAAGGAAGCATTTAGAGCCGAGGCTGTCGTAATAGGCGAGAAGGAGGATGAATGAAAGAGTTCTTGCGAGTGGCTTTAAGGAACACGGTTATCAAAGAGGCGTTGATGATATTAGTTGGTGAACTGATAAGCACATATGCAAAGGCGACAATAGTTGTTTTAGAACGAAAAATAAATAAGCTATCTCCAAGAGAGCTTGATGTCACGACAGAAACAGGAGAAAAAGTTAAAGCAGAATTGGTTGACTGAGCGCGCTGCCAGTCACCTTTTTTTTATTCAGTAATAACAGCATATTAGAATACTAGCTTGACAATTACTTGCATATAAGTATAATGAAGAAATACTCACCTCTTATTTAACAAAGGAGCAAGAATGTCTGACACTCCCGAAAAATCCGCCAGACAAAGAGCCGAAGAACTAATGGGATACTTGAACAGGGACAAGGCGATTAACGAAATTTTTTCAGATGGCTGGGAAAGACAATATTTAATCTACGGTAAACCTCCACGAGAATGGCGTCGTTATTTTAGAGTGTCGATACCAGAAAGTCCCGACACAGCACAATGCAAAGCAATCGCTGCCAAACTCGCAAACCTCCTACAAGAAGCCACATTCTTCTATGCAGCCGCCGAGGCTCAGCTTGACGCTTTGTCTAGCGGTGAGTCGCGAGAGTATACGGCTGCGTTTAATAAATTGGTTGCTGAATATAAGGCAGCTAATAAGAATCTTCCTGCTAGTAAAACTCTAGAAACAATGGCCAATAGCAAGATAATGGATATTCGTGGGGCAATTCAAAATGCGCGCCTCATCAAGAATTTTTGGAAAAGAATTTTGGAAGGATTGGTTGAGGTTAGAAAAAACGTTGAGTTAGCCACCTGGAATAACAGTACTCAGGCAAAGCAGGAAATGTATGGTGGAGGGAATATCCCACAAAACCAACCCAATAGAGGTCAATACGGCAGCGAAGTTACTGCTGCAGTTGAAGAGGATAAAATCAATTCTTAGGAATTCAAGAAAGAGGAGTCAAATATGGACAAGAAGGTTAAAGAACTTGTTCCGCCCGGAAAAGAGCTTCCGCCCACAAACAATCCAGATATACCAGTGCCACCGACAAAAGGCGACAAGGCAATAAAATGTGGGTATGTCATCGGTGTTATGGAAAATGGCAAGTTTGTATTTGAGATTCTTGGATCCACGCCTGGCTTAGTAGAATTACTTGGGCTACATAAGCTTGCAGGAGAAAGAATTGCCGCCAAGACCGATGCACACTTAGGAGGTAATTTTAGTTTGATATTTGAGAAACTTGACGAACTTCTAAAACAAGTCGGAGTTAAGCAAGGTGATTAGCATCGCATTAGTAATGTCTATTCTTGTGGTCGCAGCATTCCTTGTATTACTGTATAAGCTTCCGGTAAGAATCCGCAGATTTCTGTCTCGCAGATATATTTCATTGGACATAATTCTCTGCCTAATGATCTTCTGGGCTCTAGGATTTACGATAATCGGGATAATAGCAGCCGCCTTTATCTCGTTGTTTGTATCAGTATATCTGCTTTGGTATAAGATTAGTGGTGAAAAGAGAGATGAGAGGATTATCAAAGACAGGGCAGCTAAGCGTCATGCTGGTCGCCTAGTCATTATAACAGCGAAGATATATAACCGATTTAAATCTCCAAAGGAGGCATCAGCGTGATTCGCGATTTCTATCCTTCAGAACAAGCACAAACTCTTCTAAAGAAACGCTATCTAAAGCAGGGTGAAGACTGGCAGAAACTATGTAGACGAGTAGCCCATGCTCTTGCTAGGTCTTCGCAAGAAGAAGAGGCTTTCTTCACGGTTATGGTATCTGGCAAGTTTCTGCCAAATACTCCCTGTCTAATAAACGCAGGAACTCCTTATCCTATGATGTCAGCCTGCTTTGTCTTGCCAGTTGGCGACAGCATCAACGAGATCTTTGATGCCGTAAAAAATACGGCCCTTATCCATCAACGAGGTGGTGGAACGGGATTTAACTTTTCAGAATTAAGGCCAGAGGGATCTATGGTTAAAACCACTGGCGGAGTGAGCTCTGGCCCAGTAAGTTTCATGAAGGTATTTGACGCAGCCACCGCTCAGATGAAACAGGGTGGAGTAAGGCGTGGTGCCAACATGGGACTACTGATGTGCGACCATCCGGACATCGCTAAGTTCATCAGATGTAAACACGTAGATAAAGAAATAAGCAATTTCAATATAAGTGTAGGTATTACCTCGAGATTTATGAAGGAAGTCAGAGACGCTTCCTCTGAGCCATGGCCATGTAGATTTGGCTACACGCACTATGTAATAGATAGAGACACCTTTGAGCCACGACCATTAGTGGCAGGAGCGCACCACAATGCTATGACCGCAACAGAACTCTGGGACATGTTGTGCACAGAAGCATGGCGAACTGGAGAGCCCGGAGTTGTTTTTATGGATACAATTAAAAAGCACAATGGCGATGATATTATTGGCGTAAATCCATGCGGCGAACAGCCTTTAGAGGCATATGAGGCATGTTGTTTGGGTAGCATAGACGTAAGCAAATTTGTTGATCTAGAAGAAAATCAGATTGACATTGTAAGACTACTGGAAACTGTATGTGTAGCAATTGATATGCTTAATAGAGTAATTGATTGCAACGTCTATCCTATTCCGCAGATAGACACCCAGGTAAAGAAAACTAGAAAGATTGGACTAGGTATTATGGGATGGGCAGATGCATTAATCAAGCTAAAGATTAGATATGGCTCCGAAAAGTCTCTTGCACTTGCAAGACAGCTTATGCGTGATATTTCAGAGGCTGGTAAAAACTACTCAAATCTACTGAAGTGGGACAATACTACTATAACTACAATCGCTCCCACTGGTAGCATCTCGTTGATTGCTGGATGTAGTTCTGGAATAGAACCTGTTTTTTCCTTTATTACCAAACACCATAGGCCGGATCTCCCTGACGTTACCGTGCTGCATCCTCTCGTACAAAAGTTCTATCGGTTTAACGATCCATCTACCGTAACATATGACGATATCGATGATCTACCTAAATACTTTGTAGAAGCCAAGGACATCACCCCAGAAGAGCATGTAAAGATGCAAGCCGCATTTCAAGAGTATACACACAATGCAGTTAGTAAGACTATAAACCTGCCGGCACAAGCTACTGTAGAGGACGTTAAGAATGCATATATGCAGGCCTATGACCTGGGATGTAAGGGAATTACAGTTTACCGAGATGGAAGCAGAGCAAATCAAGTTCTTACTTCTGCTACTAAGAAAGACGAGTCAGCTATCGACGAAACACTGCCCGTACAACAGTCTACTGCTAACGAACATATAGAAGATATATTATCTTGGGAAGAATATACAGAACAAATAGGATTGCCAGAAGAACGCCCATATTGTCTCGAGAGCTTCTCTTTTAAGATTCCACTAGATATGGGTGGAAAAGTAGAGAATACCTATATAACCGTTGGCGTTACTGATAAGCAGCCATATGAAGTATTTGTGAACGGAAACGTGAGAGATGCCGATCCTGTCGTAGCGCAATATATAGACACAACCACAAGATTAATTTCACTATCAATGCGCGGCGGAATTCCACTGGTTAAGATAATAGAACAACTAGAGAAAGTACCATCCAGTCATATCTACTCTGTTTCACATAAGATCGCGCAAGTACTAAAAGAGTTCCTGCCGCAGGATAGCTTTGAGCCATGTCCAGAATGTGGAGGGCAAAGAGTTTTTGCAGAAGGATGTGAAAAATGTGTCAGCTGTGGCTGGGCACGCTGTGGATAAACACACTGGAGGACGAAATGAAGAAGCCAATCGTATATTTAGCTGGAGCAATCGAATCAACGCCAGATGGAGGCGTTGGATGGAGACGCGATATCACAAAGCCCTTAGAGGAGAATGGATTTAAGGTTTTTGATCCATGCATCGAGAGGGATGGCGAAATCGCGAAAATGCTAGGTTGGGATGAGTTTTCCATAAAGAAATGGAACGCCCTCAAGGAAGACAACTTTCTACAGGTCTTCAAGATTATGCATATGGTTGTATCAAAAGATATTGAGGCCGTCTGTAATAGCGATATCCTGCTAGCAAAATATGATACATATGCATTAACGAGTGCAGGAACACACGGCGAAATTACTCTCGCGCGCTCCCTGGACAAACTAGTAGTTATACTACTTGATGATCATATAGGGGCAGATAACATACCAGCGTGGGTATTGGGATGTGTCGATAGTATCTATACAGAAGAAGACGCACTACTACGAGATTTAATGGAGACCTATCTCAAGAGAAGGGCTGCACTACACGGAGAAGAATAATGGAAGAAGCCGGAAAAAAGAACGATCAGAATATAATTGACAAGCCCATGATTGGGCTTGTTCCTTTACGAGCCGTATGGGAAGTAGCCAAGGTTATGAGTTTCGGCGCACAGAAGTATGATGCTTTTAACTGGAAGGGCGGCATTAAATATATGCGCCTAATTAATGCTGCTCTGCGACATATAATTCAGTTTACCGAAGGAGAGGATACAGATTCAGAAAGTGGTTTGTCTCACTTAGCGCATGCAGCATGTTGTATTCTGATGTTGCTTGAAATGACAATGGATAGGCAAGATCTAGATGATAGATATAAAGGAAACAAAACTCTTCCATGGCAAGCCGCTACAGAAGAAAAGCCCGCAGACGCTGTTTTTTATTATAGAATTACTGCAGATTTTTGTCCGCATTGCGGTAAGGCTTTACACGATGTATCTAGTGCATGCGGAAAAGGATTCCAACAGTGCTATGAATGTAATGTGATCTCATGCTGTGACAGCTTGCATGGGAATGGCGCATGTACAAGCTCATGGAGGCAAGATGGCAAAAGCGACGACTGAACAAAAGAACTTAGCAGAAAAGGCACTACAGTTAGTACTCAATCAAATCAATGGCGTTAAAGGAAACAAGAAGCCGGATGTAATTAAGATTGGTAAATTAGGCGAAATGAAGGCCTTGAATGTCCCAGTAATTCCTAGCGGCAGCATGGCACTCGACATGGCCCTAGGAGTCGGAGGCTATCCGCAGGGGCGCATCATTGAGATTTTTGGTAGTGAGTCATCTGGAAAGACTACATTGTGCTTACACGCAATTGCAGAGGCTCAGAGATTAGGATTCTCGTGTGCTTTCATTGATGTTGAACACACCCTGGATGTCGGGTACGCCAGGGCACTTGGAGTTGATGTAGATAAGCTGTTGTTCTCGCAGCCAGATGATGGTGACGAGGCCATGCGTATTGTTGACTCTTTAGCTCGCAGTGGATTAGTAAAACTGATTGTAGTAGATAGTGTTGCTAGTTTGGTAACAGCTGCTGAGATGGAAGGCGAGATTACCGACAATCATATTGGTCGCCAGGCCAGGTTAATGAGCCAGGCCCTGAAGAAGCTTACGGTAGTATGCGGAAAAACTGGAGCAACTATTCTGTTTACAAATCAAATCAGAATGAAGATTGGTGTTTTATATGGATCTCCAGAAGTTACCAGCGGAGGGAATGCATTAAAATTCTACGCAAGCTGCAGGCTGGATGTTAGGCGGAAGGAGCCGATTAAAGAGGGAACAAATGTAGTAGGCGCAGTTACACGAGTACGTGTTGTGAAAAACAAGGTAGCTCCTCCGTTTAAGCAGGCTTTCTTCAATATTATGTATGGAGTAGGTATAGACAAAGAAGCCGATATGATTGCGGTGGCTGTAGACGAAGGAGTTATCAAGCGTGCTGGAGCCTGGTATTCATATCACGGAGAGCAAGTAGGACAAGGCTTAAGTAATACTATTGAGTACTTTAAGAGTAACCCTAGTCTTATTGAGGGGTTACGAGAAGAACTGTTAAGTGGCCCTGGAGAGAATAATGCCGAACAGCAAGAAGAATAAGACAGAAGATGACAATGCATTTAAGGCAATCATGGCATCTACGTCTATAAAGGAATTCATAGACGCAATGAATCTATATGGATGCCAACGTTGCACGTTATCACAACACAATAATCGAATTGTCATATGCAGGGGACGTCTTACTGCAGATATTATGATGATCGGTGAAGCACCCGGCAAAATAGAAGATCAACAGGGTCTCCCGTTCGTCGGCCCTGCCGGAATGCTGGGTGATAGAATGTTTGCATCCATAGGTATTAATACAAATCATGATATGTATATAACAAATGTGTGCCTTTGTAGGCCCGTAGCTCCACGCGGTAGCGGCAAGCAAAACTATACTCCACTAATGGAACAAAGAGCGCTTTGTTTACCCTACCAAATAAAGCAGATTTCGTTGCTTGATCCAAAATTAATCATTCTAGCTGGACTCACCGCCGCTAGGGCTTTTCTTGGTACGAAAATGGTCCAAACCATGAAACAGGCGGCAGGTAAGTTGTTTCTACCAGAAAACGGACCACTTGCTGGCCGACACACTTTTGTACTATATCACCCTGCCTTTCTAATTCACGCAAAGAAAAAGGGTGAAGAGATATACAAACAGATAAGACAAGACACGTGGAAGCACCTCCAAATCCTACGTGATAAAATTGAAGAATTAGACATAGAAGTTAGTGGAACCAGGCATATATGCTCTGTCTGTAACGAGGGCTTTATAAGCAGGAGACCATATTTCGTAGAAGGCAGACCAGTATGTGCGAGTTGTGGGAAAAGGAGCCATGTAATCAATGAATATTTATGAACACTTACTCCCGTTGTGTAAAAACTGCCAGTACTCTAATATTAATAGTGATGATTATGAGGATGGGCTAATTAAATGTAAATTTGACGGAGATAGCAAAGATAACAAATCAATATGCAACCTTAAGTACGGAGAACGGGTACTATTTAAGTCTATCAATGAGGGAGAAAAACTGTAATGAAAATACATGAGTCTGTTGGACTTACATACGACGATGTACTTGTAAGGCCCGGATACTCAGAGCTATCTAGTCGACAAGATGCTAATTTCATGGTTACTAATAGTCCATTACACGAAAAGCCGTTAGCGCCAATTATCGTTGCCAATATGAAGACCTTGGCTACGGTTGAAATGGCATATGCACTAGATGAACTGGGTATCATGGTTCCGTCTCACAGATTCCAACGTACTATAGATCAAGAAGTTTTCCATATAACATATACATCTACGACTACCCCCGAGGCTGCAAGCATTGGCGTCAAAGAGAGAGAAAGAACAGAAAAGTTAGCAGAGCATATCGATGTGTTTTTCTTGGAACTAGCCCATGCAGACAATAAATATGCCATTCAAGAAATCAAATGGCTTAAAGCAACCTTTCCTGATAAAAAGCTGGTTGTTGGCAATGTAGCCACAGGAGATGCAGCTAAGAGACTTTTTGATGCGGGTGCTGATGTTGTAAAGGTTGGAATAGGTCCAGGTGCCGTATGCACTACAAGGCTTGTTACTGGCTGTGGAGTGCCGCAAGTAAGTGCCCTGATAGAATGCGCCGCCGAAGGGCCAGTAATTGCCGATGGCGGTATCCGTAATAGTGGAGACATCGTAAAGGCTCTTGTCGCTGGAGCAACGTTCGTCATGATAGGATCTCTCTTTGCAGGAACAGACGAAACCGCCGGAGATAAGTTTAATAAGAAGGTTATGTACTATGGCATGGCCTCTAGAGAGGCCGGCAAGGTCTCGGACGGAAATGTACCAGAAGGTATTTCTCATGTAGTTCCATATGCTGGGAGTGCTGCCGGGGTTGCCCGCGACTTGCTAGCAGGAGTCAGACAGGGAATGGCCATGGTGGGTGTCTCTACGCTAGAGGAGCTTAGAGAAAAAGCAGAGTTACAACTTGTGAGCGTCAACTCCGTCATAGAAAACCAGCCACATATACGCTTTAGAGTATAGGAGGAATAATGATTAATGAAGCATTATTTAGTAGCGATAGCTCGGAGTGGCGAACGCCGCTGGAGCTTTTTCATCAACTAGACATGGAGTTTAGCTTCGAACTTGATGCCGCTGCTACCGAGGAAAATGCATTATGTGCTTGCTTTATAGACAAGGAAGAGGACGCCCTAAGTGACAAGAATCCCTGGCATACATTTAATAGCATTTTTATTAATCCGCCGTATGGCAGAGGAGTTAAAAAGTGGTGTGAAAAGGCATGGAAGGAGAGCCAAAAAGGATGTACCGTGGTTATGTTGCTTCCTGCCAGGACTGATACTAGATGGTTTCATGACTGGGTATATGGGCGAGCAGAGGTAAGATTTTTGCGTGGAAGACTAAAATTCAGGTTTCCCGACGGCACCCCAATACCATCTGCAGCCCCATTTCCATCTATGGTTGTTGTATATAGGCCCCCTTATCAGAGGAGTGTGTAAAAAATGACTATAACTGTAGTAGCACCGAAAGCTATCCTTCTGACACCGGTAGCCCAGTTGTTAACTTATCCTGGCCAAGTAGAAGTGGCTACACGCACATGCTATAAGTCAGAAGATCGTATTTCTGAAGGCTCTGCAACACGACTTATTAGAGGGGTTATCAAGCGTGGACACGAGAGCGTCATAGAGCATTGCAATGTCTCATATAGATTTATCTGTAGTCGGGCAGCCAGTCATCAGATTGTTAGGCACAGACTGTGTGCTTTCTCTCAAGAGTCCATGAGATATGTTGATTATGGAAAGAAAGGATTCCAGGTCGTCGTTCCTCCGTTAATTCTAGACGACCAGGCTAAGCTGAAGGAATATATGAGTTTTATGGAAGAATGCTATAAGAAATATATCTCACTACGAAATAGTGGTATGCGGCCAGAAGATGCCAGATTTGTTCTGCCTCAGGCCAGTAAGACAGAGTTAGTTATGACAGCTAACCTAAGAGAATGGAGACATGTAATTAAGCAAAGAGCCCTCAATCCACACGCACAATGGGAAATTCGCAGTCTCATGAAGGCCGTCCTGTATGAATTAAGCCATTACTTACCTGTATTTTTTGAAGACCTACTAGAGAAGAAATATGACTAGACCAACTAAAGATGAATACTTCATGCAGATGGCCGATCTCGCAGCAACTAGAAGTACATGCCTGCGTCGTAAGGTAGGAGCGATCATCGTTCTGGACGATCAAATAGTTGCTACTGGATATAATGGTGCGCCGCGCAAAGTAGCTCACTGCAAGTATCCAGATCAAACAGACGATGAGCATAGAGTTTGCATCAGGATGTTATTAAATATTCGCTCTGGAACAAGACATGAACTCTGTCGCGGGCTACATGCTGAACAAAATTGTATTATCCAGGCTGCTAGACATGGAATAAAAATAAAAGGTGGTGTGTTATATTGTAACTTCAAGCCATGTATTATCTGTACGAAAATGATTATTAATGCTGGACTGAAAGAGGTAGTGTATAAAGAGGATTATGCCGATGATATGGTGGACTACATGGTGAAGGAATCAAGTATTACATATAGGAGGTTCACCAAATGACACCAGAAGTCAAAAGCAGGAAAATTCTACGGTTTAGCAAGGAGTTAGGTCTACACTACCTCGATCGAGGTAAGAGTTCTTGCAAATGGAGTACCAAATTCTGCAGAAGCAAATGCTACTATAATAAGTTTATGATATATCCGCAAATGCGAGGATACCTACAGCGAGCGGAGCTAGCATGGCAAAGCGTTGAACCAGCAGTATTTCAGGATGCAGAAAGAATTAGGTTATGTAAAGTTGGCGATCCATTCAAGGATTATCAGGATATTGAACGCGTTGCGTTATGGGCAAAGGCAAATCCAAGCACTAAATTCTGGGCCCCCACCCGCGCCTGGCGCAACGCGAAAATGAAAGCCAGGATCGAGAAGCTATTTGATATTCCAAATCTCCATATTATGGCAAGTATCGATCCTTCTAATACCAAAGAGGAACTAGATGATTTAGCTAAGAGTGGATGGTCTACCATGTTTTTTGGGAACGACGAAGAGCATCCAATAGATGCATACTATAAGTGTCCAAAAACATGGGAGAAGACCAAAGGCAGCTGTGGGTCATGTACTCGCGGCTGTTTTAATAATAAGCAGGTACATGTATGGTTAAAGAAACACTAACGTGGAGGAATATTTATGTCTAACGAACATATGCAGTTTTGTGAGACCATCTCGCACCTCACTCAGGAGGAGAAAGAGTGGTTCTTTAATCTTCCATCTATACGACATATTGAGTGGGACAACTATGATGACGATATAGAGATAACCGACATATTGGAAGGCTATGGAATCTCTTTGTCTTGTTATGATGGCCTTGAGTCTCTTGAGGATCTAGACAACTTTCCAAATTTCCAGATAGATGTCTACCAGGATAATGTTGTTCTCCGAGGAGACGAAGGGTTTAACCTAGACCATGTTGCTGCGGTAGTGCAATCGTTTATCAAGAAGTTCAGGCCATATTATGTTTTCACTCTTACTTGGGGCATCGTATCGAGTCGTCCCGGCACTAGCGGTGGTGGATACATGGTTGTATCTTACGATGACGTGGAGAATGGGAATGTATGGCGTGCTGCCCGGCTAACGGAAAGCAAGCTAGGTAGTAGGATAAACCTTGCAGTCCCACCGTTCAAGCTGAGATAACAAAACAGGAAGGAATTATCAGGAAAATAATGACATTTGTAAACCTGCACGTACATAGTATGTACTCATTGCTCGATGGGGCAATGACAACCGACACTATTGCCAGCCGAGCAAAAGAGCTTGATCAGCCGGCGATTGCCCTAACAGACCACGGTACACTTGGTGGGATAATTAAGTTCTGGGATTCATGCAAAAAACATGAAGTAATGCCGATTATTGGAATAGAGGCATATTTGGCTCCCGGATCACGTCTTTACAAGGAGCCCATCGAGGGAATCCCGCCCGCTTTTCACCTTACCCTACTAGCCCAAAATACCACTGGACTACATAATCTCTATAGGCTAAGCTCCCTGGCATACACAGAGGGCTTCTATCATAAGCCTCGTGTAGACGCAGAACTATTACGTCAATATAACGACGGACTTATATGTCTAAGTGGATGCATTAAGGGCAAAATCCAGTGGATTTTGCTTCAGTATGCTACTTCTGGTGACAATGACTTTCTTCAGCTGGCAGTAGATGAGCTTAATACCATGACAGATATATTTGGAGATAGGTTCTACATTGAGGTACAACGTATTATAGAGGAACAAGAAGAAGTTGTGAAGCTTCAGAGACGACTATGTAATAAATTCAATGTAAAGGCTGTCGCCACCTGTGATGCTCATTATGCTAAAGCCGGAGACATGGATTTCCATGATCAGATCATCTGTCTGTCTACAGGAAAGACAATCAAAGACGACAATCGCATGGGGCCATTTGATAATATTTATATTAAATCAGAGCAGGAGATGCGCTCTCTTTGGCATGATTGGCCCGAGGCACTAGAAACCTCCATGGAAATAACAGAACGTTGCAAGCAGCTTTCAACCGAAGATCCGTTTGACAACAAAGAACACGTATTTCCTGTCTTTACCGACAAGAAAGAGGAAGACTATAAGATATTCGAAGAAAAAGCCTGGGAAGGACTTAAGGAGCGCGGCCTTGCATCTAGCGAAGAACATAAAGAACGCCTAAAGTACGAGCTTCAAACCATTAAGGAAATGGGATTTCCCAGCTATTTTCTAGTTGTAAGCGACTATTGTAACTGGGCCAAGAAATCAAACATAGCAGTAGGCCCAGGCAGGGGTAGTGCTGCTGGAAGCCTGGTATCATATTGCCTTGGAATTACAGAAATAGATCCCCTAAAATACGGACTGCTGTTTCAAAGATTCTTAAATAAAGGAAGACGCAGCCTGCCAGATATAGACTGTGACTTCTGCATGAACAGACGCAGTGAAGTAATCGACTATCTAGCACGCAGATACGGAGCTGACAAGGTAGCACAGATATCTACATTTGCATTCTTTAAGCCACGTGGAGCATGTAGAGATTTTGCCAGAGCACAGGGCGAGCCATATAGTCTAGGGGAAGAAGCATCAAAGCTTATTCCTCCTAATATCCGGGGACGTGAGCCAACCTGGGAAGAGGCAATTAAATTCTCTCCGCAGCTATTAAGTAATAGATTCAATAACATTATTTCTGCGGCAAGAAAGTCCGAGGGTATCATTAAGCAAAGAGGCATTCATGCTGGCGGGGTAGTGATTTCACCTGTTCCACTTATGGAAGTAGCTCCAGTGTGCTATGGCAGGAATAAAGAGATTGTAACACAGTGGGACATGAAGGATCTAGAAAGAATCGGTTTAGTAAAGATGGATATGCTAGGCATAACGGCACTTACTGTAATAAGCTCAACAGTTGAGCTTATTACCCAAATCACAGGCAAAATATTCGATATTACACAGATTCCCATTGATGACGAAAAGACGTTCGACCTGATTTGTCAAGGAGAAACGAGTGGCCTCTTTCAGTTAGATACGGGTGGCGGAATTCGCGAGTTATGTATGCGCCTAAAACCGCGATCTATCTCGGAGCTCTCAGCTATCTCGGCCATGTATCGCCCTGGTCCACTGGATAGCGGTGTAACAGACGAGTATGTCGATCGGGTAAACCAAAAGAAACCAGTAACATATCTCATTCCAGAACTAGAGCCAATTCTCAAAGATACCTATGGCCTCTTAATCTATCAAGAACAGGCAATGCGTATCGCTACCGACCTTGCCGGCTATACGCTCGAAGAAGCAGACAACCTAAGAAAGGCAATAGGAAAGAAGAAGCCGGAAGATATGGCAAAAGAGGAGAAAAGGCTTATTTCGGGAATGGAAAAGAAAGGAATACCATCAAGCAAGGCAAGAACAATTTGGGAACAAATTAAGGTATTTGCCGATTATGGATTTAACCTGTCTCATAGTGTAGCATATTCGTATATTACTTATCAGACTGCTTTCCTAAAGACCCATTTTCCAGTTGAATTTTACTGTGCCCTATTATCGCTTCATGTAGACAATAGGGATAAGCTGGCGGAATATCTCAGCAATTGCAGAAGGTATGATATTCAGGTGCTTCCTCCTGATATTAATCAATCTGGTAGCGGCTTTACAATAGCGGATGGTGTTATTCGGTTTGGTCTATCGGCAATCAAGGACGTTGGTGATAAGGTTTGCAAAAAGATTTTGAAGGTTAGAAAAAATAAACCGTTCACCGACCTAGTGAATTTCTATGACAGAACCAGGTCCGCTGGCATTACGAAGCGTACCATAGAAGCACTTGCAAAAGCAGGAGCGTTCGACTCTCTTGAAATTCCGAGATCTGCGGTGCTAGATGTGCTAGATAAACTACTATTGCGTACCAGAGACATGGAACGATATAAGAAGAAAATGGAAACATACAATAAACGTCTAACTAGATATTTAGAAAGAGAGGATTTTAGAAACGAGCAACGTAAAAGAGGTGAACGTCTAAAGCCATCGTTGAAGAAACCGCAAAAACCGCTCCCGCCGCAACCGGTTGAAATACCGGATGTTCAGGAGCTTAACATAGAAGAGCTTATGCGTCTAGAGAAGGAAATGCTTGGGTTTTATGTTACTAGCCATCCACTCTATGCGTATGAGATGGAAATACTCCGAGAAACCACTGCACACTGTGGAAGCTTACAGGATCATGTAAATGGCGAGCATGTTGTTATTATAGGCGTTTTGGCAGCAGTAAAAAGGTTTATAACAAGAAAAGGTCAACAGATGGCCGTATTAACGCTAGAAGACTTACATGGCACCGCAGAGGCAGTCGTCTTCCCGCGAGTCTATAGTACTATTTACAACAGCATAGTAGAGGATGCCGTTGTATCTGTCACCGCCAGGGTAGAGGGCGAACAGGGAATGAGTAAAAGACTTATAGTATCTGATGTCAGAAAACTTAAACCAAAGGCTAGTAAGTATACAAAGAGGCAGGAAATGAAAAGAACGGTAACCGGCGCAAAAATATACTTGAATGAATCATCCCTGCAGAAAGCACAACTCGTTGAGAAAGTTACTGATTCATATAAAGGAATGATTCAAACGCAAGTATTCTTGCAAATCGGTGACAATTCGTTTATACTTACTAAAACACCTTCACTCTCAGAAAGAGGTCTTCTGCTTCTCAAGCATAACGGCATTAGGGTGAAGGAGATGTTTAGCCGAGAGGAGGATTAATGGGTACTAAGAATAGCAAAAAGTCTGCTAATTCCAAAGAGTGGTCTGAGGAAGAAATAAGGCTTCTTAAAAAGCTCAGGCCAAAAATGACATTAACCAAAGTACATCAGGCATTTCTGGAGGCTGGATTCAGACGATCACGCAAAGCATTAGAGAGAAAGGCATGTAATTTAGGGGTATTCTATAGCGACCCACCGAGAAAGACTAGAAGTGCATCCGTCAACGAATACTCAGAGGCATGGAGAAAGATTATAAGTCTCAAGGAAGAGTATAAAGAAGACTATGAGCACAGAAAAATCGGCCTCCTGCTTAAGACAAAACCTGCTAGAAAAATCCTTTCGTTATCCGACTTCCATATTCCATTCGATCGGGACGATCTAATTCACGAGGCAATACAGACCCATAGCAACGCCGATATTCTTGTTGTGAACGGAGATATGCTAGATCTATATGCAGTTAGCACGTGGCCCAAAGAGCGATCTATTATCTTACGCAGAGAGTACGAGATCGCAATGGAGTACCTACGTATATTCTCCAAGATATTTAAGCATGTAGTTGTCGTCCGAGGAAACCATGAATACAGACTCAATAGATATTTTCATAGCAACGTTAGCAAAGACGTAAGTTTCATGGTAAATAAGGAAATTTTGGGGCGATTAGTGCGAGGAGAAATTTACGACGACGAGGGCAATATAATCAAACAGCTAGATCTAAAGAATGTTCACTATGAAAGTGGCCCAGAAGCATGGTTCGCAAAAATCGGGAAAACAATGTTTGTTCACCCGCAGAGCTTCTCTCGCGTAGAGGCAAAGACTGCAGTAAATGCTCAAGAGTACTTTATGGAAAGAACAGATATTGATGCGGTTGTAATCGGTCATACACATCAACAGGCATTCGTTCCTAGCAGAAATAAGCTCTGCGTTGAACAGGGCTGCTTATGTTGTCCGCTTGACTACGAGAAGCAGGGTAAGCTAAGATACAAGGCGATGACACTAGGATATTGTGTTGTTTATCAGGACAAGGATGGCAATTGCGACTTTAATGCTACACACAACGTCTACCTTGGCACTCAATATCCCATCAAAAAGAGCTTTGAAGAAATAATGCAAGAAACCAAAACTAAGCCAAGGAGTAACAAATGAAAACAGGAATCGATTTAGCTGTTCAACAGGCACAAAAGGGTAAGAAAATTACACAGCAGGCTGCTTTGACTGCGATGATGGAAACGAAAACCATCACAGAGTCGCTCATGAATACAGTTGGCCGTCTAGCTCAAGCACAGTCTGCCCTGGAAAACATCCTAGAGCGCCTTGATACCACAATGGGCGTTTTGCTTTCTCTTCTTCTAAAAGACAAGAAGGTTTTTACAGAAGAAGACTGGAGCAATGCATGGGACACATATGTCGTAAAACCTCGTGAAGAGGCCCTACATAAGCATATTGAGCAGCTAAAGGAACAGGGCGGAGAAGATAAGTATTATGGCGAAGTGCTGGAAAGAGTCCTGTCTTTTGAGTTTGAAGAAAAGGAGATCCAAGGCAGAAAGCTATCTGGCGCAGATGTAAAAGAATTCTATGTACAGATGCTAGTTAACCCTGCAACCAGGGGTGCTGCGGCTGACGATCTACGAACCAACTACATGAAGGATCTGCCCGAATTTAATAAGGAAGAGGCACTTAATAGTGCAATCGAGAAGCTAAAAGTAGAAGCTGAACAAGCAGTGTTAGAACAAGAGGAAAATACACACCCAGAATGCCATTACTGTGGTAGGTCAGATTGCGAGTTCTGCAATCCGCCTGGTGCCGATAAGGAGTAATATTATATGTCGTTTGATCTAGTACGAGCAACAAGAGAATTTAGATGTCGAGGTAAGTTTAGAGGTCACGCACCTCACAGCTTCTATCCATCAGAAGCCTCTGTCGTAATCCAGGACGAGAACGGTCAGAAAAAGGTACTTGGTGGATGTATTCGGGCTGCTTACTTTAGGTGCACCAGCCAGGACAGACGAAAGAGAGATGATCGTTCTCAGACCATTGCGGAGCTTGGAAAGGCCGCAGAGGATATGCTTGTTGAAGATTGGAAAAGAATGGGCATCTTTGTTGATAGGGCTGTGAGGTTTGAGAATAGGGATTTTAATATTCGTGGAGAGATAGACGTAGTACTAAGAGAACCTGACACAGGTACATTGTTTGGCGTTGAGTGCAAGTCTATCTATGGCTATAGAGCAGACGCCGAAGTTTTTGGTAATTCAAGAAGAATAGGCCGACCAAAAGTTAATCATCTTCTTCAAACCCTTGTATATACTTCTGAGTTCATGAGCAGGCTGGCATATTTCAAGATGTACTACATCGATCGCGGAGATGGTCAAGAGGGCCAGTTTGATATTTCCGTTCAGACAACAGAAGAAGATGGTAAGACAGTGAAAGTTGGACTGATTGACGGCGAGGAAATAAAGCTGTTTACGGTAGATGACATTTATGGCAGGTTTACCGAGCTTAAACAATATCTAGATAAAAATATTACCCCGGCACCAGACTACGAGCTATATTATTCAGATGGAAAGATTGAGTTTCTGCACCAGACGGGCGAAATCAGTAAAAGCAAGTATGAGAAGTTTAGAAAAAAGGGTGAATCCGAAAGACCAGGGGATTGGCAGTGTAGATATTGCAACTATAAAGATATCTGTTGGGTATAGGTAAAGTATCATAAACGAAAACCTGGCTTGAGGCCAGGTTTTCTACTAGTAGGAGAAAGTAGATGCATTCCAAGATTGCAAATCTAGAAGAAGTTATGAAAAACCTACGTGGATTTTTACGCCAATACTTGGCAGAGTTTGGTATCGATACCTCTAAGAACTTCTCTTGTCTGAACCCAAGACACGAAGACAATAATCCTTCTATGTCCTGCGGACAAAATCCCGAGAATGCATACTGCCACGCTTGTGGTGTGACGTGTGATATTTTCCAGGCTGCTCACTGGCTAGAGGATAAGCCAATTATTGGTAGTGCCTTTATAGAAGAAAATGTTATGTATTTAGCATCTATGTTTGGCGTAGAAGTAGAGCTAGAGGAGATGACAGAGGAAGAGGTTTATCGACATCAAACATATCGTGCCTACAATGACGCAGCAAAACTAATAGCCGCCAAGAACTTCGGTGACTATACAAAGGTAAATAAGGAGATTAGACGACGCGGCTGGAGTAAGGATATTACCTCTGTTGGCACTGTAGTGTATAAAGAATTTCGTGAAGCACTCAAGGCAATGGGGTACGAAGCGAGATTTCAGGACGAGATAGACCTTGGTCGACCCGATATCTTTAACGAAAACAACATGGTTTTTACAATTAGAGATGAGCGTGGTCGGCCAGTGGGGTTTGCCGCTAGAAACCTTGCATACGACGGAAATGGCCCCAAGTATACAAACCAGAAGACAACCGGTCTAAGATGCAATATTTACCAAAAAGCCAGACGACTATACGAAATCCATACTGCCCTAAAGTATACTCCACCCTTGTATATTTTTGAAGGATATGCTGATGTTATCACTGCTCAGCAGGCAGGACTTATGAACTGTTGCGCCATTGGGGGCACAGCATTCACGGAAAAGCATGTAGACCTGCTAAAGAGCCTTGGTCTTTATCAGATAGTATTGGTGCTGGATGCAGATGAAGCCGGAAAACAGAAAACCGCTCAGCTGCTGGATAAATTCTTTTCCAATCAGCGAGACATGCAGATAGAAGTAATTAATTTGCCAGACGGCATGGATCCTGACGATTTTATTAGAGAAAAAGGCCTTGATGCATTCCTGGGACTCAAAAGATGGAGTGCATTTGAGTGGAGATTAAATCAGTATAGTGACGAATACGACGACGAAGAAGTATGCAAGGTAATGATTCCGCTAATAGTAAACGAGCCAAGCTACATTGCCCAGGACAAGCTATGTGGAGTCTTAGCAAAATTCACCGGAATTGACAAAAAGACAATTAAAGCCGAGCTAGAACGTCTACAAAACGAACACGAGAGACTCAAGGCTAGGGAGAAAGAACTTGTAGTAGATCAGATGGTCTCTGCAATTAGGCAAAGCCCAGACGACGCTAAGACCTTACTGTACGAAGCAGTAGGTAAAATAGAACAAATCGAAGAGAAATACGACGAAAACACCTTCTCGCTAGAGGGATTTATTACGTGGGTAGAGGAAACTAAAACATATGAGGAATCTCTTACTGGTGAGTTTGCTGGATTTCATTTATCTGAGCTTGGATTAGGTGGACTAGGAGAGCAACTCAATGGCAATTGGCGAGAGGACGTATTTATGTGTTGGGGTGGAGCCGCAAATGCGGGTAAAAGTAGCATGTTGGTACAGTTAGCACACGAACTCGCACGCGATGACCGAAATAATGTCTGCGTTATATATCACACAATTGATGATAGTAAAGAGCAGCTATTACCACGATTCGTATGTCAATCCTACGGTAATACAGATCTAACTATCAACCAGGTAAGAAATCCCAATTATTATCTTAAGCACGACGAACAGGGCGAAGCAATTATCGAGAGACGCAGAATGGGCTACGAAGAGCTCATAAGACTTATCCGAAACGGCAGAATTATCCTAAAAGACGCCAATGACGGTACGAGTTTTGCATTTGGTGAAGGTCTCATCAAATACTATCAGCGTAAATACCCGAAAAGACGGATAGTTTATATTTTAGATAACCTCCATAAGACACCTGATTTTAGCAACATGGAGCCAAGAATGAGATTCAAGACGCTATCTAATCGCATGAAAGACACAGCCACCAGGCTACATGTGCCAATCATCGCAAGCGTAGAGTATACCAAACTACCATCAGGAACAATTCCAAACAACAATAATATTGCGGAAACTAGAGCCGTCATATATGATGCTAGTTTTATTGCTCACTTATACAACGATCTACATGAACGCGGCGGAATGGCTGTTTGTGTACACGAACACGAAGGAGAGATTCTACCAAGAATACGCCTTGGAATCGGAAAGAACAAGATCACAGACTTCAAGGGACGGTTGTTTCTTGACTTCTTCCCTGCGAGCGGAATCTTTAGGAGAATTCCCACTCAAGTAGCAGAGATGGACATGAAGAATAGAATTCAGTCAATGAAACAAATGCGTAGGACAGAAGCCGTTCCCGGTCCACGAAAAGAGGTCTTTACTGATACAGACGGAGACGAGGCCTCCATGCCATAACAATCATTAATAACACTGGAGCAGATAGATGAAACTTAAAGATTTCTGGAAATTTAGCGCCAAAGATATTGTCTACATTTTGATCATAGGAGCGACTGTTTTCTTTGGATACCGCGCGTTTATGGATCTACAAGCTCAGGTGGAGAAAAGCAATATCGCATACAAGCAACTATCCGATACGTTAGCCCGAGCCCAGAGTGAGATGGTTACAAAGGCAGAACTAAACCAAATAGCCACAACAATCGGTGTAGATCTTGGCAAGATTAAGGGAGATTTATCCAAACTAGATGCAAGACTACGTGCGGTCGGTGAAACCGTAGCAAGCATTGAGGGCGGAATAAACTCGGATCAAGGTTCAGATGACAGTATTGACCATGATCCCGGACAACAACCAGAAGAATGTAAGCTATGTGATATACACGGGTATACTGCTAGTATTCAAGTGAAAGATGTAAAAATTGGTAGTATGCCTCATGCTTCGGTAGAGTTTGATGCCAGCAGAGAAAAACCCTGGACGATTCGATATGACGATGTAGACGTAAAAGTTAAGACAATTGTTGGGGAACAGGAGAAGGAGAATGGCCATCTTGTGTTCTATCATACAATAAGCCTGGTAAATAAAAGCCGTCCAGAATTAATTAATAAAGAATTTAAGCTGAAGGTAGTCTCTTCTGAGTTCAAAGAAAACATCTCTACCGAGAAAAGGTTTTACTGGTGGGCTCCCCATCTTGATCTCAACTTTGATAACAATTTTTCTCTCTCTGAGAAAGATCTATATCGACCTGGTACGTCTCTTGGGTTTAGTGTGTGCGCCTATGGGCGCACTAAAAGTGATAATGACTGGAGATTTATCAGGATAGCAGTTGGCATAAACACAAATAAAAACCCATACTTACTAGTAGAACCAGCAAGATATAATCTTGGTCGATATCTACCGATTATGAATGATTTATGGATTGGATTAGGCGGATTTTATGACGGAGGATTTGGTGTTAGTATAAGCATTGGAACTACGCTGTAAAATGTGTTATTATGTATTTGTAAAATATACGAAAAAGTGCTATATAGTAAATGGAGGATTTTTGAATTGAAAGCAACGCGTATTATTATGGAAGTGATAGACTTAAACACCGGCCAAATACTAAAGAGAAAAGGTATTGTTGTTAGACAGGATGATTTATATGAGACTCGGCTTAGAATGGCCCTAGATGCGCTATATAGCACAGAGCTTTGTGTAAGCGAAGTAATAGAAAAAGAAACAGCACAAACAGAAACAGCGGAGGGAGATAAATATAATGCCAGTGAGATACTTCCGGTGCACAAACAATAACTGTAAGAAGATTACTAAGGTATGGTACAACATGGAAAATCCGCTGTTTGACTTTACTAAGGAATGGATATATTGTTCGCAATGCAAATCAAAAGCACTTGGTCTAACAAAAGAACAAATACATAATTTGCACTCTTCTCTGCTTAATAAGACACGGAACCAGTAGAAAAAAAAGGAGGACCACATGCCAATCTACGATTATGTATGCAAGGGCTGTGGAAACAAATTTGAGGTAGTGTATTTTAAGATCGAGAACAAGCAGAAAAAGGCCAAATGCCCAAAGTGTGGCAAGCAGGCGACACGTGTTCCTTCCGTGTCTGCTAGAATGAAGCAAAACTGGAGCTCGTGGAACGTCGTATAATGATATCGTCATTCGATCTAGATGTATTTCAGTATTGTAGAGCAAAATGGAAGCTGGCAAAAGCGGCCAATGAGATTCCCTCGCCAGCCGATATAATACAAGATGATTATACCTATAGTATCAGGAAGACCATCTTCCAAATGTATTCATGGCTTCAAGAAAAAGGAAAGCTAATTACAGATAAACAAGTAAGAAGCAGATGGGATAAAAACTGGTATCAAAAGGCCTTAGACTCGGGTAAATACGCTGGCGACGAATTACTTCGTAAGACTGCTAACGGCTGGAAAACGTTAGAAAAGTATTGGGGAGATATTTATATACAAGAAGCAACATTAGAACCAATAGTTATTAATATGGAGTTTAACTTCTATCTTCACAATATCCTCTTCCGTCCACACATTGACATACTACTTGCCAGTCCAAAGGAAGGAATAATCGTCAGATCAATTGGAGGACCAACAACAGCCCAAATCCTCCATAATAGCTTAGCCTCCAAACTCCTAATAGTAGCCCTCGAAAAAACATTAAACAGATCTGTTGACTTATTATCTCATGTTAACATCCTCCTACCACCCGGAACATGTGCATTAAGACAGGTAAATATAGATAGGACATACAGAAAACGCGCACTTGCTGCGATCCAAGACGTAAGCATATCAATTAAAAACGATGCAATATACGGCATAATGCCATGGGACTCCAGGCAATGCGATTCATGTAAATATAAGAGAAAATGCTGGTATTAGATTAAGAAAGGAGGGTAAAGAAAATGTTAAAAGTATATTCGAAAGACGGCAAACTAAAGTTTGTTCTGCTAGATGATGATACTCAGCTTCAGGAGGCCGAGACTTTGCTTAAGGTTCTAAAGGAGTATGGCATTGAGCTAGAGGCCCCAGAGGAACTCAAAGAACAACTAAAGCCAACCGGCATCTCGCAGGATGACACCAAGCGTGTTAAAGGAGATGACTAATGTCAGTGAGACGAAGAACCAGACAGCGAAATCGTAGGCTTGAAAAGGGACGTCCTTCCTCCAAGACAAAAAGAGCAAAGGAGGAAAAGCTTAGGCAGCACAGAGCACAGGTTAAGAACAGATATAAAAGACCAGAGTCACCCTCTTTAAAGAAGCCATCTAGAAATGATCCTTGTCCCTGTGGATCTGGCAGAAAGTATAAATATTGCTGTATGCGATCTACAAAGGAGAATACTCAATGTACAACAGGCCAGTTAATAGAAAAGCAAAAGAATTAGTTGCTTGTGATAAATGCGGATGCACGGTATTATCTGCAGTTCAGGTTGGTAGATTTTCTTCTGTTTCACACTCTTTGTATGCAAAGCCAATACCACTAGGAGATACTTTTTGGATGCTAAAGTGCGCAAAATGCAATAACATAGTTTTTCCGCCCATAGACACCTATATGGTTGGCCCTCAGGTAGAAGCAGAAT
>Ga0180301_10000722_pt1 | contig 25719 bp, 25 predicted proteins | sample GuaBasSediGuay16_FD_121797 | JGI IMG/M metagenome (GOLD analysis project Ga0180301, IMG submission 121797) | Subseafloor sediment microbial communities from Guaymas Basin, Gulf of California, Mexico - Guay16, Core 4569-2, 12-15 cm | ecosystem: Environmental > Aquatic > Marine > Hydrothermal... | reverse complement strand
GGCACTGGCGGCGGGCCTGCTCGCCAATTCTGCCAACTGATGGAATGTCCCTCAGCCTAGCATACAGCGGGTTAAGAAGTGGTTTCCTCAGGTAGCGGTAAGGTTGCGATCAGGTTGCGCCACAGTGAGGTAACGGCTTGCGACGGTAGCAAAAACGATAGGGCCGTCGAGCCGGCTCCTGAGCCAGAGCACTCTCACCCGAAGGAAGCCCCCGGCGGAACCAGTCGGTAACCCCGAGCGTGCTATGCTGTCGGAAGGGGCTCAGGATGTGGCCCCAGCTATCAGGCCAGGAGGTGGTCTCCATGTGCAAGACGTGCGGTTGTACGCCCTGCAGGTGCGGCAGGCAGATCGTGAACACGGTGTGCGAGGGCTGCGGGAAAGCCTACGACGACTGTACATGTGAGAAGATTCAGGTAGGTTGAGCTTGCGCTGTTCAACGGAAGGCAGAGCTGTCGAACGCTCAGCTCCTCCAGGTAGGCTTCGATGGCAGGACTGCCCGTTTCCAGCACCTGTAGTGCGACATACAGCGCGGAAATCTGTCGGAGGTACAGGTATGGGCTCATTATGGGGCACTCCGTCGGTCGTGGGATCATTTCTGGCGTCGTCATAGCGGTCCAAGCCTGGTGCTGAGGAATGCCACCAGGTGTTTTCTTGTCATTTGCCTGGGCGTAGCTTTCCGTCAGCCCGAAGTAGACCACCAGCGGCTGGGCCAGCTCGTTGGCCTGGGCAATGGCATACTCCAGGGCATGCGTTGTACTCGGTCCCCTGTGAGGCCTGCATCCAGTACAGCACCTCCCGCCCTGGACACGCTTCCTGTTGAGGGGTCCCACCCTGTCCTGCTGGATCACCGCGGGCCTCCTGCCGTTTCTTAGGCCGAGGCGGGCTTCAGGTCCCGTCGCAGCGCGGCGTTGGCGGCATGGTAGCCGCACATGCCATGTACGCCGGGCCCGGGCGGGGTGGAGGAGGAGCAGATGTACACTCCCCTGGCTGGGGTGGTATACGGACAGCGCCCGAGGGCCGACAGCGCCAGGCGCCATAAGCTCTGGGCCCCGCCCAGGATGTCGCCGCCCACGCAATTGGGGTTGTACAGCTCCAGGTCGATCGGGGTCATAACGTTCCGGCCGAGGATACGGTCCCGAAAACCGGGCGCGAAGCGCTCCACCTGGGCTTCTATTCTGTCAGTCATATCGAAGGTCGAGCCGTTGGGAACGTGGCAGTAGGCCCAGGCGGTGTGCTTGCCCTCAGGGGCGCGTGTGGCATCGAAGAGGCTTTGCTGGGCAAGCAGCACGAAGGGCCTCTCTGCGTAGCCTCGTTCCCACACGGCACGCTCGGCGGAGGCAATCTCCTCAAGCGTGCCGCCCAGGTGCAGGGTGCCAGCCCGGGCGCATTCGGCCGCCCTCCACGGTATGGGCGCATCCAGCGCCCAGTCCACCTTGAAAACGCCCGGCCCGTGGCGAAAGGTCTCGAGGCGGCGCCGATATCGGGCCGGGAGCTGGGCCACAATGCCGGGAACCTGGCGCGGCGTCACATCAAGAAAGAGAGCCCGTGCCTGCGGCAGGCTATGCGAGTCGACGTGGAAATTTGTGACTATCTCACCTTCCAGCGAACGCAAATAGCGCGCCATGGCCTCGACAATCCGCTGTGAACCCCCGCGGGCTATCGGCCAGCCGAGGGCGTGACCTGTGATGCACATGACAAGCCCCACGGCGGAGCTTCCTGGCCTGTCCAGGGGCATCGCCGAGTGACACCCCATGCCTGCAAACAGCGCTCGGGCACGCTCATCCCGGAACAGGCCCTCGGCCAGCCCCTTGACGGAGCGCGCGGCGTACAGGGCGAACCGGGCAAATGCCGTCGGATGCCGTGGAATCCCCGGTGGGCCGAGCAGGTCAGCGGCCAGTCTGTCCCACAGCCCGACCAGCGGCCCGACAAGCTTTCGGTATCGGCTGGCGTCGCGGCCAAGCGTTGCTGCTGTCTCCTCCACCGAGCGGTGGAGCAGGACGGCAGACCCGTCGTCCAGAGGGTGTGCCACTGGGATGTGATGGTTTATCCATTCCAGCCCGTACTGGTCAAAGGGCGCCATGCGAAAGAAGGGCGCTGCCATGCCGAGCGGGTGGACTGCCGCCCCCACGTCGTGCAGGAAACCTGGCAGGGTCAGCTCGGCGGTGCGGCTGCTGCCGCCGACCGTATCTTTGCCCTCAACTACCAGGACCGATCGACCGGCGCGGGCCAGGGTCACTGCGGCCGCCAGGCCATTGGGCCCTGAGCCGACAACCACGGCATCGGGGTTCTCTCGCATGGGTATGCTAGAAATCCGGCTTCACCACCTGAACAGGCTCCCAAGCCGACGGAGGGGGATGAGGGCGACGTAGGCGAGAGTCCGTAGCTGGGCGTTGTACCAGATATTACCCACCTGCCGCCATTGCAGACCGGCGTCCAGGCAGACCTTGTCTACCTGGACGTGTGCGTCTGCACCGAGGCGGTGCGCCAGTGACGCCAGCACGTGCGTCCATATCCTCTCCTGCACCTTTGCCCCGACCAGGCGAAGGGCAATCTCGTAGACCGGGTCGCTGGCGCGGGCCAGACCCTGTATCTGACACACTGTGGCGCCGTTATTCGTGGCGGCACTGAACGTAACCCAGCCTGACTCCGGGTGACCCTGCGGTGTCATGAAGGTAAAGGACTCGTCGTCGGCATAGGCTACCAGGACGCCGGTGTTGACCGGCCCACCCGGGGTGGAGGCGTTGATCAGCACGATCTCGCCGGGACGGATGCCGGAGGGCGAGGGATAGAACCGGTTCTCGCGTGGCTGTAGCTCCGGGAACGTCTCCTTCAGCACCTCGATGACTTCCACCGGCTTGATATCCACTCCGCTAAGCGTGATGCGGTAGGTCTTCTCCCAGAGCGCGCCGAAGCCTTCGATGGGCCCGACAGCGCGTCGACCTTCCACATTCAGATTGACTGCCTCTGGAGGCATGGCTTGCACCTTCAGCTTGGGCGCGTAGGCGGCCCAGTGGGCCACAACGCGCGACCTGTCGTTGCGCCCCGACTCAGATAAACCCTCCCTCTGGCCAGCCAAGGGTGGCTGTTCCCTGGCTAGAGAGCGCGCGGTGGCCAGCGCTTCCGCCTCGCCCTCGTACCTGGAGATGACCCGATCCAGTCCTGTGAGCATGAAGACTTCTCTGTAGCCATTGGCCAGGCCGATATACAGCAGTTGCTGACCCAGGCGCCTGGACTGGACGTGCAGCTTGACCAGTGCGCTGGCGCCCAGGCTGTTCATATGGTGCATGTCAGCGAAGTTCAGGATGAGGGACACGATGCCCTCGCCCCTGGCCTGTTCACATGCTTCCATCAGCGGGCCCTCGGCCGCTCCCGTCAACTCCCCGCGGAGGTTCATGATCGTGGCTCTCTCGCTGAGTCGAACCGTCTCGATTTCAAGTCTTCCCTGCTTCAAAGCGTCCTCCTCCTGGGCTGCTACAGACCAGACTGTTTCGCCTTCTTCTGTTGGCCGGATTTCGCGCGGACTGGTGACCTGCTAGCCGCAACGGCTTCGAAAAAGGAGCCCCCCAGCCACCCGAGAATGCCAGTCCCGTCCGGCCATAGTAGCGACCCGGCAGCACGGGTGCTCGCGATTGTAACCTGCAGTGATGTCGTCCACAAGACCCGATTCGGTTTGCCCCAGTTAAATCAGTTGGCACCAGGGCAGTACTGGAGGTCAAGGACCGCAATCACGCTGCCAGTACGGCAGCAGCCGACATCCTGAAGCGGCCGGGACCTCCGTTCTCACTCCCACGTTGTGCCAGCATAGCTGTGCCTCGCGTGTTACGGCAATGCCCACAGCATGGGGCCCTATTTGGGGGCCCATGGCCGTGCCCGGCAACAGACCAGTGCATGCTGTGCCACGCGGGGCAGCTCAGTCATGACGTGACTGCCAGCATCTTCGATACCAACGTCTTCGGAAGAAGGCGAGCCTGGTGTGGTGCAGATGGAATGAGGGGGCGCTGACCTTGAGATGAGAGGTCAACCTGCTCAATCCCCGCCCGGACTCTGCCCGCCCAACCGCCGGAAGAGTAAGCTGGATTATATAGCTGTGGAGGCTGGTGTCAAGATACTCGGGGGAGGTTGCTTCTGCGGCCCCCTCAGGCTGGCTGCAAAGCAGCAACCGCTGAGAACAAGTCATGCGAGACTGTCATCGCCTCACGGAATTGCAACCTGCCGGCAACCGTTGTGCAACACGCGTTAACTTCCGGTTAACCTCATGGCTGGTACTCTGTTGACGGAGTCGGAGAGAGACGTGGCACATTGGAGCCAGGTGATTGGTCCGGGCTGGCTGCTGGGAGTCAAAGTGGCGGACAGGGCCGGGGCACCTGTCCTGTTGGTCCGGGTGTGCCTTCGGGGGAACACCTGGCGAGTATGAGGCGCCGTCGCGGAAGCCGGGATGGTGGGCCGATGGGCCTGCTCGATTGGGGAGCACCCTCATGGTCGAAGAACCACGGGTGGGACGGCGCAGGTGCCTTATGCTCATCCACCGCAGGGCCATCTTGAGTTGTAGTGGCGGGGACATGGTCCTGGCCAGAGGCGGCCGCGGCGTATGAGGCTATACCGGCGCGGCCATCCCGTCGATCCAGGCGGTGCTGGTCTCAACGCGACTCAGCGGCCGGGCCATTCCAGGAGAAGGAGGTGTCTGTGAGATGGAACAGGTGGAGACCCTTATGAAGACGGTTCTGGCAGAGCTAGAGAAGATGGTGACAACCAGGACAGTGGTGGGTGAGCCCATGACCGTGGAAGGGAATACCCTCATTCCTCTCGTCAGCGTGGGGTTTGGCTTTGGGGGTGGGGGAGGCAGTGGCAAGGGACAGAAGGACAAGGGCGAAGGCCTGGGGGCCGGCTCGGGTGGTTATGGGAGTGTCAAACCGGTGGCCGTCATCGTGATCGACAAGGCAGGTGTCAGGATAGAGCCGGTGAAAGGACGGGCAGCTTCGCTGGCGGAGGGTGTGGCCAGTGCCATCTCCAGCGTGATGGAGAAGCGCAAGGAGGAGAAGAAAGAAGAGGAGAAGACAAAATAGTTGGCCTCAGGGGCGCTTCCCGCAGAGCGGGCCTGCCTGGAGCGGCCCGGGACCGCTGCTTCACGACCGGCGTACCGCCACGTAGATCATGAAGGTGCTCACCAGAAGCAGGATCACGCCTCCGGCCAGCAACCCGACACCAAAGGCGAGGATAGCTGTCTCGACTCTGGCCTTGAGCACGACGTCGAAGTCGATCTCCTGAGACGCGTCAGCGTTCATCAGTACAATGGAGTAGCTGCCGGTCTCCGGTTGCCAGTCAAGGGTCTGCCTGCCTGTACCATGCGCTTTGGCAGTCCAGAACTCCTGTGCCACCGGGTCTGCCGGTGGAGAGGTGCCTGGCTGGTTCTCGTAATGAGGTTCAAAGGAAAGCCACTCAGGGCCGGTGAAAAGCTAAAGAGCACGCTGGCAATCTGGGCTGAGGCTACCAAGGAGGAGAAGGCTAAGATGCTGGCTATAATGCTCGATACTGTTTACTGCGATCTGAATAAAAAGAAGATCGCAGCGTTGAAGCCGAAGTCTCCATTCCTTCCCGTGTTTAGCCTCTGCGATGGCTTGAAGGAAAAGGAAGGGCTTATTTTTATGCCCGAACTCGTAGGTATTGGCGACCCCGAAGGGACTCTAGTTCACCAGCAGCGTGCTTGGGTCGGCTCTCATTCTTCTGACGACCAGGTCAATGGCACGTTGGCTGGCCACGATAGCGCCATCCAGATAGGCACATGTCCCGTAGGTGTCTCCGCCTGTCTCCTCCCTTTCCTTCCTGGCCATCTCCTGGTACGTGGCTAGCTGCTTGCGTAGTGCCTCAAGTACCTCGTCTAACACGGTTCCTCCTTGCAGTTTCTTGCATGTTGCCATCAAGCGCTTCCAGAACAAGGCAGCTATCCGCTAGACGGCTGCGAGGTGGTGCTGCAGGCTCCCGGTCCCAGCCACCCTTCTCTCGTTCAGCCTGCAATTCCGCGACGAGGTGGGAGCATTTCTGAGTGGCCAGTCGTCAGCGGCTCTTCTTGCGCCAGCAACGTAAAGCCCAACGTGTCATATATCATATATGACACAGGCCATGGCAACAATAGGGTTGCCACCCATTGTCCCTGGGTGCTGGCACCCAAACTGATGGCCCTTTCGCCCGTGCGGTGAGACATAACCGCCTGGGGTTTCCAGGCAGACCCCGTTGTCTGGTATATTAGTCGCCAGGGTAGCGACAGATGGCCAGGCGTGCGATTTCCGGTGGCCCCGAAGCTTCCAGCCTGGAAGGCGTGGTGGAACGCATCGTCTACTTCAACGAGGACAACAACTTCACCGTGGCCAAGCTCCAGGTGGCGAAGACTCAGAACCTGGTCACCGTAGTGGGGAGCATACCATCCCCTGCCCCCGGCGAGACGCTCCGGCTGAAGGGTGAGTGGGTTGTCGATCCCAAGTTCGGCAGGCAGTTCCGGGCGACAAGCTGTCTCACTGTGCTGCCGTCGACGGTGGCCGGCATAGAGAGATACCTCAGTTCGGGACTGGTGCCGGGCATTGGCCCGGAAATGGCCAGGCGGCTGGTGGCCAGGTTTGGCGCAGAGACTCTCGACGCCATTGATGACGGCGTGGAAAGGCTCCAGGAGGTTGACGGCATAGGCCCGGTGAGGGCGGAGAGCATTGTCAAGGCATGGCAGGGGCAGAAGCAGATCAGGGAGATCATGGTCTTTCTCCAGGGGTATGGCGTGGGGGCGGCCCACAGCGTGAAGATATTCAAGACCTATGGTGAGAAAGCCATATCGGTGGTGAAAGAGAACCCCTACCGACTGGCGCTGGATATCAGCGGCATCGGCTTCAAGACGGCCGACAAGATAGCCAGTGCCATGGGCATCGACTCGGCCTCGCCGATGAGAGCCGAGGCCGGAATCATCCATGTGCTCAGCGAGCTGGTAGACGAGGGGCATGTGTATTGCCCCTGTGAGGAGCTGCTGGACAAGGTGACCAAGCTACTGGAGGTGGACAGGAGCGTGCTTGACCAGGCGCTGGCTTCGCTGGCGTCGCAGGGTCGGGTGGTGCTGGAGGACTGTGGTGAGCACAAGGGGGTGTACCTGACACCGCTGCACGTCGCCGAGATGAATGTAGCCAGGCGGCTGAGGGCCCTGCTGGAGCAGCCGAAGCAACTGCCGCACCTCAACCTGGAGGAAGCCATCCTGTCGGTGCAGCGCGACGGCGGCATAGAGCTGTCTGAGATGCAGAAGGAGTCGCTGAGGAAGGCCATCCAGGGCAAAGCGCTGGTGCTGACCGGTGGGCCGGGCACGGGTAAGACCACCCTGGTAAAGAGCCTCGTCCAGATAATGGGCCGCGGCAGGCAGCGCATCGTGCTGGCCTCGCCGACTGGCCGGGCGGCCAAGAGGCTGTCCGAAGTCACGGGCAGGGAGGCCAGAACCATCCATCGCCTGCTGGAGTACAGCGGCTCCCAGGCTGGTTTCAAGCGCAACGAGGAGAACCCCCTGGCTGCTGACCTGATAGTGATCGACGAGGCATCGATGGTGGACGTGCTGCTCTTCAATCACCTGCTGAAGGCTGTACCTCCCACGGCCAGCCTGCTGCTGGTGGGAGACGTTGACCAGCTCCCTTCAGTGGGGCCGGGCAATGTGTTGAAGGACGTCATCGCCTCTGGGTGCGTGGAGACAACCAGGCTCAACGAAGTCTTCCGGCAGGCGCGGGAGAGCCTGATTGTGGTCAACGCGCACCGGGTGAACAGCGGCCATTTCCCCCAGGCCAAACCGGCCGAGAACGGGCGGGCTGATTTCTTCTTTATCGAGAGGGAACAGCCGGAGAAAGTGCTGGAGCTGGTGAAGGAGCTGTGCGTCAAGAGGCTGCCGCGGGCATATGGATTCGACCCCCTGGACGACATCCAGGTGATGACGCCCATGCACAAGGGGGTGGTCGGCGTGGCTAACCTCAACGCCGAGCTTCAGGGGCTGCTCAACCCATCGGGGGCGGAGGTGGTGCGTAGCGGAAGGGTGTTTCGGATCGGCGACAAGGTGATGCAGGTCAGGAACAACTACGACAAGGACGTGTTCAACGGTGATATCGGCCGCATAGCCGGGATTGACCCCGAGAACCAGAGCCTCCGCGTAAGGTTCGAGGACAGAATGGTGCTCTATGAGTGGAGCGAGCTGGACGAGCTGGTGCTGGCCTATGCCATCTCCATACACAAGTCACAGGGCAGCGAGTACCCGGCGGTGGTGGTGCCCATCCTGACCCAGCACTACGTCATGCTCCAGCGCAACCTGCTTTACACGGCCATCACCCGTGGCAAGAAGCTGGTGGTGCTGGTAGGCAGCAAGCGCGCTGTTTACATGGCCGTCAAGAACAACAAGGTGCAGCACCGGTACACCAGGCTGGATGCCAAACTGAGGACGGCAGCGCACTAGCTGTATAGACCGATCGAGACCCCGTACTGGTAGGATGCGCCTGGCCCAGTACCCGCCGCGCTTTGTTCGGCTGTGGGTCCTGGTACACCTGATCCGCCCTGCCGGACCCGGATGGGTGATTGGCATCGACATGCCACTGGTCGTCTTTCCGTGTCGTAGGGAGGCCGCCGCAGGCGGCCGGTCAATCCCGGGGGTGGGGTGAGGGTCAGCGGCTGACGGCGGGCGCCCCCGAGATTGGTCCGCTCCGCAGAGGACCTATCAGGCTGGCCGACCAGCACCACGAAGGCTCAAAACAGGGTTTGCGCCGACGGCAGCAGCGTTGGCTCCTCACTGGTGATGCCAGCCCACCCGGCAGTGTCGTGGCATGATATGCCAGGGCACAGCCTTCTTCAGGATGGACCACTGATTTGGGGGCGGGACCGCTGGTTGACATACGAGTTATTGCGTGGTAGCGTGTTGGCACGAGGCAGTCCTCCCCGATCCCTGCTTCAGGCGAGAAGCGTGACTCTTTGCCAGGCTCCCGTGCCACTCCCTACAAGAGGGTGAAGCTAACGGTACGCCTGGCTGCGCGGGTGGCCTGGCGGCAAGGGCGTCGGTTATTCGGCGGACGCGGGCCAAGGATGATGGTCCGTTCGCAGGCATGTGCCACTCTGGGGAAAGGAGGATATCAAGGGCAATGGTAAAGGTGATCATTGAGAGGCACTGTCAGCCGGACAAGGCGGCTGAGGTGGAGCGGCTGCTAATGGACCTGCGGTCCGGAGCATTGCAGCAGCGCGGCTACGTCTCTGGAGAAACACTAAGGTCGGTAGACGACCCTTCGCACTGGCTGGTCATCAGCACCTGGCTCGACGAAGGTCTGTGGCGAGCTTGGGAGTCGAGCCCTGAACGCCAGGAGATCGTAGACAGGCTCAGGCCATTCCTGACGACTTCGGAGAAGGCGTCTGTATTCAGCTTCGTTTGGGAAGCCTGTTGGTGGCCGGAGGCCAGGCAATACAGGGGCGCGTCTGCCAGTTGACAGTGGGTGTCGCACTTCCGGGTCTCCTGCTGGTATCTTGAGGTCAGATGCAGCCACCGTGGTGCAGGCTACCTCAAGGAGTATGACGCCTGGAGAGGACTGGCCCACAGGTAGCGGAAGGCTGTGGAGGATAGTGGATGCGTGCCGTGCCGGCAGGCGGGTCGCCAGCAGAGTGCCGAGACAGGTTATCGCAGCAATTACCACGGCCTGCCCCGGAGGGCCGTGAACTCCAGGCCCTCCGCCGTAAGAGCCCGAGCAGTTGTCAGGGCTAGTCGTGCCCGGGCGATACAAGGGCGGGGGCAGCACATCCGAGCAGGCCACTGAGGAGCAAGGGCCCGGCTATGTCAGCATAGACGTCTCCGGAGCCCAGTTGCACGTAGCTGTCCGCCCTCGCCACCCCTGCAGCGGAACCTTTCAGGATCGACCGCTCCCGAGCCCAGTCAGTGCCGTGGCCGCTTCAGGAATACCCCGATGCTCATTGCATCGACCAGATGTTGACGGTCAGGGGCTGCCGGCAAAACTTGACAAGCCCCTTTGGAAAGTTATACCTTCGTAAGCAGCCAGACCTGAGCAGAAGCCGCAGGTACAGGCAGTTGCGGAGCGCCCGGAGTGGTCTGTGGTCTCTGAGGTGCCCCAGACTTTCCTGCTTGAAGGGCCCGGAGTGTATATCTGATGGATTATATGCAGCACGCTTTGTCGCTGGCCAGGCTGGCCCTTGGTCACGCCAGCCCAAACCCTGCGGTGGGAGCGGTCATTGTGAGGGATGGAGTGGTTGTAGGGGAGGGCTACACCCAGCCACCGGGATCGAACCACGCCGAGGTGGTGGCCTTGCAGCAGGCTGGTGAGAAAGCCCGCGGTGCTGCTATGTACGTCACCATGGAGCCTTGCTGCTTCGAAGGCCGCACCCCGCCTTGCACAGAGGCCATCATAGCGGCCGGGATCGCCGACGTCCACATGGCCATGATCGACCCCAACCCACGCGTCTCCGGCGGTGGCAAGGCGGCGCTGGAGGCGGCAGGGATAAGGACATTCCTGGGTGAACACGAGGAAGAGGCACGAGAGCTGAACGAGGCTTACGTCAAATATATTCGGACCGGCATACCTTTCGTCATGGGCAAGTACGCCATGAGCCTGGATGGCAAGATCGCCACCAAGACAGGCGATTCCAGGTGGATCAGTGGCGAGGAATCCAGGAGGTACGTGCACCTTCTACGCTACCAGATGGACGCCATCATGGTGGGCGTTGACACCATAATTACCGATGACCCCCAGCTAACCGCCAGGGCCGGAAGGGAAGGCGGCCAGGCCGAACGGCAGCCACTGCGTGTGGTGGTGGACAGCCAGGGCAGGACGCCGCTGAACGCTCGGGTACTCCAGGTGCCTGGGAAGACGCTGATAGCAGTGGGGCAGGGACTGGCCCCGGCCAGGATCAGGGCGCTGAGCCAGGCCGGCGCCGAGGTAGTGGAGATAACTCAAAAGGAAGGGCTGGTCGACCTGGAGGAGCTGCTGAAGTTCCTGGGCCAAAGGGGGATTATCAGCATCATGGTGGAAGGCGGTGCGGGTGTCTTCGGGTCTCTTTTCGAGCACCGGCTGATCGACAAGCTTATCGCTTTCATTGCCCCTATCATCATCGGGGGTGAGGGTGCTAAGAACCCGGTGAGGGGCAGGGGCGTCGAGAAGGTGGCCCAGGCAATGAACCTCACTGGAGTCAAGGTTGAGAAGATCGCGAATGATATAATGGTCAGCGGGTACGCCGCCCGCTGACTCACCGCGCCGAGCGAAGGGCACCCGAAACAGGGAACAGCGCTTTGTTTACCGGAATCATTGAAGAGGTGGGCACAGTCAAGCTGGCCAGGCCGGCCAGCCTGACCATATCAGCCAGAGAGGTGCTCCAGGGATCAAAGGTCGGCGACAGTGTGGCGGTCAACGGGGCCTGTCTCACCATAACGGCCATGGATAGCGGCACTTTCACTGTGGATGTGGCACCGGAGACACTTCAACGCACCAACCTTGGCTCACTGCGGCCGGGCTCCCTGGTGAATTTGGAGAGAGCCGTGCCGCTCGGTGGACGACTCGGCGGGCACATAGTGCAGGGGCACGTGGACGCCACGGGTAAGGTCGTTTCTATCACGCCCAAAGGCAACTCTGTCCTGGTGAGGTACACGGCGCCACCGCAGGTAATGCGCTACGTGGTGGAAAAGGGGTTCATCGCCGTTGATGGGATGAGCCTCACGGTGACCGACTACGACTCCACTTCCTTCAGAGTCTCGGTAATCCCTTACACGCTGGAGCATACCAACCTGGCCAGGCTGCACGTCGGCGACTCCGTGAACCTGGAAGTAGATATCATCGCCAAATACGTGGAGCGGCTCAAGGAAGGCCGGAGCGGCATCAGCCTCGACTTCCTGGCCGAGCACGGCTTCTCCAGCGCCAGCTCCCCGCTCAGCACCTAGAAAGCGAGCCCCGATGGGTCTGAATACAGTCAGTGAAGCGATAGAGGACATCAGGGCAGGCAGGATCGTCCTCATTGTCGATGACGAAAGCCGGGAGAACGAGGGTGACCTGGCTATGGCCGCGGAAATGGTCACGCCCGAGGCCATCAACTTCATGGCCAAGGAGGGAAGGGGCCTGATCTGCATGCCCATCGTCGGGGAGAGGCTGGATGAGCTGAGAATCCCCCTGATGGTCCAGGACAACACCTCCAGGTTCTCCACCGCCTTTACGGTGTCCATCGAGGCAAAGCACGGCGTGTCCACCGGTATATCGGCCCACGATCGTGCAGCTACCATAAAAGCCGTCCTCGACCCGGCCACCAAGCCGGAAGACATAGCCCGCCCGGGGCACGTGTTCCCCATCCGTGCCAGAGAGGGTGGCGTCCTGGTGCGAGCCGGGCACACCGAGGCTATCGTCGACCTGGCTAGGCTGAGCGGGCTGTACCCGGCCGGCGTCATCTGCGAGGTAATGAACGACGATGGTTCAATGGCGCGACTGCCTCAACTGAAGAAGATGGCAGCCAAGTACGGCATGAAGATTATCAGTGTGGCCGACCTCATCACCTATCGCCGCCGCACCGAGAAGCTGGTGCGGCGTGTGGTCGAGGCCAGCCTGCCCACCAGGTACGGCGAGTTCACCGCCATCGCCTACCGGAGCACGGTCGATCCCGATGAGCACATAGCCCTGGTGAGGGGCGACATCTCTGGTGATGCGCCGGTGCTGGTGCGGGTGCACAGCGAATGCCTCACGGGAGACGTTTTCGGCAGCTTGCGCTGCGACTGCGGGGACCAGGTGGTCATGGCCTTGCAGAGCATCGTCGCCGAGGGCAGAGGTGTCTTCCTGTACATGAGGCAGGAAGGGCGGGGTATCGGCCTGCACAACAAGCTCCGTGCCTACGCCCTGCAAGACCAGGGGATGGACACTGTGGAAGCCAACGAAGCCCTCGGTTTCGCTGCCGACTTGCGCGACTACGGCATCGGGGCCCAGATCCTGGTTGACCTGGGCCTGGAGCGCATCCGCCTGCTCACCAACAACCCCAAGAAAATGGTCGGCCTGGAAGGCTACGGCCTCAAGGTCGTGGAGACCGTGCCCATAGTGGCCCCGGCCACGCCCTACAACTCTTCTTATCTCGAGACCAAGGGCAAGAAGCTGGGACACCATTTTGTAGCCGACCAGGATGTAGGAGGAAACCATGGGTAAGCTCTACCAGGGCTCGCTGCTGGGAGAGGGCCTGAAGCTCGTGCTGATCGTCTCCCGCTTCAACGAGTTCATCTCCACCAGGTTGCTCGAAGGGGCCCAGGACGCCCTGCTTCGTCACGGAGTCAAAGAGGCGGACATCGATGTCGCCTGGACACCGGGTTCCTTCGAGATACCCCTCATCGCCAAGAAGATGGCCCAGTCAAGCAGGTACGATGCGGTCATTTGTCTTGGTGCCGTCATTCGCGGAGGGACACCGCACTTCGACTACATCGCTGCCGAAGTAAGCAAAGGGATAGCCAACGCGGGGCTGGAGACGGGCGTGCCCATTATCTTCGGCGTGATCACCGCCGATACCCTGGAGCAGGCCATCGAGAGGGCGGGAACCAAGGAGGGCAACCTCGGCTTTAAGGCTGCCATGCATGGCATCGAGATGGCGAACCTAGTCAAGAGCCTGTGAAGAAGCGCTCTTGAGGTTACCAGATGGCGAGGCCACGGTCTCGCCATCTGGTATTTCACTCGACTATCTTGTAGACCTTGTCTCCCCGCCGTACCCGATCAGGGACCTTGACCCCCACCGCATCTCCCGCATGCGCCACCTCCACATTCTTGTTCTGGATCTGCATCGAGTTCACCACCAGCTCAAGATCAGTGGTGTGCCCCTGGATATGGATCTTGTCCCCCACCTTGAGCGTGTCTATCAACTCGATACCCGCCACTACCGGTCGCGCAAAGAAGTCACTGACACTGCCAATCTCGACCTCTTCTGCCATGGCAAACACCCCCTATCATCCTCAGACTTGCCGTTGAAAGCCGCTGTCAGAGCCTCAACCTTCAGCACCGTTCTTCAGGTGCTGGACTCTGACCACCTTCCTCTCAAGAACACCCCGCTCCACCAGCAGCCTGCGGTGGCATTTCAGGCACCTGATGCCGATGTCAGCCCCCACCCTCACCACCTCCCACTCACGGCTGCCGCAGGGATGCGCCTTCTTTAGCTGTAGTCTATCGCCCAACCTGAGTTCCAGCAACGTTCTACTCCGCCGGTGGACCGGCCAAGAGGGAGTTGATCCGGCAACGCAGTCCATCCGCCGTGCGGCGGGCCGCCTCGGCGAAATCTCTCCCCTTCGAAGCGTAGAGGACCTGCCTCGAACTGTTGAACACCGCTCCCCTGCCTGCGGCGTCTGTCCCGTAGCGGACCGCTGCCTCCAGGTCGCCCCCCTGCGCCCCGATACCAGGTATGAGCAATGTCATCTCCGGCACGACTTCCCTTACTTCCTTCAATTCCTGGGGGTAGGTGGCGCCGACCACCAGGCCCAGGTTGCCGAACCTGTTCCACTCTTTGGCCTTCTGCGCCACCAAAGTGAAGAGAGGCTGCTGCCTGCAGGCCAGGGCTGGTGACCAGCAGGCCAGGGCCTGGAAATCGGCTGCTCCGGCGTTTGATGTCCGGCAGAGAAGGAACGTCCCTCTCTCAGAATACGCCATAAACGGCTCCACAGAATCGTAGCCCAGGTAAGGGTTGACGGTGGCTGCATCGAATCCAAAGACCTCGAAAAGCGCCGTGGCGTAGGCACGGGCCGTATTGCCGATGTCGCCGCGCTTGCCATCTCCTATCACCGGGATGTCGTTCGGTATGTACTTCACCGTCTTTTGCAGCGCAACCAGGCCGTCAACACCCAGAGCCTCGTAGAAAGCCAGGTTAGGCTTGTAGGCGCAGACCAGGTCAGCGGTGGCGTCGACAATGGCCCTGTTGAACTCAAAGATATCCATCTGGGGCATCAGGGCCGGGTCGGGATCCAGGCCAACGCACAGCAGGCTGCTGTTCCTCTGCATGGCTTGAAGGAGCTTCTCTGAGAACATCTTGCCCCGCCCTAGTGCCATACCGGGACACGCCTAACCCATGAGGCCCGACAACTGGCGACCGCCCAGGAGGTGGAAGTGAAGATGAGGGATTACCTGACCGCCCTCGGCACCACAGTTCACGGCCAACCTGTATCCACGCTCAGCTATCCCCTCCCGTGCAGCCATCTGGTTGGCGACGTGCACCAGGTGCCCAACCAGACCAGCCCGATCAGGCGTGAGCCCGGCCACCGTGGGAATGTGCTCCCTGGGCATCACCAGCAGGTGGGTTGGCGCCTGCGGCCTGATATCGCGCAACACCACCACCTCGTCGTCCTCATATACCACGTCGCCCGGGACCTTGCCCGCTATGATCCTGCAGAAAAGACATTCCTCGACCATCTTCACCCCTTTCGGCCGATCACAGGCCCAACTGGCAGGCTATGAGCTCGCGGTGGAACACGGCATTGCCAAACAGGGCCTTCGCCGCTTCCCCCCGCCGGAAATAGAGCTGCATGTCATGGTCCATGATGTAGCCCACGCCGCCGTGGATCTGGTGCCCCAACCGGGTGACACGCCCGATTGCTTCGCTGACCCAGGCCTTGGCCATGGACACCTCTCGATCAGCGGGTAGACCTTCGGTGAGCAGCCAGGCTGCTTCGTAGGTGAGGTACCTCATGGCATCAACGTCGATCCGCATGTTGGCACAGTGATGCTGTATGGCCTGGAAGCTGCCTATCGGCCGGTCAAATTGCACCCGTTCCCGCGCGTAGGCCGCGCTGATCTCCAGAACATATTCTCCAGCCCCCACCATCTCAGCGCACTTGGCCACGGCTGCCCACTGCAATGCCTTCTGGACCACCGGCCAACCCTGGTCCACCCCACCAATCACGTTCCTCGCAGGGACCCTGACCTTGTCGAACACCACCTCGCACTGCTTGTCACTGGCAATAGTCGGAAGCACGGTGCAGGCCATGCCCTCGGTCCTGGCGTCTACCAGGAAAACGCTCAGCCCTTTGCTGTCGGAGCCTCCTTCGCTGGTCCTAGCCACGCAGAGGAGCCAATCGGCCACATGAGCGTCGGGAACGAAAAGCTTGGTGCCGCTGATGACGTAGTCGCCTCCATCAGTAGTAGCCGTCGTCTGGATGGATGCAGCCTCGTAGCTTCCTTCCGGCTCGGTCAGGGCCAGTGTAAAGATCTTGCCCTGGCACACCTGGGGCAGCAACTCCTGTTTTTGTTCCTCGCTGCCTGCTGCCAGAATGGGCAGGCCGCTCAGGACTACGGTGGGCAGGAACGGACCGGGCAGGCAAACCCGGCCCATCTCTTCCAGCAGCAGCACTAGGTCGAGGAAGCCCCAGCCTCCGCCTCCGTAGCTCTCGGGGAAAGGAAGCCCCATCCAGCCCAACTGCACCATCTTCGACCATAGCTCTGGGGAGTAGCCGTTTTCATCCTGCTCCATGTCACGGACATGTTGCTTGGTGCACTCCTTCTCCAGGAAGTCCCGCGCTGCTGTCCTTAACATCTTCTGGTCTTCAGAAAGGTCTAGGTCCAATTTGCCTCCTTTAGCGATGCAGCCGTCAAGTTCAGAGCACTCATGGGCCCGCCTGCTCTCTTCCTATGTCTGTGCCTGGTTGAGCCATGATCAGGCACGCTTAGGATAACAGAAACGACGCCCCTGCATCAAACTCGGCATGGGCCGATTCGATGCACCTTGACTTGGCTGCTCAGGCACGAGTATGCTAGCAAACGTGAGCAGAGGCAAGCTGTACGGAGCACCAAGGGGCACACAAGACATATTGCCCCAGGACCAGCCCTACTGGACGTTTGTCAAGGAGAAGGCGGCTGAAGTGTGCCGGCGCTACGGTTACCAGCGCATTGACACGCCGATCTTCGAGCAGACCGCCCTCTTCAGCCGCAGCGTCGGAGAGGGGACCGACATTGTTGACAAGCAAATGTACACCTTCGACGACCGGGGCGGCGACAGCATGACGTTGCGCCCTGAGGGCACCGCGCCGGTGTGCCGGGCCTACATCGAGCACGGCATGCACAACCTTCGCCAGCCGGTCAGGTTGTACTACATTGCACCCATCTTTCGCTACGAAAGGCCCCAGGCTGGAAGGTACCGACAGCACTGGCAGTTTGGGGCCGAGGCTATAGGCGAGGCCCATCCGGCACTGGATGCTGAGGCCATCGGCCTGGCCTGGCATTTCTATGCCTCACTGGGATTGAGAGACCTGACCCTGCAATTGAACAGCATAGGCTGTCGGTCATGTCGTTCCACCTATCTGGAGAAGCTCAAAGACTACTATGCGGCCCATGCCCGTAGCCTGTGCCCCGACTGCAAGGCCCGGCTGTCGCGTAACCCCCTGCGCCTGCTGGACTGCAAGAAGCCCTCCTGTCAGGAGATCGTGAAGGTCGCTCCCCGGATCACCGAGCACCTCTGCCAGGAATGCAACCGGCACTTCAGGGCCGTCAAGGACTACCTGGAGCACATGCAGATACCTTTCGAGCTGAACCCCTACCTGGTGCGCGGGTTGGACTACTACACCAGGACCGTTTTCGAAGTACAGCCGCGGGATATAGGGGGGCAGAGCGCCCTGGGGGGAGGGGGACGCTACGATGACCTCATCGAGGAGCTAGGCGGGAAGCCCACACCGGCCGTCGGCTTCGGCACAGGCTTGGAGCGAGTAATCCTCAACCTGCGCAAACAGGGTATCGAGCCACCGTCCCCCGATTCCGCCAGAGTATACGTGGCCAGCGTTGGCGAGCAGGCCAGGAAGGAAGCTATGAGGCTGGCCACTGCGCTGCGCCAGAGGGGCATGAGCGTCACAACCAGTTCAGGGGACATCAGCCTGAAATCTCAATTGAAGCAGGCCAATTCGTTGGGCGCGACTCACACGGTCATAGTCGGGGAGGACGAGTTAAGGAGGGGGGTTGTGGTGGTGAGGGCCATGGCAGAGGGTGAGCAGAAAGAGGTGCCCCTGGACGAAGCCGCATCGCAGCTCAGCGCTGAGGTGCAGGTGGGCCGGGGACCTGCGTAGAGACGCCCAGCCGCAGAGATGCGCGAGTCCACCCGGGAAAGGGTCTGCCGCAGACGGGTGGTGATGCAGAAGAGTCATCCCAGGCTCGAGCATCCCCGAGACTCATGTGCCGTGGGCTTCTCGCCGGGCCGATCCCTCGATTACCTTCCAGGTGAGGCACCACCCTGACTTGACACCGCGCTGCTGACGACTCATACTCTAATCCAGTGTTAACCAGATTCGAACGCGGCGGTCCGGGTTCCTCCGGCTGCCCGTAGCCGGAGGCAGTATAATCATGGTTGAGCGCAATGGCAAAGTGATTCTGAGGGTTGAAGGTCTGCACCTTAGCTTCGGCGGAGTGAAGGCTTTGAACGATGTCAGCTTCGATGTCAAGCAAGGGGAGATCTTCGCCGTCATCGGTCCCAACGGGGCTGGGAAGACCTGTACCCTCAACTGCATCAACGGTTTCTACCGGGCCCAGCAAGGGGAGATCTATTTCGAAGGGAACCGCATTACGAAGCTACGGCCGGACAAGATCGCCCAACTGGGCATCAGCAGGACCTTTCAGAACATCCAGCTCTACACCGGACTGACGGTGGTCGACAACCTGATGGCGGCCAGGCACTTCCTTTTCAAGTCAACCTGGCTGGAGGGCGCCATCTACTTCGGCAGGGCGCACAGAGAAGAGGTGCAGCACCGCTGGGCGGTGGAGGAGATAATCGATTTTCTGGAGCTGGAGCGGTGGAGGAAGGCGGTGGTGGGGACCCTTCCCTACGGCGTACGCAAGAGGGTCGACCTGGGAAGAGCTCTGGCCCAGGAGCCCAAGCTGCTCCTTCTGGACGAGCCAATGGCAGGCATGAACGCAGAAGAAAAGGAAGATATGGCCAGGTTCATTCTGGATGTACAGGAACAGAAGGACATTACCACTGTCCTCATCGAGCACGACATGGGCGTGGTCATGGACATAACCGACAGAATATGTGTCCTCGACTTCGGCCGTAAGATAGCTGAGGGAAAACCGGAGGAGATAAGGGCCGACCCGGCTGTCATTAACGCCTACCTGGGTGGTCAATAGACCACGCCATCACACAAGGGAGGCCTACCGTGGCACTTCTGGAGCTGAGCAACGTAGAAGTCAAATACATGGACGTCATCCTGGTACTGCGGGGGGTCTCACTCGCGGTCGAGGAGGGCAGTGTCGTCGCCCTGCTGGGGGCCAATGGTGCGGGCAAGACCACTACACTCAAGGCCATCTCCGGTCTGCTCAAGTCTGAAGAAGGCAGGGTAACCGACGGTACTATCGTGTACCAGGGAGAACGTATCGAGAACGGCGATCCGGAAGTGATTGCCAGGAAGGGGATCATCCAGATCCTGGAAGGCAGAAGGGTGCTGGAGCACCTCACCGTCGAGGAGAATCTCAGGGCGGGGGCCTATATCGCCGGTAATGGGGCCAGGCTGAGGACGGACCTGGACATGGTCTATACCTATTTCCCCAAGCTGAAGGAGCTCCGCGACAAGACCAGTGGCTACCTCTCTGGAGGCGAACAGCAGATGCTCGTTGTCGGAAGAGGCCTGATGGCCCATCCCAAGCTCATGCTGCTGGACGAGGCTTCCCTTGGACTTGCACCTCTGCTCGTGGAAGAGATATTCCAGATACTGAAGACAGTGAACCAGGAAGAGAAGGTGTCCATGCTCTTGGTGGAGCAGAATGCCCGCGCCGCTCTGAGCATAGCTCAGCGCGGCTATGTGATGGAGAATGGTCGGATTGTCCTGGAAGGTAGTACGGAAGAGCTAAAGGACAATGCTGACGTGAAGGAGTTTTACATGGGGCTCAGCGCTGTCGGCGAGAAGAAGAGCTACCGGGATGTAAAGCACTATAGAAGAAGAAAGAGATGGTTGGCCTGAGCCCAGTACCACGCTGGCGCAATAGTAGAATCAGGGGGGCTGCTTCACGAAGAGGCAGCCCCACCCCTTTTCTCCGGCCCGTTTGAGAACAGAGAGGCGAAGTCGCCGTCGAACGTCGTCAGAAAGGTATGCACATCGAGTACGTCGTCCGAGCTCACCGTTCCAGTAAATCGCCCCTGCTCCCCCGCCGTCAGGTCGCTCATGATCTCAGGCAGCTTGCCTTCCTTGATGACAGCAGCCACCAGGCCCTGGCTCCTGCACGCGGGGCAGAACACCGACAGGAACCAGAGGTCTTCACGATGTCCCAACACATTGATGTTGGCGCGCTCGTACCGCTGACCGCAGACGGCACACTTCATATTGGCCATGAGCTTTCGGAGGAGCCTGTCGTCCATCGTTTAGCTAGGCGTTCTCATCCTCGCCCTTGCCTTTGCCCAAGTCGTGCAGGTCGAGGGTGTTGACGAACTCTGCAAAGGCAGAAAGCTTGCGCAACTCTTCCTCAGTGACCTCTTTGTGCTCGCCGGACTTGCTTACCTGTGAGCTGGGGATGGGTTTTCCTGTTTCCTGGTCAAACACGATCCCCGCCCTGTCCAGCACATCCTCTTCAGCGTAGATAGGCACTTCTGCCCTTACAGCGAGGGCGATCGCGTCGCTGGGGCGAGAATCGACTTCGAGGTCCTTTCCATCGATGGTCACGCTGATCCTCGCGTAGAACGTGTCGTTCTGAAGATCATTGACCACCACGAAATTGACCCTGGCCCCCAGGATGCTGACCATTGAGCACAGCAGGTCGTGCGTGAGTGGGCGCGGCACGGTAACGTCTTGCAGCTTTATGGCGATAGCGTCTGCTTCCGCTGGCCCGATCCAGATGGGCAGGTAGCGGTCAGCGTTCGTCTCCTTAAGTATCACCACCCGCTGGGAGTTGACCACACTCACCCGAATACTATCGATACTCATCTCAACCATATGCCAGCCTCCTCACCGCAATCTTGATTTTATACGTGCTTAGACCATGATGTCAAATGGTTTGCCAACCCGTTCAAGACGTTGACGCCCCGGTGCTACCTGTGAGATAATCACCTCAGCACTCCCCACGGCACTGTCTCGGTCAACGCTTCGTTACCGGGATGCCTGTGGGGCTACTCACTGGGGGGTAGGGGAGTGAGTAGTAACCGGATGCCCAATCCTTCAGCATGGTGGGCTGCCTGCACACCCACTTTGCGCTCTGCTCACATCCCACTGCCATACATCGGAACACGCCTTGACCTGTTGGCTGCAGTCAGCCGACCGGTGCAGGTGGAGCAGGCCAGATGAGCTACAGGTTCGCCCCGGCAATCATAATCACAGTCCTGGTGGTCTTCGGCTTCATCGGCTACCTGGTTGCCGGGCGGAAGTCAGGGCCGCTGCCCAGGTTTCTCATTCGCTACCTCGGAGCCCTGACGCTACTGCTGCTCATCGAAGCCGCCCTCCTGTGGCAGTACCCTACCTTCCACATGACCCTGCGCGGGTGGGCTGCGAGCGTCGTTGGCGCAATAATGCGCCTGTTCAACGAGGAGACCTACGTCACCGGCTCCACCCTCCTGCTCAGGAACCCGCTCACCATCTTCGAGGTAACCGCTGCCTCCCTGGGAGGCCCACTTCTCTGGGCCTATGTGGCCCTTGTGTTGGCCGATTCCAGATGGACACGCCCGGACCGCGCCCGTGGCCTTATTATTGGCCTGGCCATCCTCTTCCTGTGTAACCTGGCCAGGCTGATCCTCAGCGCCTACCTGGAGTGGCGGACCGAGACCCTCGCCAGCAATTACCTCTACCTGGTCAACCTGGCCCTGGTGCTGCTTGTATGGGCAGGGTGGGTGCAGCATTTGAAGCCGCGGCTGGAGGCGCCTCCGCGGCAGGTCCTCTTGTGGCCCTCCAGGACGCGGTCACTGTTCACGCCCGACTCTACGCCGAGACACGTGAGTGGACATCCACTCCGCGACAGGGCGCAGGAACTGGCAGCTCTGCTGCGGAAGTATGAGCACTGGGCACGGGAGAAAGGCGTGACCAGCATCAGCCCCAGGGAAGTGGAGGCTTGTAGAGCAACACTGCAGGACGTGGACAAGATTATGCGCAAGGTCGAGACGTCGAGTCCGAGACTACGGAATATTACCGCACCGACTGGCACACCCAGACGGGTGATACAGCACCGCTCAGCGCTATAGATAGAGGCCATGCATTGACCGCGCTGGTCATACCCTCACCAGCGCCGGCCGTCAGAGCAGCGCTCGACCCTGTAGATTCCTGGAGCCCGCCTCGCCTGGGCTGAGGTCATCCGACCAGCGCCCTGGAGAACGGCGCGCAAAGCGAATTGGTATGAAGCCGCTCGAGGAGTTCTTGAAGTCCCTGATACAGAAGTACGGCAGCCCGTGCGCCATCTCCGCCGAGGCGATGGCAGACGAGTGGGTCCTGCACAGCGGGTTGTCGGCATTGCCCTGCCTATCGGAGATCCATGGGAAACTCCAGTCCTATGGGCTCTCGCTTGAGCAGGCGACCATCCCCGGTCTGAGAGGCCATCACTACTGGTACCGGGATGACGACCCTACCATTGTCTACCAGGACGGCGAGTGGAGAGGGGCGGTGGAGTTCACCCTGCTGCACGAATTGTACGAAGTCATGCTCGGCAAACTTGGTGCAACGGCCAGCGGAGACGGATGCTCACCGGATGCTGACGTCTGCCGGGGGGCGAACCAATTCGCCGCCGCAGTGCTGATGCAGAAGGACATCTTCCTCCAGGCCCTGTACCAGAGCCATTTTGACATAGTCTGGCTCCACCAGCACTTCTGCTGCTCCTACTCGGCCATAGCCATAAGGGCGGTACATCTGCTGGACCAGGTCGAAGACGCCTCCAGGAGGGACCTGGCCTGTGTACTCTACCAGCGCCGGGGAGATCCGCAGTCGTGGCATGAGTGCGATCCGGCCGATTTCTACGTCGACTGCGTCGCCTGCACGTCAGGACTGTTGCCATGGAGCGAAGGGCAGACCGGCGGTCTCCTGCCCCGGCGCGGCGACGGAGTGTCGCCGGGCTCCATCGTGGAGTTGAGTCTCAAAGCTGGCCGACCGGTGCTGCTTGGCACAACCCGCGCGTCCGCCGCTTCGCCCATAGCTAACCTGGTGCTCTTGAGCCGCCCGGTCCTCTGGTTCGGCCACCTGTCAAAGGTGATCCTTCAAGGAATGACGCCGGAAGATGGCCATGCGCTCGAGGCCCAGGCAGGCCGACTTCAACCGAGACCGATTACATACTCCGGCAGCAGACTCACCTAAATGGACCAGCCGACCAACACTGCCGTGACCTGACGGTCTCACTCCAGGACACACTAGACCTTCCACCTGGCCAGCCAACCGGACTAGAGGCAAGCGTCTGGAGACAGTGGACAGACCCGAAGAAGAGCAGAGCAACTGGCCATGTGCTCAGAGCGTGTTGAACCAGGCATGACCTGGGCAGCGCCACCACAAATCAGACCGTGGGGGACGGCACAAGGACAATAGACGCATCCCCCGCAACGACACTAGGGGGCACTGGCCAGTCCAGCGCCCCCTTCCAATCCCGTTGGATCTATGCCTTGCCGATGCGGAATACCTTGGTGCCGCAGTTAGGACAAGTACCGCTGGTGGCCGGGCGCTTGTTCTTCAGGGTGACCTCTTTCGGGTTCTTGATCTCCACCTTTTTTCGGCACTTCACACAGTAAGCTTGGGCCATCGTCTCCTCCCTCTTTGGTTTTCTGCCTAGCTCCCCGAGTTGCTAGCCTCGGCTAGCTACGCTGGGTGCATGATAAGCACACATAGCACAACTTGTCAAGCTTCGGGGAGACACAAGCCGTACCGGTCGGAAAATCTCTCTATGGATTTGACCCGACTCCACCCCTCACTGACGAATCTTTCTCCGCCACAAGCCCTTATGCCCCGACCCCCGGCCTGACCAGCAGCACAGGGGTCGTGGCACCCAGCAGCACCTTCTCAGCCACGCTGCCATACACCCACCGACTGCGGCCAGAGCTACCGTGGGTAGCCATGGCAAGCAGATTGGAAGGGCTGCTGTTGGCATAGGCCACGATCTCGTCGGCGGCCTTGCCCAAAAGCACCCGCCACCACACCCTGACTCCAGCAGCCTGTAGCTGCTCCTTCACTCTGCTCAAGTAGCTCTCGCTCCCCTCCATGCTCCGCACTGCCCGATAATCAGCACCCGCCTCGCTGCTAGCGGTACGCGACAGCGGTGAGGGCAGGGGTTCGCAAACTGCCACCAGGACTACCTCAACCGAGCCTGCGCCTAACTGCCTGGCCAGCATCTCCACATGTGGGAGAACCAGCTCGGCCACCTCAGAACCGTCAAGTGGCACGACGATGGTCTTCAGCGGAGCTGCCGCGGAGCCGGCCTCTCCAGCAACCTGGGCCCGGACAAGCAGCACCGGGACCTGCGAAGCGCTGAGCACTTTGTCAGCAACACTTCCCAGGGCCCAACGCCTTATCCCCGACCGACCATGGGTTGCCATGACTATCAGGTCGATGTCGTTGTCACTGGCATAGCGCAGTATCTCCTCTGCGGGATGGCCGACGGCCAGTCTGCACCGCACCCCGACCCGCCTGCCAGGTTCGGCACTGGTCATCCTGTCGTCTCCCAACCACTGGTGTCGGGCCACCTCCGCGATACGCTCGACGTAGTCCCGGTGCACCGGTACAGACTCGCACTCCTGGACGCTGCATACGTGGAACAGCGTGACCTCCACCCCCAAGCCCACAGCCAGCTCTCCGGCATAGGGCAATACCACCTCTGCTAGACGCGATCCATCCAACAGGACTAGCATCTTCCGATACATCTTACTGGACCCTTTCGAACCGATCACGGTGATTCCGCTAGCCAGATCGTCCCCGCATGGCTAACAAGCCCGGAGGTTTCCACAAACTGTTTGGAGGTGTCCAATGCTCCCAAGAGACCATCAAACCCCACTCGCGCGAGGCAGTGGCTCAACCAGCCCACAGTCCACCTTGGCCGAGAAGCAAACCAGGCTTCGCGATGCAGTTTTCTGGGCGAGGGTCTGACACCCGCGTACAGTGCAGTCCACTCTCGCTGCACGGACAGCCGCTCTACCCGGCTCGCCATTTGCAAGGACAGGCTTCCCGGAGCGCACACCACCACCCAGGTAGCGGGCTATCCGGCACATCCCTGCCCAGTCTTGCTTTCATGCCCCTGGCGATGCCCCGCCACCTGACGACTCCACCACGCGGCCCCCTCACCCCCCGACGGGCATCCAGCCACGTCCAGCGCCAAGTCCCATCTTAGCCTGCATTGCCGGTGCTTGCATCCGCCAAAAATGTATATCGTCAGGGGCAAATACATGGTGACTGTGCACTAACACCTAGAGCCACTAGGCAATTTCGGCGACTCTGACTAAGTAGACGCATGAGCAAGGCACTGGCCCGGCTGGACCGTAGTGCACCAAGGGCCGAGTGTCTTCGATGACCGTCTTGCAGCAGCAGGCATATATGCCTGCCTGGCGCTCGGGAGCACACGGCATTCCGGCAAAGATGAACAGGCATTCCGGCGGAAGTCACATTCCCCAGTGAGGGGCTATCCTGTTCGCAACCTAACAGGGCACCCAAGGCTACGCACAAGAAAAGGAGGAACCGGAATGCAGTGGCAGGTAATACTGGCAATGGTACTGGCGGTACCCATCATCCTCCTGCCAGTGGCGTTCGTGTGGTATCTCAATATCCGCCCCCTCTATTCGGCCTTCAAGGAGTGGCGCGCCAGGAAGGCCGCTGTC
>Ga0180301_10000720_pt1 | contig 25750 bp, 28 predicted proteins | sample GuaBasSediGuay16_FD_121797 | JGI IMG/M metagenome (GOLD analysis project Ga0180301, IMG submission 121797) | Subseafloor sediment microbial communities from Guaymas Basin, Gulf of California, Mexico - Guay16, Core 4569-2, 12-15 cm | ecosystem: Environmental > Aquatic > Marine > Hydrothermal... | reverse complement strand
TTTGTTCAATCAATTTTGCTGGCATGGTAAATACTCCTTAAAAAAAATATCTCAACCATGCCATAGTTATCGGACATATACAAAAATCCCTTGAAATTTAACACTATTTAAAGCGAGCACTCAAATAGATTTTTGTAACCTGCCCCAAAATAACAAATTAGCGTTTTATGGTTTAGCATATATTTCCCTTGGTTTCCTATTCGTCCGTATTCTGTCCGTGTTAAGTCCGCCATTTAGTCCGTTCCTCCGGACAAAATTGGTTCGATAATTCTTGGCTGTCCACGCTCCCTAAGCCTGCGAGTTTTTACAAAACCTTTGTGCTCCAATTCGCCCACCAATTGTTGAAGCTGGCGTTTACTGGTCACTCCAAGCAGTTCGCCAGCATTGGATATATTTAGCCCGCTTCCCTCTTCGTTATGATATTGCCGAACAACAGCCAGAAGCTGTTTTGCGTCAGATGAAAGTACCGCCAGCGGCGTCGCTTCCGAGGTTAGTAATCGCTGGGTATCCTCTGCACTAAAATCCCATACCTTGGATAGGGGTGGACGAACCTTAACCGTTACTGCTCCCCAGATGGAGTTGTAGACGATGGCAGTAGCCGGTTTAAGTTGGATGATCTGACGACCATTGCCGATAAAGTCCGCTGCATAATCAACTTCACGATCCGAATTATGCAGGAATATCTTGGTGTTTGTATTTTGCCTTATACTTGCCGAATCCCTGGCAAAATCTTTAATACTTTGACTCTGGATATTGACATAGCAACCGTATTTTCGACCCTCTCGAACTATTCGATCCAGGGCATTTTCCGCCTGTTCACCGGCGGCTTTTGCATCTTCACTAACACGCTTTTTTGTAAAACGTTGAGCTTCCTCGACGACAATCAGCAATCGCAGTGTGGCAGATTCTTCAATTGAATAATCTTCAAAGACAGCACCCAAGACATCACAAAACAGTTTGCAGCGATGGCGGTCATTAAGGCCTTTGAAACTGAGGATAGTACGCCCATTCCCAAGCAGCGATAAATCTCTCGGCAACTGTTTGCCAATTGACAGGGCTGGTGCATAATATTTAAAATCAAAGCCCCTCGCAGATTCCGGCTTCATTCCAAAATCAGGGTATAGAGATATAATTGATTCTCTGTCTTCCGGAACGAGCAGTCCGGCAGACTGATTAGCCGGATCCAAAATAAGAATGTTTAAATCTTTATACCGGGCGGCTTTTTCTACTATTATCCGGCCCATGTAGCTTTTGCCGGAACCGGTCGTTCCTGACAGGTATGTGTGATTGCATTTTGCCAAAGGCAAGTTGAATTGAGTATCCGTAACACGTCCATTTTTTACTACTAGGCCGATATTTGCAGGCATGGCATCTTTTGAAACGTCTTTTAAATCTGCGGTAGTATCAGGTTTATCTAAACGGGTTACCAAAGTTGAGACAACGCTGGCAGCAAGTAGTTTTTGGTCATCTTTAACGGCACCATCAAGTCGTATGTCAGTATTTGGCGTAACCATGGTATGCCTTTCAGCAGCTTCGCGAAGTAAGCGGAAATCTTCATTTAGCCTGGAAATCTGCCGGGGTATAAGGCTTCCGCCAAGCCACTCTTCAATCCACACCATTACCGGCTCACCGGCTTCAACCACATGGATGTTCAAGCGGCCACCGCATAACTTCTGGGTCACCTGGTACCGATGGAGATCGTTCATCTCCTTGACGATGCTTATCAGGGCGTCACGAAATTCCGGGGGTGATGTTACCACATGACTATTGGAGCTTAGGCTGAAAATAAAACATGCGGCGGAGCAATTACGTTCATATTCTTTTTGAAGGTTATCAAATAAATGCAATTTTTCTTTCTCGCGGGATTTTCTGTCTTCAAGCTGTTGAATCTCTTTTCGGAGTGTCTTTGCCTGCTGCTTTGTGTATGATTTCAGTAAATCGGAATTACCTGAATCTAATCCGAGCAGGTTGTCGGTGCTTTGCTGCTGGATACGCTTGTCGGCTAATTCTCTCTGCAATTGAGCTATTTGCCCTGTGCTTGGTATTTCAATAGAAGGTGTTTGTGCAGTGAGCTTACGGCCTATCTGGGCAGCGGCAAGTGTACCTGTAATGTCTCTGAAGTAGGAGAATGAGACATGCAGTTCAGGGAAATGGGCCTCAAGGTAATTTTGTAAAGGCCCGATTTCCCTTGCCCAGGTTTCACCCTGCTCGGTAATTGATTTCATAAAGTAAGATTTACTGCCTTTGAGCAGTGCTTTTGACCCAAGCGGCAGCTGTAAAACCTGAACTTTAATATCCGGCTGCCACCATATGTTAAGATTTATCCTATAGGAAAGTGAGCCTATCTTGCGAAAACCTTCCTGGTTAAGAATTTCTTCGTATATACCGTCCACCGTTCCGCCTTTCTCTATTCAAAGCTATTCTGAGCCTGTTAATTTCCCTGATAAGGGCCAACTGTCCATTCATTCGTGTTTTAGCGATCTGGATTTGGTTTCGTGCATTAATACTGGCAACTTGTATTCGATTTCGTGCCCCTATATTCGCTGCCTGCAATTGTAATGCACGTAATCTTGCCACCTCACGCTGCTGCATAATTTGACGCTGAGATCTAATCTTTTGTATCAATAGATGATCATTAAATGCCTGACGCTGACGTAATAACGCAAGGCATGTTGGGCATACGGTAATAACGCTTGTTTGGCCAACAAAACCTCGCCTACAACGTCCGCATAGTCTACGCGAACAGACCCTGCACCTCGTTTCACAATTTTCACAACAACTCATCGCCCTACAGTAGTCGCACCGCCCCCGTTGCTTATTAATATCGGTTATGGGCCGATTACAATTAGGACATCGGACAGCGGTGCGACGAGTTGTAAGGTTTATTCTTCCACGGCCATTGTCAGTGAGGTGTTCGGTGTTACTGTCTAGAACACGTCCCGATTGATCTGTAACAAGAAATCGTTTCGAAATTTTCTTCATTTCAATTCTACCTTTCAGTTATAAAGCCGTGTAAGTTACTAACGATCCATCACTTTCTACAGTCAGGGCAACTCTCTTCACGTTCCATAGGCAATGCAATAGTCGTAAAAGAAAAATTGGCCGGATGGTTACCCAGATACTGTCCAAATATATCCTTGTCTCCAAGGCGATAGTCGGGGTCCATTTTTACTTGCAACAGGTTGCGATTACCGAGTTTGCTGATAAGTTTACCCATGCGATTGTCCGCTCCATCGGTAAGGATTCCTGTTGCGATTTGACCGACAATCGCGTCAACCAGGTGTAGATCATGTATAGTTCCACCAGCACTGCTGACATTGGTATTACCGCTGCCATTGTGAAACGCCTGATATCTACCGTTGCAGATACAGCGATAACACGCACTGGTTTTGCCGGGTACATAGAAGACTATTTCGCCGGCTCTGCCGCCTTTGTAAAGACCTATCCATATTGCAGGTATACTTAATCGAACAGCTTCAAAGTTTCCGCGTGCCTGCGCCGGAAAGAAGTCGGTTGCGAAGATAAACAGGTCAGTGTGGCCAAAGAGAGCGTCGTGCTGTTGCCGGGATAGGGAACAGTAGTCTTGTGTATAACACTCGACTTCTACTTCCGGATTGATCTTCTGTAAATCTGATGCCGTTGCTTCTGTCTTATAGCGTCCTAAATCAGTGGAATAAAAATCCTGCCGGGCCGGATTACTGCTATCGATTCGGTCAAAATCGACCATCGTAACAGCTCCGAGGCCACAGTGTACAAGGCTACGTATTAACCCATATGCACCACCTATCATAGTGACATGACTTTGCTGCATAGCATTAACATCAACGGTTTGTGCTATTCTCTGAAAATTCATATTAACCTTCCTTTCTAAAAAATTTGATTATTGTTAACTGCTTACAATGTTCCTCTTAAAATACATCTAACCTCGCCTCTCGCGGCATTCTTGGCTTATCACGAAGCACAACAATAGGACGCATCCTAAACTCCTGGGGGATTACTATTGGAGCGATGAACATTGGCATGTCATCGTTTATGTCCAATAGCCTATTAATGTAGATCATGTCGCCAACCGAAAGGCCGTCAAGTCTGCCTGGGTGAGAATGCACAAAGCCCTTCATGTCAACCCCAGCCGGTAACCACTCTACTTTCATTTTTTGTTTCAGCGTTGTGCAGTCGGGGCTATAGCTAATTCCGGTGCAACTACCGCAATTGTCAAAAAAGAAACCTGTAACATCGTTTGAGCCAACCGGCCCCAAAAGGATGCCGCCACTTTCTGGGGGCTGTGAACCCACAGTGTGTAATATCTCTTTGCAGACATTGCGTGATATTTTCACGACAGGCATATCAGCCAGGCTTCGCTCTTTAGTGGCATATAATTTTTGTAGACCCTTAACACGATTTTGGGATACATGGCTAATTATGCTTTTGCTTTTAATGCGACAGCACTTCTGCAAAATTTTTGTTTTAACACTAATTTTCATTTTGCTTACTCCTTATCTTAGAAATGATAATTTTAGCTCTGAGTTTTACCAGTACGTCGGTATTCCAAAAAGTATTCAGCCCATTGTGCTGCCAACTTTTCTGCACGGGATTTAGTCGTTGGTTCTTTGCCTTTGACAAAACATAGTTTTCCCGAATGAAACAAATGAGTCTTTTCAGGGTTTGAGCTTTGCCCGTTAAAAGAGGGACGCCTTTTGCAGTAAATATCAATGTGCGAACCTTTAGGGACAAATTTGAAAATGAAATGGAACAAACCATTTTTTGAACAATATGTTTTCGTTTCACTATAAAAAGTTCCTGAAAGTATTACCGAGTTCATTATTAAATCTCCTTTCATTTTAGGAATATGGGCCGACAATAAAAATTGCCGGCCCATTCCGTCGTTACCAGGTTAGAGGACATTAACGATACCGATCATACAGCCGGAGTCGTCTTTAACAGTTTCATTATCCTCTTCATCAATGGGGCGAGTAATTGCATCTATGTCAGGGCAATCATCACTGTGAAAAGTTCCCGGCTCAATCTCGCCGCCCCAAAACACACCTCTTAAAATCACATCATTTGTCTTCATAACTTTTCCTTTCAAAAATATTAACATTCAACGATACACATTTAACTTATCGATAAGCTCACAATTCATATCTGTTCTTGATTAACGTGCAGGTCTCTTATAAAATACGCCCTGATGTTGTTGATATTTCTGTTTAACTTTTCAAAGAGCCGACACATATAACTCAGTTATCAAAATAATGATTTTGCCCAAGGCGAGATAGAGCAAGTAATGGAAACAAAAGGAAAGAACAGGAAAGTTACAGGTCGGGGAATTATGGTTGCCCTGGACATGAAAAGGCGAATCAGATCGCTTCGTAATTCAGCCGGGCTTACAATTGACTCTTTAGCTGATAAAGCCGCCGTTAGTGAAAAAACCCTCAAGAAAATAGAAAACCCAAAAAGCCGTCAAAAACGCTTCGATGAGGATACTCTTATAAAAATTGCTAACGCCTTTGACATCAGTCTTGATGAACTTCAAGGCAAGCAAGACCAATATAAGAAGCAAGGTTTGTCGATTAGCTTTGAATTTCTTGCAGACCGGTTCCGTGAAATCGACCGTATGCTCTTGCCTTTGATTCGGGACCACAGGCATGCCGGCAAAAGTTTGATTGAACACGCATATATTGGTTTATTATCTCAACTCCTCCAGGAAAGAAAAATTAATCTTGAACATATAGACCGAAGTTTGCGAGACCCAATTGAGCGGAAATCTTTTATCGAAGGATTACCAAAGCCGGGATTAGTAGTTGAAGTATCTGAAGATTTCAGCGAAATTTCATATAACTGCTCTCTCAATGAAAAAATGATTGTAAAATCGCCACAGCTTCTTTGGGATTGCCATTGTGATACCCCGTCAAATAAACAAAATAATTTTAAATGTCCCATCCATTCCAAGAAATTAGGCGAAGAAGTTGGCCGTCGTTTTTCGACTGGTTATGTATTGATACGCTACAGGGATACTGAATTCTATTGGCGGAGGGGCCAGGAACTTTGGCCGCCTTCTATTGATTCGTTTTATATGATAGACGCTATGGAGGCAGATGGGCTGTTTAAAAAGAAATATAACAGTGTGCTTGACATTGGCTCCGGAACCGGCTTTTTGGGAATTATGATGGCGTATTATAATCCGTATATCACAGATATTACACTTAGCGACTGGCTTTTTACACCTTATCTTTACGGAATTGCCAACTGGTTTTTGAATCGGAAGAACCGTAACCATATAAGCTTTAAGGCAAACACGGCATTATTTACTAAAGGTTTGGATTCATTGATCAAGCCTTATGACATCGCTATTTGCAATCCGCCATACCTGCCATTACTGGAAGGTTTTGATGAGATAGGCCTGGAATCAACTGTTGCAGGGACAGATCTCTTGGCAGATGTTATTTCAAAAAATAAGTCACTGGCAAATAGAATCTATCTTCAGTTTTCCAGCCTATCTAAACCTGAAGCACAGATTGCTCAGGAAAAAGCTGGTGTGAAATTAAGACCGATTGGAAAGGAGAGGTTAGTGCCATTCCGAGTGAGGATATTGTGGGAAAGAAGCGACTATCTTGATGTTTTGGTAAAAGAGCGGGGCTTGATCGAAAAGAAAGATTCAAGGCATCGTTTCTGGCACAAGCTACAGACATACATAATAGAGTGAGTTTGGAGTTTATGTAACAATGAACTCAAGGCTGTATAAATGGGGATTGAAAAATGTGCCAATTAAAAATAGTGGCTTTATTAGGAGATAGCCAATAAGGACAAAGGGAATAATTGGATTTGCCGGTTTCAATCTCGATGGCGATTTTTTCGCCGTCTTTTTTGGCAACGACATCAACTCGGCCTGATTTCAGGAATATCCCAAGGTTGATCTGATATTCCTGCATATATCATCACCTCTAAGCTATTTTTATTCCCCAGCACCCTCTATTCTATCTGAAATTGGCCTTTTTCACTTGTAGGCTTGTGGGTTGTCTTGTATACTCTGTTAATATTGATTGCGAACAAGGTTCGGTTATTTTAACAAGGAGTTTTTGTCATGGAAACATCATTCAATGTAATGGATGAAAAAAGTTGGTGTTTTTTTGAACACAAACCTTATATGTGGTGTTTATATGGGCCGTATATTGAAGACAGCTTTCAGTTTGCCAAGTCAAATAAATCCAAAAAGATTTCTGTTGTTACTTGCCACCATGATCATACACATTTTGGAATGTCTCCTGCAAAAGAATCCTCTGAAATTAAAAAAATACAAACTGAACTCTTGAAACCTTATCATCAAAATGGAAAAGTTTCCATCTCGGAAAATGTAGTTCAAAGAGAGAAAGACCACATCCTTTTTCAACCCGAGCCTTTCCGGTTCTTTTCCTTAAATTCAAAAGCTTGGAAAATATTTTCTTATATAAAGGAAAATGGGAAAGTGCCAATCACTCGTATTCTGGAAAAATTTAATGATATTGAGAAGAAGGCTGTCTTGAGTTTTTTGGAGATAACTATTTTATCTAAGGTATTTCTTCTTGATACTGAGTAAAAGGAAGTTGTTTAAATATTTTAGGACGGTCGTGTGGATTTTTCAAAATTTTCAGCCCCAATAATTGTAGACTGGGAGATTACATCTCAATGCACCTATCGTTGTTTCTTCTGCCAGACAGGTCTTGCTAATCAGAAGCAAAGACCAGATTGCTCCTTTTCAGAAAAAATAACTATTTTAAAAAAACTTGCACAGGCACAGGTTTTCAGTGTGTTTTTGTCCGGCGGGGATCCCTTACTTTATGATGAAATAGTCGATTTATATAAGGCATGTTGTGACTTTAGGGTGCATCCAACGCTGAGCACAAACGGCTTTGTCGTAGATTTCAAGAAGTTGGAACAGCTTCAAAAATTGGGACTAGATGCAATCCAATTATCTCTTCAGGGATGCGGCCATACACATGACACTGTTGTTGACTGCAAAGGGTCATATTCTGTGGTATTGAATAACATTTCGCAGATGTCAAAAATGGGGCTTAATGTAAAAATAGCTTTTGTAGGAACTAAAGATAATATTGAGGATTTGCCGCCTCTTATCGAAGAAGTTGCAAAAACAGGCGTCTCTGTTGTTAGGTTATTACGATTTATTCCTTGTTACGATAAAACATTATTGAGCAGGATTCCCGATGAGATGTTGGTCCAAAAAATAATAGAGCAAGCATCTATCAAAGCTGAAAAATTAGGTGTGTCCTTTTTGTGCAGTGCCTGCCCTGGGCACTGTGATGTTACAAATGAAACTCTTTCTTTTGTTCATCCATCTACTCATTTTTGCCCTGCTGGCAAAACTCGTTTTTCTATATCGAGTGACGGCGCAGTTTTTCCTTGCGTAATTTTGAAAGATGAGGATATGTATGCCGGCAGCTTGCTAACAGATTCAGTTGAAGAGATTTGGTCTAATGAGACAATGGCTAAGTTCAGAAATTTGACACCAAACGATTACACTGGTATGTGCTCAAAGTGTGATAATAAATGGTTATGTTATTCTTGCCGAGGATTAGCATGGTCATATATGGGCTCGCTTTACGAAGACGACCTGAGTTGTTACTATCTCGAAAGCAAACGTAATATGGTTTTGTCAAATGTTGAATGAATACCTGCAGACCACTTTACTGCAAGAGCGGTATCAACCTTTTGACAACTTTCGTACTTTTCTGTCTTTCTGCAAATCTTTTAGATTCTACTATTTCTCAAAACAACTGAAAAAGAATTTCAAAATAAAACAACTTAAAAAGTTGCTTTTACATGCCGACAAGCATGTTCCATTTTACCGGAATATTTTCGATAAGCTTAATGTTACTCAAAGAGATATTAACGAAAAAACAGAATCCGTTCTCCAACTTCTCCCAATTTTGTCAAAAGATGATATAATTACTCACGGTCAGCAATATTTTATCTCCTCGTATTTTAAGCCAAACCAGCTAATTCATGTACGAACTAGTGGAAGTAATAGACGTTATTTTGATGTCTTTTACGACAAGAATAGTTTTATCTATTTGAATATGGTTCGTATTCGTTCTCAGATACTATGCGGTATGCGACCATGGCATAAACTTCTTATTGTCACTGGTGACCAGAGGCCACCAGTTCCTTCTGAAAGATGGTTCAATAAATGTTCACTTTTTCGCACTTGCCATATAAGTGGTTTTGAGGCACTTTCGAAATTAAATGAAAAATTCAAGGATTTCAATCCAGACATTTTGATTGGTTATCCCACACTTCTTGATTCGATAGGAAAAGGTCTTTGCGAGGATGCAAAAAAAAGCATATATAGTATATTTACAAGTGGTGAACCTTTGTCAACAGAACTTGAAGCTTCTTTATCAAAGGATTATTCTGCTAAAATCACAGATTTTTATGGTGCAGGTGAATTTGAATCTATAGCTTTTCGCTGCCATGATTGCCAAATGTATCACATTAATGAAGATACTTTGTGGGTTGAGAAGACCAACAGTAATTTATATCAAAAATCTGATAATAATTTTACAGAAAATCTTGCATTTACTGCTACAAATTTATGGTCATACGCAATGCCCTTGATACGTTACAGGACAGAAGATGTTATAAGATATTCTAAATGTTGTTGTAAAGGTCGTCACAAGAAAGCATCTGGAAGCTTCAGTAGTATCAAAAGGGCACGAAAATTGGATTTTATACGTCTTTCTAATGGTGAAACAGTATCGACCGTCAAATTAAATAGAATATTAAGCCAATATGTGACCGCCCCAAAGTATCAATTTGTTGAAACTCGTCAAGGTATGTTGTCATTGTTTTTGTCCCTAGGCTGTTATTCCAATAAGCAAGCTTCCAGTCTTATAAAAGCCCTGGAAAAAGGTTGTCAGAATAAAATAAAGTTTGAGATTCAGCCATTAAAACGTTTTTATGTTACTGGAACGGGAAAATATAAGCATGTAATAACGGCTTTAGACAAAATATGCTATAAAGTAATAAATGTTCAATAGATATCTTGAGAATTTAAGGATAGACAAGGGTCGCCTTGCTCTTGAGCCCTTCTATATATGAAACATTAACAAGGTATTTCTTTGCAGTTTCAGCGACCTCCAGCAATTTTTCGGTTGATGGCGTTTTCCATGAAGTATTGGGGACCGCTACGTAAGGATCGATTCTCAAGGGCAAGTTAGGATTGATATCCGAAATAAATATTGCCAGTTTTTGTATTTCCTCAGTGGAAATCACATCTGGTATAAATGTAGTATGAACTTTCAATCGAACTCCCAATTTATGTAAACGTTTCAAATTGCTAAGAACATTATGAATTGGATAGCCAGTTAGAGAGCGATGCAGGGCAGGAGATATAGCTTTGAGACTTATGCGAATTTCTGAAATAATACCTTTAGAAATGCTTGTCCACATTTCTGGGAAAATTGAATATCCATTTGTTTGAAGTACAGTATAAAAATTAGATTGGTACAGTTTACTCGCTATCCATGGCAATGATGGATCTAAAGTAGCTTCGCCACCCCCTAGGAAAACTATAGAATTTCTCAGGTTGTTAATAATTTTAGTAAATTCATCATAAGACAAAAAAACTTGCGAAGGATTAAGTGTTTTCAATCTACTAAGACAATCTGATGAGAGATTGTGGTCCCAGTGCCCGCAATGTCGAATACACCCCCTGCAATCAAAATTACAGCCCCAAAAATATAGCAGATCAAATTTGTCTTCCATAAAACTAACTGTGTGATATATGTGAGTGCGTTTTACCATTTTTAAGAATTAATAAATGATCTCTCCATATGTAGATCTAGGATTTTCCTGAAGGAGGATTATGCGGCCATATAAATCAGGAAATATGTTTAATAACTCAGTAGCTAAGGCATTTACAAATGAATGTTCTGGTGAAATTAACCAGTCGGGATATTTGTTGTGACTGAGGAAAATATTTGAGTCTTCTTCACTTGTTATAAAGCGCCTTAGTACCCAGAATGCTTTTTGTGGAATATATTGAGCCAGTAATGTTAAATCATCTAGAGTTGTGAAATTAAAAATAGGGGTTCTAATTTCCAGCAATGTTGTTATCTTTGCCCAAGTCTCAATTGACTTGATAACATTTGTCCAGCATAATTCCAAGCTGGTTTGAGTGATTTTTGACACGTATTTTGGAGGACCTTTAAGGTCTATAGCCATCTGGTCGGCAATTTCTGCAACAGCGATTGATCTTTCTGTGTTCCAGCCTGAAGTGTCGCATGAAACATAGACTTTGTTTTTTTTGCAATAAGACATTATATCAAGTATATCTGGCCAGATTAAAGTAGGTTCGCCCCCGCTTATTTTTATTAAATGGCCTTCTTGAGTTTGCTGATCAATGAATGAGTATATGTCATCTATGCCGATGTAGTTAGCACAAGGCAGTAAATGAGAAGATTTTGTTTTTGCGTTACCGCCTTTACAGCAATATAAACAATTGAAATTGCATATCCCTATATTAACTAAGGAAAATATTTTCCCTTGCTTACTGAGAGGTATTCGGCATTTAATTCCCTCTGCAACCAATTCAATTATTGGGATGTCCATGTATCGTCTCTTCAATATTTCAATGCTCGTTAATTATCAGATATATTTTACAGAAACTGCAATTAAATACAATGCCATTATGTCCATTTAGAAGCATATATACTTATCTTGACGAAGTTTTCCGCCCAATTCCCGGCCAGTAAGCACTCTTGGTGAAGCCATTACCGTTTGATACGCACAAGTTAATACACTGAGGCTATAAGAAAGATTAAAAAGAGCAATGATTTAAAAAAGTTATGGAAACAGATGTCTCAGATAAGCGTTATTTATTAAAGAGCGGAAAGAAAATACATATAATTTCCTCCTTACATGGACACTATCCATTATCAAATGGGAAAAATTTAATGGATAAAATAATATCGTACAAACCAGAATTTGTTTTAATAGAAGACCACCCTCAGGATATGCAAAGCATGGAAGATATAGAACACATTAGGAAAAGAAAAGTAGCGTTAACTAAGACTGACGTTGATTGGGCATTATCAGGAGCAGAAAAGATACAGGCCAGACCAGTATTGTTCGATATTCCTCAAAAGCTATTTCATAAAAAATTATATGAACTTTATTTAAATTTTAGTGATGACTTGGCAATGGTTCATTATGTTTCTTATCAAGTTGTAAACATATTGTGGCATTATCGAGAAAAAAATAAGCTGATTATCTGGCGAAAAATTTTCAGTAAAGCCAAGAAGCGAATATTAAAATTTGGCCCTATGGACATTAAGATGTCACTAAAAAATAATACTATAAACAAAACCTTTTCTATCTGGTTAAAAATAACCGGCTATTCTAAAGAGGAAATAGCGACCCTGCCAATATCCCATCTTCGTGGCTTGAGATATTTTGTTTTTTTATTTGCTCTCTCCAGTCAACGAGATAATTACATGATAAAAGTCGTTGAGAGATATGCAGCAAAAGGTAGAGTAGTTGTAGTAGTAGGTGCCGGCCATCTTAGAACCTGGTTAAAGAAAAAATGGATCAGAAGAATGTAAAAAATGGCACACCCATCAGGCGAATATGAATCTTGAAAATACGGTCTAATTGCTTAAAACTCTGCCGTCCTGATTTATTCAGTGGCCAATACAATATCAACCCTTCCGGCAATCAAAAGTCTGGCTTGGGCCAGCTTTTTCTCAATCTTTTCAAAGGCAGATTTGTCGGTGGCGACGATAAGAACCTTGTTGTATTTGGCGGCTAAATCCTGCTGGACGTTCCGGATAAAATTGGATTTGCCGGTTTCAATCTCTATGGCGATTTCCTCCCCGTCTTTTTTGGCAACAACATCAACTCGGCCTGATTCTCTGGGGACTTCAAATTCTACATGGTAGCCCTGCTCTCGAAATCGCTGGGCGTAGAACCGCTTCCAGTATTCGTGGGTAATCGAGCCATATTCAGGCTCTGATGTATCAAGGCTGAGAGCGTCTTTGCTCTGCTTGGTCAGTCTCAATATTACTTTTCTTGTTTGGCCTATGTCAACGGTCTGGTATTCCAGCCAGCCCTGAGCTAACAGTTGGTCTTTTAGTCTGTTGGCTGTGCCGGTACTCAGGCCTAATCTTTTGTACCTGGCTTTGACGCCGTCATCAGGATGCTGCAGGACATCCTCGATAAAAGCGAAAGCTGGTTGTTTAAGGGGTATATCATAGAGTGGAATCCGCGGAACCTGTCCAAATTTAGGCTGCAACATAGAGAAATTATGCTTGAACACAGAGGTATTCCGGCCTGACCCCGTGGTTTTTGTATTGTTTATAGCGGAATACCTTGCTAGGATGTCATCAGTAACTGAACCTTTATTGATATTTACCAATGGAAATTGAACATGAACTGGACTTGTCCACCTGTCCTGGAGTTTAACGATTCCCTGACCTACCGGCAGCATACTGAAATACTTTTTCTCATCAGCATCCAGCAGGCAAACTGCCGCAGCCTTGTTAATGTCGGCTGGGTCTTTCTGGTTTAAAAAAATACTTGTGTAGGTATTGCCCATCGCTGCAGATGAAAGCAAGTGCGGGTGCTGATCGATTACCACAATGCCTATGCCAAGTTCACGGCACTGCCGAAAAAGCATTTCAAGTATTGTTTCGTTTGCTGTCTGAGAACGCTTATGTAATACGTGATGGGCTTCTTCAATAAATATAACAAGTTTTAGTTTTTCACGATCCGGTGATTTTAGTCTTACATAATATAGCCACAGGCACAATAATGGAATAAGGAATTTTTTGCTTCCCTGGGCCAATGCGTCAAGTTCTATGACCGTATTTTCGTGAAGCATTTTTTCGGCAAGCTGTTCCTGTGATATCCTATTATTTGAAGATATATTGGCAAACTCAAGGCTTTCCATCGCCCGCATTGCAGTAACCTTCCAGCCACCCACACGACCAGTATCAGGAACTTTTCCGAATTCTTTAATAATATCAGTAGCTGTGGGACAAAGGTTGTTTTGGTTGTATATCGAAGCAATTGCTTTTCGCAAAATGCTTCTTGAGCCGTCACCGAGAGTAAAGGCTTGGCTGATAACATCGACAAGCTGGTTGACATAAACCTTTGATTCGATGCCGGGCGGGACAACGAAGGGATTAAATGGGAATTTAACCAAACTTCTGCCTGGTGTGTAGATGTTTAGCTTGTCCTTGAAATTTGGAATCAGATGTCGAACTGTTCGTTTCCAATCCATGAATACAAACGGTATTTTCTTTTCTATGAGTTGGGCAAGGATATGAAATGTAACGTTTGTTTTGCCCGCACCGGAACGGCCAAGTATTGCGGTGTTCTGTATTAGCTCGCTATACTTGAGACCGAACGGCCATTTTTCTTTGTCGTAGAGAGTAGTTCCGAGATTGATTGAGCCTTTGGCTTTGTTTTTGGGCGGGAGCGAGAGCAAGATTTTGCTGTGGAAATCGCCAAGAGTTTGGTAGGCGGTGGAAATGATTTGTTTTTCGATTAAGGTTTTTAGTTCCAGATCAGCCAGTTCTCTTGCTTTCATTAATTGTGAGATTTTCCCCGGTATAAGGGGATTGAGTTTTGCTGCGGTTTTTTCGATGTTCATTGTATATGATATAATTGCATAATGACTTTATAAGAAATGTACTGAAGCTCTCTAACTAAGCAAAGAAGCAGGAGAAATTAGGTCATTAGACCTAAGGAAGTAATTCATCAATTAACCCTAAGCATCCTTCACGGATCATCTTATAGGTTTGCTGGTAGCGTGAATAGGGCATTTTATAGGGGTCAGGTATGTCGGCATTTTTGCTTTGTGAAAATGACATTAACAAATGTATTTTGGGGCTTATTTCGTCACCAAATAAATCGAGTACTCTTTGCCTGTTTTCATCATCCATAACTATAATAATATCGGCATCCTGAACATCAAATTGTTGAATTTGTCTTGCGATATGGGATGATAAATCTACCCCATTTTCTTGGCCGACACGTTCAGAAAGAGGATGTGCTTTTTTGCCAATATTATAATTTTCCGTTCCTCCGGAAGTAATTATAAGCTGGAACTTGCCAGAGTGTTTTTGGGATAGTTTTTCTAAAGTAAATGATGCTAAAGGCGAACGACAAATATTTCCTTTGCAAACAAAAAGTAATTTATATTTTAATGGTGTTTCTGGTTGTGAAACAGACATTTATTTATCCACCTTCTGTAGTTCTATGCACAGAACTCCCAATGCCTCTTTATTGCTTGGGAAAATATTTGAAAGTTCATTAAGCTGTTCTTCATATGAAATATGAGGATTGATTTTATTAGTATCTTCAGAATCAAGTAGCTCTCTAAAAGATGCATACTCAGTAATTCTATTTACCTTTGTCAGACATTTGTCATCTTGACAGATGAATTTAAGAAATTGGCCCGCTTTGATTTTTTTCATGCTGCTATAACCAACTCTTATTTCAATTGTTTTAACTCCCTCTTTTATTAGCTTGAAATATTTTCTGTATATTCGTATCGTTCGTACTGGAGGGACATTGGAGGGCTGTGATATATGATGTTTCATGATTCTCTGTAACTCCTTATATGAATATGATCTATAAAAATGTTTCGGATCCGACATGAGTTCTTCAACAGTCCAGATTAATAGGTCTGCATACTCTTCTTCCGAGCGATCCCAGCAATCTGGATCAATTAACCAATTCTCTAAATCATCTTTAATATCCATTGCTCCCCGTTTGATAAGGCTCTTAGAGAGTTTGGCACCAGTATCTGTTAAAATTTGCGGAGTAAAAACTCTCACTGGTAAATTATTTGGAGCATGTCCAAGTAAGCCAAGGGCCCAGTCTATTTGCTGGCAAGCAAAAACCCAGTCTCCTCCCTTAACTATGATATGTAAGCTTTTTTTATCGTTAATTAGGCACGACTCTTTTATAATATTACGATATAAGGTACTCAAATCTAAATAACAGTCTGAGTCCTCTGAAATAACAGAACTGTACTCCATGTGGTCAAAGCAATACGACTTGAATTCCGCTTCTTTTTCATTATGCTTTATCAGATGTGTACGTTCCGACCTTTTCTCTGCCCACCAACATTTAGGACAAGGAAATCTTATATGAGGAATACCACTGGATGGGGATACAAGCCATCGGATCCTTTCCAGTTCTTTGAGAGTTTTTATAAACTCAAGCCTAAAATTGGGTGCAGACTGTTGTTCAGAATATGTCTGAATTTCATAATCAACAAATGTTCGCTCACTTAACCTGCTAAAGAGGTTCGAATAGTACTTTTGGGTTAAGCTGTCAATGCAATTTTTGCCTAATTTATGCTGATAAGTAATCTGATAAGCGTGGTGGGATTCAGGATCCAATATTACCTCATGGGGAGCATTATCCAGAGCACCAAATAATATAGAAGTGTCAACTTTAAATATATTTCTGACTTGTTCAGCAAACAAAAAAGCGGCACATTGTGTCAAATGTGTTCCAATATGGGGGAGGCCGTTAATCTGCGTGCCAACTACAAATTTAACTTTTTCGGGCTTTGTATAGGCAATACGGGGACGTAAGATATCAATAGTATGCACCAAAGCATTTGCAAGTACAGTATTTGGCGACACTATTTTAAGACTCATTTTCGTCCCTTTATAAAACGCATTACTAAATTCATTTATAAATTTGACAATATAAAATTCACACGGTTCTCCACAAAATCCATAGGAACGAAAATTGGATCATATCCCACATCAACGTACCCTTGAACGATTAATTGGTGAACTCTTTGTCCATCTCGTTCACTGGTCCACACAACATCAGTTTCATCTTCGAAATTTGCTATCGGATCTAAAACGAATATGCCGTCATATTTATAAGCATGCATCGCTTCATTCAGTTCATCGGAAACGCTTAATTTAAAAAAACGATCCCATCCCGCACCATCTGGTATGCCACGATTATAAAAATATGCCCCCTTTTTGTGGTTGCAGTATTCTTTTATGAAGGCTCCTAATACCATGCGTGAGTATTCTCTGCGATCTCCTACTTCCAAATGACGCCCGAGCTTCTTCTTGAAATCTCTGTAGAGATCACGTGCAATTTCCCCTTCTGAACAATTATAGCCTCGTCTCCTCAACTCTTGGAATACGAGTGATTTCCCAACTCCAGGACCTCCTGTTACAACGTAACGCCCTAATTTATTAGATCTTTTGTGATTTTTTAACATTTCCATATTGTGATCCGTTAATGCAAATTTCAGAATAAAGTAACAGAAAAGCTACGGATTTGCAACACCTAACTAATCGTATCACCTAGGATTACATCCCAAAAGGGTTCCCAGATAGCAATCACATGTATCAGGAAACCCTAAATCATGACAATGAAGCCGAGCATGAATGTAACCTCTTGAAATCAAAGAAGATAGCAATTTCTATTGCAAATTAAGCTGTTCATGCTTGTTAATCAAACTCAGTAATTTCTCCTCAAGACCTTGGGTTTTTTCTTCAAGCCTCAGACTTAGGTTTCGGCGGTCTTTTTCGATATCAAACAGTCGCTGCTTGAGTTTTTCTTTTTCAGGGAAATGGTACGGCATATATCGTGGTTGACGTTGTTCCATTTGCATCAGATCGGTGTCGACATAACATTCCAGCCTTAGCAGTCTCCGGAACTGCTCGTCGTGCCGTTCTTTCAGCCGTTTGATCTGGTCGATAGTCAGGCTGATCTCCCTTCGGATCATCCCAGGGATAGTTGTATCCCATAATTGCTTCTTGGGAAAAGCGGCTATGCTGCTTGCTTTTTCTTCCAGGGATTTTGCAAATTTTGCCATATTTAACTATGGCACGGCTGTTAAATTAAATTGAACTGTATTATTAGAAAGACATTTCAGACTGTATTAGCAGTTGTCGTAATTTATGTCCCACTTCTGTAAGCTCATATCTTGGGTGGGCTTTCTTTCTAACAAATACCTTTTGTACAATACCCTTTTCCAGCAGCAGCCTTACAACATCACGGATATTATTGGCGCTTATTTTTACATTCGGCTTGTAAATCCGCAAGGTTCGCTTTATCGCGGACGGTTGCATCGGTTCAGTAAGGAACCGAATTACGGCGGCTCTGTGGCTGTAGCATAACCAGCCGTAAAGAGGCCAGTTCACACTGGGTAAATCATATTCTTTGTACGGCAGGTTTTTGTCCTGATAGAGCTGTTTTCGGCATTGTCTGCCGAGTTCAGTGATCCAATACAGCCTGCTATTCATTGCCTTGGGGTTGAGGCAGGTCAACAAGCCTCTGGCTGTGAGTTTAGCGATCGTGTAACTGCAGGTATCCATCGGTATACCTGTTTTCCTGGCGATCTGCTTTGCCGTTAAAGGCTGATTCATAGCCATCAGGGTTTCCCCACGACTTTCTTGCTTCTTTATCCATTCGTATACATTGCTAGTCATTATGATAATGCACTAGCCGGCTAATGTCTTCTCGTTGCAGAACGGTGATTTGATCTGCAATGAGCCAATTGGTTGAAATTTGAACGATACCTTCTTTTAAAGCAAATGAACTGATTTGCTCTACACGGGTTCAGCGTGTGGGTACGTATTGTTACTACCAATAGGTAGTAACACATATAAAAATATTTTTCGGTAAGCTTAAATAGTAGTGATTTTGTTTAAAAGCAAAATAAGATATTTCTGGATTGTGCGAACTCCAGTCGCACTGCGTAATTATAAACAATAGTCTGCGAAGCAAATCAGTTCAATTACTTTTAAAGCTGTTTTTCACATGTTAATATGGAAAATAAAAAAACATGTGCAAATTGCACACGCCAACTAGATATCGGAGTCGATGTGATAAAAGTTGACGAAGGTGTTGTCGGCGTCAAGGATTTTGTGCCCCTGGAGAAAACGTTGTACTTTTGCTGCGAAAGATGCCTTAGCGACTACTTCGATATGCATGATTTGCCGAGTATGCCGCCGAGAAAACCCAAATAGGAAGACTTTGTTATTTTTCTTTTTTTATTTTATATTTACCTGGATTTCTTCCAGTTGCTTCAGTTTGGTTATATAAACTTGCATAAGGGATGCCAGTTTTCTTATTGATTCATCCGTTTTGATTCTATCGTTTTGCATTAATTCAACTTTTTCTTTTAAGATATCATTTTCCTGTTCGGTTTTTAAGAGCCTTTTTTCAATTTCAGTTTTTGTAATATCTATCAGCATATCGTCTTCGCTAATTGTATCCCTCATTCCAAGAAGCTCGGAGTAGTAGTGAATCTTATCAGATTTTTTCCAACCGAAACGATATTTGAGGGCAGATTCGGATTTGTAACGAGGCAGCCAATAGCAACACGAACAATGCCTGAAATCATACATTGTTAATTTTGAATATTTCTCTCCCGCAAGGCTCTCACCATCGCCAAAGACTCGTTTTGCGAGCCTTTGCAAATATTGATTAACGGCTCTTGGTGATATATGAAATAATTGATCATTATTATTTAGTCCCTTAATGCTCACATAACTCTTAAGCAAATCAGAACACAACATAAGCTTTACTTTCCTGCCAAAGCTCCCTTTTTTGACAACTTCATCGCGTATATGCAATTCCTTGAAATCATTATATAAATCTGACACTTTTATGTTTATTAATTCCCCCGGACTACGAATTCCAGTATCATACATAAACATTATCAAGACCCTGTATTCCCACTTGGCGTTCTCGCACAATAATTTTATCTGCTGTTCTGTCAGATAAACCCATTTTGCCTTGATGCTTGAAGTGTCAAGGTCCTTTGTGATATCTTTGACAGCAACATCTTTTTTGGCGCTAGTTTTTATATGCCAATGCCAGAAAGCTTTAAAGGTTTTTACAAAGTCCACGACGGATTGATAAGGCTTGCCATCCTTTCTTTTAATAGTGCCGTTTCGCATGTTATTAAAAAAGCTAAAGATTTGTTCTTCATTAATATCAGTCAGACTAACGCCATAGGAATTTTCAAGATTTTTGGCGAGAAAAATTACTCTTGCTCTTAGATTATTTAAACGCGAATAACTTCGGGAGCCTTTAACGCTGGCAGCTGACACGTTTAATCCTTTTTCCATATCTGATAAATATTGAAGTATTACATCAGAATTTTTTTTGCTAAGAGAAGGTATCCCGTTTCGAACTTTTGCTTTCCAGTTCAAATAAGTTTGTTTATGCCCATAAGGGTCTATTTTCATAATCATTTTAAAATTTCGCCTCTTTTAATATTTCAACTGTTTTGCTTAAAAATCACACCCTTGAGAATCACAAAATACTGTAATGCTCCCACCGGACAGCGTAGTATTTTGTGATCTGGACGGGGTGTGAATTTAAGCGATCAGTATTTGATGATTATAATAATGGTCACTACTATTTATATGTTGCGCTGTTTTGCACAATGCTCGACGGATCAGTTCAAAATTTATAAAGACATTCGACAAATAAAAAAACTTAGCGAAAATCCATCGAGGATAATCGCTAAGTTTTGTGGCGCTAATTTACATCACCGACGCTGATTTCCGAAGCCAGGAGGTTGATCTGGATATCCGAGTCAACCAGCAGCAAACGCAAATACTTCGTGAACTGGGCGAGCATAAACCCTGCTGCAATATTGGCACAATAGATCGTAGTTTTCGCAGTACAGGGGCCTGTGTGAGCTTCCTGAGCAGTAAATAAAGTCTGGCTGTAATGTTTTCGGCTTTGCTCATCGCAAGCAGTTATTACTCGCAGTACTTCAGCGGACATTCTGCCATCCACAAAAAAATTGACCTTGTCTTTTATTGCATCCCAGATGAGTTTGCGAGTAGTTATGGAATCCACGCAGCAAAAAACACAGTTGCCCACAGGTGTTGTTCTTTTGAATCTGTCGAGAATAACTTCAACCTGCAAGTCGAAGTTAATCTCTCTGCAAAACTCAGCGGTAGCATCGACTTTTGGCTTTTTGAGGTCTTTGTGCATAAAGCCCTGGCTTGCCAGGTTGCTGATTTCCACACTATCAAAATCAATCAACTGTAAATGCGGCACGCCAATCGCGGTTAATTGTATCGCCACTTGTCTTCCAATAGCGCCTACGCCGATGACTGTTGCTTTGCAATCCATTATTCTTTCACGCGGCACGATGTCGGCCTGTCGTGAATATCTTTCGTTACTCATAGATCACCTCCGATTCTTCGTCCCAGAAATCACTTCTTATTGCCAATTCTTCCATGAAAATTTCTCTTTCCACAGGTTCCATTGAATCGATTTCGCCGAGCAAGTCCTGGCTTGCAAAAACCGAAGTTTCTTCAAACGCGTTTCCGCCAAAGATATCAGTTTCGTCTTCCTGTTTTCCGGACATACTCTTAGATCTACCAGTCAGCGAGAAAGTATGGTCTTCGATTACATTGGCTTTATACTGCTGTTTCCAAATTTCAAAGTCTGCGGCATCAAATTCATAGCTATAGTCAACACAGACAGGAATCTTCACTTCGCCGCCGGGGCCAGTGTTGAACCGGAGTCTGGCAAACGTGCTGCCATTTTGAGCTACAATAAACATAATTGCCCAATCGCAACTGCCAAACACTCGGGCAAATGTTGATTCATCGGTGCCACTTGGTTCAGGCGAATCGCCGGGATGGGTATGCAGCCATAAACGGGCGAATTGCTCCGGCTGTCTGCCAGCTTCTACCTGATTCTCGAAAAAATCTGCCACCGATTCATCTTCAAATGATATTGTAACGCAAGTAACTTTTTGTTTTACCAGAACAAAATCCGTTACAAACAACAGGTCTTCAGCCTCGGTAATTCCAAAGCCGCCGACTTCGTTATCCGTTACATCACGCATGAACAATAGCTTTGCCCACGTTGTCGGGCTGAACCGCAGGACTGGCCGTTGGTTCCGTTGATTCTTCTTTTTGTTCTTCATCTTGATTTTCCTTTCTGTTTTCTTCACAATTTTGACATAAACCTTCTTCAGTTAAGCAGTCTTTACAAAATACTTCCTCACATTCCTTACATTTGGTAGTACAGTTCTGACAGACCGGTTCATTACATGAGGGACACTCGTATGCACAACCCAGGCAAACTGTGGTATCACACATCTGACAATATGTGCTGCAGTTGCTGCAGTAATCTCTGTCACAGTATTCGCAGTAATAACATTCATCACCTGAGACCGTATAGCCGCAGTCATAGCATGAGATTCCCTCCCAGTCATCGAGCGATACATATGGACTGTCCGGGTTGTAAGTCTGAAGAATGTTTACAATCATCGTAAAGAAATCGCACAAGCGTCCCTGTTCAATAGCTTTTCTGATAGAGACAACACCATCGCCTTCACAGAGTTTTTCTGAACTTACATGCGGATGGGTAACACAGGAATCAGATCCGGCAGGATTGGGTTCAAGTGCTATAACCCTGTAAGGACTGTCAGTGTAGAGTTTGTTTATCTCGTTGAGGAACAGTTTTATTTCAAACGGCCCGAGCGGAATATCATCGAGTGTGATAGGCTCAGTTATTACCGAGATCGTTTTTTCCTTCAAGTCGAATTGATATTCGCCGATATCCTGGTCTATCTGCGATAGCTCCGCGAAAATACAGGATAGTTTTGGCAGTTTGGTCTCGTCTGAACTTACAAGGTCTTTGAACCTTTGAAGGTGATATGAAAAGTCCGACAGGTTTCTGTTTACTCTTGTTCTGATTTTTTCAGCTGAGCTGAACCATCTTTTTTCGACAGCAGCATAAAACAAATGAGAGTCCTTGGTTGCATCGCTACACTTATAGCTGAAGTCTTCCAGGCTGGCCTGAATCTTCTGCAATCTTGCTGTTTTAAGCTTATTTAGAGCGTCTAAAAGCAGGTTTGACAGTTTTATTATGTTTTTGTATTTTTTCATAAAAACCTCTTGCGCATAAAAAGGCCTCCGCCTATAATTGAAAATAAGCAGAGGCCTTATGGTTAATGTTTGCGATTACGCGGTCTGCTGTTTGGGGCAGTAGGCCGCTCCTTCGATTTTCACAGGTGTAATCGTAATTCGATCTCCACCTTTCAAAACATATTCACGTGGGACCGGTTGACGATTCACTCGAATAAGGTAGTCAGCGGTTTGTTCGCCTTGCATCTTATTTTTGAAAAACTTTTCAATAGTAGTACCTTCTTCAATCGAAACATAATCAGCAAATCCGGCTCCTAAATTGTTGATAAATAAAATTCTCATTTTGTTTTCCTTTCATTTTTCAGGTTAAAAGTTCTTTGTTCAAAACATACAAATTACAGTGACACACAATTCGTCCGAGGCGGACTGCGGGCATAGAATCTTCTGTATCGCATAATGTATCCTTTCGCTTGAGGGATTTTAGAGACTTGTACTTACGGCTGATTTGTTACAACGACGGGGTTGGACAAATGACAACTATCAGGTAGTTAGGTTATCGATGAAAATATCCGTCAGGGTAAATTCTTCAATTATCTCACTACCGCATTTCTTGCAGAGATAGTGCATGTGTATCGCTTCGATACCTAAAAAGTCTCTGCTGGCAAACTCCCGCTCATCAGAGCCGGCACCGCATTTTGGACAATCATCTTTTACTGCTGGTGCAGCTTTAAGAGCATCTTTTAGCATTGCAATCTCTTCTGCAAATTGACGGGCCTGTTCACCGCCGATATCCAACGTATCTAACATCTGCTGACAGACATTTCGCAGTTTTGTACTGGGCGTTTCGGCAGGGTTATATTTGGCGATAGCATCTTTTGCCTGCTGCAATTCCTCAACACCATCAAGGTTTATCTGATTATCCAATCGATAGAGCAAATCTGTCGTATAAGAAGTCAATACCTTGCAGGCTTCCAGTAAATCCGCTGCCGAACCGGTAATTCGCCTCGTCATCAATTCATCCGGCAGTTCTGCAATGCTGTGTAATCTAATTTGCGACTTCATCCATTCATCAAGAGTGGTTTCCTGGATGTTTTTAATCTTCAGCCTGATGCAACCGCCGACAAATTCAAACTCATCACGGTTATCGGTGTTATGATATTCCGGCTCATCGCCATCATCATACCACTGCCTGAAATAACCTCTGGCTACTTCCCATGCCCAGTCGATGTTTTCAGCGGCAAACAGTTTACTCTGAAAATATTCCTGCTCACCGTTGTATTCGGTTGCCTGTACTTCAAATAGTTTCATAATTCGTCTCACTTTCTTTTTTGAAATTCTGTGGTTTAATCCTTTGGCAACCAGCCAAGGTCTCTTAAAAGTTCGTCCAGGATTTTAATTTCAGGAGCAAACTGTCTCGACTGCTCGCCGCCAACATCGATGCTCGTAAGCGCATCGCCCAGCCGGTCGATGATTTCATCTTTGCTTAACATAGTCATATTGAATGGCTGATAGTCATGTTCAGGTACTTCGATAGACTCACCTTTTACATTCTCGAATTGAACGTCATCGCCAGCAATGAATTCCTGGTGAACGCACGCGAATTTACCGGTACTGTTCTTGCGGTACTTCTGAACTATAAATCCGGTGGTAACTTTGTTGAATTCCAGGTATTCCGACAAATCAAGTTTTGTCTGTTTGCCGTCACTATCCAGGATTACCATCACCGGTTCAAAGGCATCTTTTGCCCGCATCATCTGCCAGGCCTGCTCGGCGGCCTTTTGCTCATCAGAAGCATTTACATCGATTGCATACACAACCCGAAACAAAGGCTCTTCACCGGAATCCTTTGGTGGAGGGCTTATTCTGTAATCTTTGTTGCTCATTTTCGCTCCTCCTTCCTGAACATCTCCGGTGCTATTTCTTCAAGTGTCTTTGGCTGGAAGTAGAGATCACGTTCAATTGGCAATCCCATAGGCCCGCGAACTTCTTCAAGCTCACTTAGTAAAAAGTAGCCAAACTCTTTTTCATGGCCGAAAACCAAGCCAAAAAATTTGTAGTCAACTTCGTTCTGAGATTCATCTAATACAGGCTCGCCCTCAGTTGCCAGCCATGTCCAATTTGAGCTTGGGGTGAAGTACTTCGTGTAAACAACCGCTTTGCCGCCTTTGCCATCTTGTGAATATAGAGGTGGCAACTGCTCGCGGATTTCCTTTGTCAGCAGCTTCATGCCGCGGATTTTATTGTTGGCAATAACCTTTTTGGCACGCTCAACAGCTACAGTATTACCTGTTGTAATTGCGCGTTGTTTGGGTATGCCGCAGGCAGAAGCTACTCCACATAAGAAGTTGGCCATGTTTTCTGCCTGTTTTTTTCTATCAAGCGGGTCAGATTCGCAAGCAGGTATTGGTTGTGTCAAAATCTCAACTTGGTCAGGTTCGAGTTCAACAACAACCCTTCCATTTTGGGCATACCATTCCCAATACGGATATGAGACATAATCGACCGGTTCTCTTCCTGCCGTCATGTCACCGACACTACCCTTTTGTGTTTGAGCAAAGCCATCCATGTATTTTGCCGCCACTTCCAAATCTGCTGATTCACCATCTCCACGAAGCCTTATTTTCGCTCCGCGGATGTCCCTGTGGAAGTTGCCTTCCAGGTCAAAAATAACTCTGTCTTTCATACCTGTGAACTTCATCCACCCCGTGACCTTGCTAGGATTTCGATTGTCGAGTTCACCTTCGATTAAATAATCTGTTGGTCTCCAAGCCATTTTTAATACCTCCAGTTCGTTAAAAAGCGATGGCACGCTCGCAGTGTATAGAACGTGCCATCTGGTTAATTTGATTGATTACTTTGAA
>Ga0180301_10000719_pt1 | contig 25769 bp, 24 predicted proteins | sample GuaBasSediGuay16_FD_121797 | JGI IMG/M metagenome (GOLD analysis project Ga0180301, IMG submission 121797) | Subseafloor sediment microbial communities from Guaymas Basin, Gulf of California, Mexico - Guay16, Core 4569-2, 12-15 cm | ecosystem: Environmental > Aquatic > Marine > Hydrothermal... | reverse complement strand
TGGTGACTGCACATTGTCCCAATTCCGGTAGCATGAGGGGCTGCTCGGGGCCTGGTAAGAAGGTCTACCTTTCTCGTCAGAATCGCCCCAAACGCCGCTTGAAATACACCTGGGAAATGATTGATATGGGGACCTCCCTGGTAGGTGTCAACACGCTGATTCCCAATCGCCTTGTGAAAAAGGCCATCCAGGCCGGGGTCATTGAAGGGCTGGCAGGATACGAAGATCTACGCACAGAGGTCCCCTATGGCACACACTCCCGTGTGGATATCCTTTTGCAAAGAGACCAGGAGCTGTGTTATGTGGAGGTCAAGAATTGCACCCTAGTGGAAAATGCCACGGCATTCTTTCCAGATGCTGTTACCACTCGTGGCCTGAGGCATCTAATGGAGCTTCAGGAAGAGCTGAAAAAGGGACATAGGGCTGTCATGTTTTATCTGACCCAGAGGATGGATGCAGAATGCTTCGCCCCTGCGGATCATATTGATCCTGCCTATGGTAAAGAGTTGCGAAGGGCCCTTGAAAATGGAGTTGAGATTATTGCCTATGACGTGGTGGTGGATTTGGAAAAGATCCAATTAAACAGGTCCTTGCCTCTAAAGCTCTAAGCCCTTTATCAACCATTGAATTTCCAATGCCCCTTTAACCCTCAACAGCCGGGCACATTTTAGTAAACCTTCCTCTAATCCGGTTCAGAGGGTTGCATGGTTTGACCTGAACCATATGACCGAGAACTGTCCGCCTCGGGGGCAGAGGATATCATCTGGTAGATCTGGAGTAATCGGTTACCCAGGATGCCAGAAAGTTTTTTAAAGAATATGAGTCCGTTAATGGGATCCTTGTCCAAGATCTCTTGCAGCTTGGTTTTTTCCATACGCAACAGCCTGGTTTCTTCCATGCATTGGGCAGATGCGGAGTAGTACTTACGACCCAAAAGGCTTGACCATCCAAAGGCCTCACCTGGTTTGCTCACCACGTATACGGAATGGCCGTCTTCTCCGATGGTCAACCTTATGCGACCTTTTAGCAGGATATAAAAATAATCTGCAGGGTCTCCTTGGCCGAATATCACCGCTCCTTCAGGGATTGTCTCACGGGCAGTGATATCCAGTACCCTTTTTACAAAATCCCGAGCCATGCCAGGGAATAAATCCATTTGCTGGATAAACATGATGTGCCCTCCTTTCTGCTCCCCAGATTTTGCCCCATTTCTTTTACAAAAGGCACTTGGGAGAGAAGCTGAGAGGGTTAGCAGCAGGGTGAAAAATAGGCAAAGATTGGTGTGCTCCTCCAGCGGCGCAGGGTGCTTTGCCCCACCGGAGGCTTATATGGGCATTTTGGCATACCCAAAGAGAAGGGTAGATAAATTTTTTCTATCTGGACGCATGATGATAACCTGTTTATAAAATATTTTACCATTACAGGGTCTTTTTGCAAATCCTTTAATGTGCGTTTTGCATTAATTGCATGCCGGGGGAATAAAGGATTGTCCCCAGGGATAGCCACAGATGAACAAGAGGCGTATGGATATAATACACACTGGCAAGATATCGGATAATAAAGGGGCCTATATTCTTGGGTTTCGGTTGGCAAAGGGTGAACCTATTAGGATCGGGAAACTAGGTAATTTCCATTTCAAGGAGGGTTTTTACCTTTATGTGGGAAGTGCCTTGGGGCCAGGTGGACTTGCTGCAAGAGTGAGGCGTCACCTGAGGATGACCAAGCCCTTCAGATGGCACATCGACTATTTCCGTCCCAAGGCCCAATTGACAACAATATGGTTCGCTGAAGGCATGAAGAGGTTCGAGTGTGCCTGGGCCTCTGCCCTTGACCGATGGGCCTTTACCTCATGTCCTGTGAAGGGTTTCGGTGCCTCAGATTGTTCATGTACCTCCCATTTCTTTTATGTACATGTGGCCATCACCCCGGCGGAGCTTAACCATTTGCTTATAGGATATCTTTGGGCCTGCTCCCACATCCCCATAAACACTATTTTTATATGACATTATCATTCTTTTCAATTTAAAGGAATTGTATTAAGTTGCTTTTCAAATACTAAACACCCACCCTCTAAAACATATTCTCTTTTGCCCAATGCCTGATCGATCACATCACAGCCTCCCACAAAAGCTCAGACGCTATCGTATTGATGAACGTCTTTACACCCTCATTATAGCTGCGATTATAGGTCTGCTGAGTGGGTATGGGGCTGTCCTTTTCCGGTTTGTCATAAAAATGGCTCAATACGTGTTTTACCGTAGCACAGAGGATATCTTGAACTTTGCCCATACCCTTCCACCCTTTGCCATTGTGGTCATTCCGGCACTTGGGGGCCTGCTTGTGGGGCTGATTGTCCATTTCGGGGCAAGGGAGGCAAAGGGCCATGGTGTACCAGAGGTTATGGAGGCCGTTGCCTTGCGGGACGGTCGGATGCGAAAGCGGGTGGCAGGTGTCAAAATACTGGCCTCTGCCATTTGTATAGGCTCGGGTGGATCTGTGGGGCGTGAAGGCCCCATCGTGCAAATCGGTTCTTCCCTTGCCTCCACGGTTTCCCAGGTCTTGGATATAGCCAGGGTCCACCAAAGAACCATGGTAGGCTGCGGGGCAGCAGCCGGGATTGCGGCAACCTTCAATGCCCCCATTGCCGGTGTGCTTTTTGCCTTGGAGGTGCTTTTGGGGGATTTCGGCCTGGCCTCTTTTTCACCGGTGGTGCTTTCATCCGTGACAGCCACCACCATATCAAGGCATTATTTTGGGGATTTTCCCGCCTTTATCATACCCGGGTATACATTGAATTCCCTTTGGGAATTCGGGATTTACCCATTCCTAGGGGTGATGGCGGGTCTGGTGGCCCTCCTTTTCATCATTACACTGTACAAGGCAGAGGATCTTTTTGAGCTGCTTCCTATCCCGGAATGGCTGAAGCCCGCCCTGGGAGGCCTCATCCTTGGCCTGGTCCTTTCCAAATGGCCTCACGTCTTTGGGGTGGGCTATGGGGCCATTAACAAGGCGCTTCTCAACAATCTGCCCGGACTGTTCCTGTGCCTGCTCATTTTTCTCAAGATCGCCGCTACCTCCATTACCCTCGGCTCAGGGGGCTCAGGGGGGATTTTTGCGCCTTCCCTGTTCATAGGGGCCATGACAGGAGGTTTTTTTGGGTGGATTGCAAACAGCCTTTTCCCCGGGATTCCTGCATCCCCAGGGGCCTATGCCCTTGTGGGCATGGGTGCGGTTGTGGCCGGAACCACCCATGCTCCCATCACAGCTATACTCATCATTTTTGAGATGAGTGGCAATTACAAGATTATCCTCCCCATGATGATCACCTGCATCTTGAGCACCATTATCACCGTGTCATTCAAAAAGGGCTCCATTTACACCATCAAATTGCTAAGAAGGGGGGTGGACATTGCAGGGGGTATGGAGCAAAATATCCTGCGCACTCTTAAGGTGGGACAGTTCATGACAAGGGATGTGCCAGTGGTGGGAGAATCCATGAAACTCATTGACCTCATCAATACCTTTAAGAGGATGGATGTGTCCTATTTGCACGTGGTCGATGGCAACGGTGATCTGTCTGGTATCATCTCGTTTAGGGATGTAAGGCCCCTGTTGCAGGAAGAGGCCCTGCACCATCTTGTGGTGGCTAGGGATGTGGCCACCACTGATCTGGTAACAGTCACCCCTGATGAGAATATCTTAACTGCCTTTCAGATGATGAGTGACAGTGGCATATCCCAACTGCCAGTGGTGTCCGAGGAAAACGGGAAAAAACTGGTGGGCACACTGAGGGACAAGGACATTATGGCTGCCTATGATAAGGCAGTGATACGACATGAGATTGAGGGACTGTAATTATTATGGGCCCAAGGGCTTCACAAAAGCCCCCCACCGTGCTTCTTGGCCTTCCAAATGATTGTTCCAAACTAAGGGTCTATTGATCGTTGCCTGAAAATCTTGGCCGCAACCTCTTGCCAAAAATTCCCTTTTGTTTTGATCCCCTTGACCAGGGGCCGATATGTCCTCATGAGCCTCGGATCGGACCGCCAAAAGGGATAAGGAATTCCTCCTAGTAGCCGTATAAAAAAAAGGGCTTCTAAAATAAGGAAGACTACCGCTGCCAGCAATCCCAGGATTTGGATAGGAGTAGCAAAATAACCCAGCGCTGCTATCAATGCGGTGGCTGCTGCAGGGGGGTGTATGCAACGCATGAGAATCATCAAGACGGCCATAGCGCCGGTGGAGATGGCTATTACCACAATGCGATGCCAGTTCATGACCTGGGGATCTAGCAACCCGGAATGGGGCCAAAGCAGCACGCAAAGCCTCAGACTAAGTATGCCTATGGCAACACCTAGGCCATGAGAGAGCAGTACGCTTCTCGGGCTCGCTGTGACAGCCATGGCGGTATAAAATAAGATAAATGCAGATGGGGCCAGGGGCGAGAACAAAAGAGGAAGCTTGGCCAGATAGGCAGCTACTGTTATGATCCCAAGGGCGGCTGTGGCGGCGGTTAATACGAAGATGATGATAACAACCCGGGCATTTTCCAGGCGATTTATGACATAGACCATTTGCAGCCGGGAAAAAAGGCCACAACTCGAAAAAGAAGGCTTTGTTGAGGCCTTACTTTCTCATAAGGCCCTACGTTGTTCGCCATCCTTTTCCACCTCTACCAGGTTTTCTATCTGGTCCATAAGATACTCGGCCTTTGCATGTGAAAGGCCAAACAGGGATAAGATCTCATGGAATGTTTCCTTCGCATCTTGGATACCTTGTTGTACTTCAGGGGTCTCAAGATATAGCCGATCGTGAGCTTCTGCAAGCATGCGCCATATGCGCTCGACATCAGGCTTGAGCACACTAGCACAAAGACAACCGATACTGATAGGGAGTGCAAGGGTGTTTTGAAGCTCGGCATCCACAATTCTCTCCCAGGACAGATTGTGGGCGCCGATATAGCAGATCATCTCTTCAGGAAAGCCCCAATAATTGACGATCCAGGCGCCTGCCTGTCCGTGGTCCCATCCGAATTGTTCTCGTTCAATCTCTGAGGGGCGTCTTGGGCTGTTTTTCCATTCCTCAATGATGGGTGCATAGTACTCGCCCCAGGCAGTCAAAAGCACAGGAATGGCCACATCAGCAAGGATCGTGGCCGTAAAGACATCATCCATATAGTTCATGAATCTCTTTTTGGATAAGGAACGGGCAATAATGGCCTTAAGCAGCGAATCGGTCCAAAATGCCTGATGATCAAATAAGTCTCCTTTTGGAATAGGAACAGCTTCCATGGTGGCATAGGCGAGAACAATGGACTTCACCTGACGAAATCCCAGGAGAGTAACCACATGTCTGACGTTGGTGGCGGGTTTGCGAAGTCGAAAGAGGGGGGAATTGGCCGTCTTTATGAGCTTTGAGGCCAGGCCTGTCTCCGAGGAGATAAGTTTTACGAGCCTGTCAACATCTGGTTCTTCCTGATTCAATTCACTGATGAGCCAGGTGACGGCCGCAGGTAGGGGCGGGATATCCACATCCTTGAACATGGAAACAAAATGTCCCTTGGCAATGGCAGCATGCCGCCTGATTTTTGACAAAATTCCCATTTACTGAGCAACTCCTTGCTGAAGACGACCATCTTTATTTATTTTGTTATCGGTCCCATGGCGGGTTGACATGAGAGTCTTTATGGTGTTTTTTATTCCTATGGCATTTGTAGCAGACCTTCATGTCCATTCCCATTTTTCCAGGGCCACGTCCAGGGATCTTACCCCTGAATACCTGTCCCTTTGGGCCCAGAAAAAGGGCATTGCCGTAATTGGGACAGGTGATATTACCCATCCCGGATGGCTTAATGAATTGCGTGAAAAGCTGATGGAGGCAGAAGCAGGCCTTTACCGACTAAGGCCCGAATTTGAGGCTGCCATTCGTGAAAAGGTGCCAAGGGCCTGCCAAGGCACGACCCGCTTTGTTCTGTCAGGAGAAATCAGCTGCATCTACAAGAAAGATGGAAAGACACGGAAACTTCATCACCTGGTGCTCATGCCGGATATGGAGAGTGTGGAGCGTCTGAATGCACATCTTGATCGCATTGGGAATATCACCTCGGATGGAAGACCCATCTTGGGTCTGGATTCCCGGGATCTTTTGGAGATCGTGCTGGAGACAGAGGAAAGGGCATTTTTCATTCCTGCCCATATCTGGACGCCGTGGTTTTCCCTGTTTGGCTCCAAATCTGGCTTCGACCATTTGGAAGAGTGCTTTGGCGATCTGTCTTGCCATATTCATGCACTGGAAACAGGGCTCTCATCAGATCCCCCCATGAACCGGCGATGGAGTGCCTTGGATGGATTCCTGTTGGTTTCCAACTCAGATGCACACTCCCCTTCCAAGTTGGGTCGGGAGGCCAATCTGTTCGATGCCCAACTTGACTATCCCAGCATGATAAGGGCCATGACAGATGGAAACGGGTTTGTGGGGACAATTGAGTTTTTCCCTGAAGAAGGTAAGTATCACCTGGACGGGCATCGGAAATGCGGCGTGAGATTGGAGCCGGCCGAAACCCGTGCCCATAATGGGCTTTGTCCAGAGTGCGGAAAGCCGCTGACGGTGGGTGTGCTTCATAGGGTGGATGAATTGGCAGACCGTACAGAACCGGTTCTCTCCAAGGCCTTTCTGAGCCTGATTCCCTTGACGGAGATCCTCTCCGAGCTTTTTGCCTGCGGTCCCACGGCAAAAAAGGTGGTTTCTGCGTATGAAGAACTGCTGAATACCCTGAGCCCTGAACTTCAAATCCTCATGGAAATTCCCTTAGAGGCCATTGAAGAAGCAGGTGGTTTTTTGCTCAAAGAGGCCATAAAGAGGATGCGGGAGGGCCGTGTCATCCTAGAGCCCGGCTTTGACGGTCAGTACGGCAGAGTGGGCCTGTTTCAGGATAAGGAAAGGGCAGCCCTTGCAGGGCAGATGACCCTATTTCACTTGCCTGAATCTGAAACCGAGGAGCGTTCACCTAGATTGGAGGTCAAGGAGCTTGTAAGGCAAAATCTTAGCTCTCCCCATACCCTCTCTTCACCTTTTTCTTCGGGCGACCCCATTGTTGATCCCTTGAACTCAGGGCAACGTGAGGCAGTGCTCCATCAAGGGGGGCATTTGTTGGTGGTGGCAGGTCCAGGTACAGGCAAAACCATGACCCTTACCCACCGGATCGCCTATCTCTTGCGTTCCGGCTCTGCACAGCCCCATCAGATCTTGGCCCTCACATTCACCCGCAAGGCCGCAAAAGAGATGGCCGACAGGGTAGGGAACCTTGTTGGTAAAGACCGAAGCCCCTGGATCCAGATCTCCACCTTTCATGGGTTCTGTCTTGATCTTCTTCAGGACCAAATTGAGCACACAGAACTTCCCCGCCCTCTCATGGTGTGTGCAGAGACCGATACGATCCGCATTTGTCAAAACACCCTTGCCCACTCACCGGGGCGGAGGATAGGCCTTAGTACGTTCCGTAGGGCCTTGTACGCCTATAAGCTGAGGAGGCTTAGGGGGGCGTTTGATGAAGATAAAGAGGCCCCTTACCAAGTGGATGAAGGCCTGCTAGAGGCCTATCAGCAGCAGTTACAAGGGCTTGGCATGGTGGACTTGGATGATTTGGAGATAGAGGCCCTGAGGTTGCTTCAGGGCAATGAGGGGATACGTAAACAGTACGCTTCCAGGTTTCCCTGGATATTTGTGGATGAATACCAGGATACCAATCCTGTCCAGGTCCAGATACTCAAGATGCTGGTTGAGCCAGGCCACGTGAACCTCTTTGCCATCGGGGATCCTGATCAGGCCATATACGGTTTCCGCGGGGCAGATGTGGGAAATTTTTACCGTTTCACAGAAGACTTTCCCGGTGCTGTAACAGTGACCCTCAGGCAAAACTATCGTTCCACACAGAAGATTCTGGCCTCTTCCGCAGCGGTCATGGGTAAAGAGATTCCCCTTGAGGCCCAAATAGGGGAGGGTGATCCTATCTTTGTGGCCCCATGTGGAAGCGAAGCCGAAGAGGCGGAGATGATTGTGGAAACCATTGAAAGGCTAATGGGAGGGGTCTCTTACTTTTCCTTGGATAGTGGTCGTGTGGATTCTTTTGAGCAGGCCAAGCCCCTTTCTTTTGGGGATTTTGCCGTGCTTTACCGACTCAATGCCCAGGCCGATGCCCTACAAGAGGCATTGGCACGTCGCGGAATTCCCTTTGTACGATCAGGTGAATCCCCCCTCATTGAGCGTTTTCCCGTGGACCTCATTTGGCGTTTCCTCCAGCACATATCCACGCCTAATAGTGCATACTATGCTGAGGCCTACGAGGAGCTGTTACGCTGCTATGACATTACAAGGCCTGAGCAGAAAAGTGGGGCAGCACAAACCGGGCTTCATGGATTGGTGGTAAATGCCATTGAGGCTCACGGGCTGGGAGATATCTCTGGCGATGCAGAGGAGGCCCTTCGGCGATTTGAGGCACTTACAGCAGAATGGGAAGGAGATATGGTAGGATTTCTGGATTTTTTGTCCCTTGAGCGGGGGATAGATCACCACTATCTGATGGGAGACAGGATCGCCCTCATGACCCTTCATGCTGCAAAGGGGCTGGAGTGGCCAGTGGTGTTTATCACAGGCTGTGAGAACGGCCTTATCCCTTACAACCTCTATAGCACAAGGGATGATGAGGAGGAAAGGAGGCTTTTTTATGTGGGCATGACCCGTGCAGGGACAAGGCTTATCTTATCATGGGCGAAAAGACGACGCATAAATGGAAGGACCCTGCAAGCAGGCCCCTCCCCTTTTCTGGCCCAGATCCCGGATACCTTAAAAGCAGAATTGGACCGCCGGGGGTGGAGGCCTAAACCAAAGAGGCATCAACAGCTTACACTGTTTTAGTGTTTAAAGGCCCGTTGGCCTGTAAAGACCATAGTCACCTTTGGGTTCGCCTCATTACACGCCTCAATTACCTCAAAATCCCGCAGCGACCCCCCTGGCTGAACCACGGCTGTAATTCCCTGGCGGATGGCCACATCCACACCATCACGAAACGGAAAAAAGGCATCGGAGATCATACAGGCCCCCATGAGACCTCCTTTGTTCCTTTGGGTTTCTTGGTCAATCTCCTCCAATAGGGCCTTGTCCCTTTTTCCCTTTTCCACCTCCAGTTGCAGGTTTTTATAAGGGATGCCGTGTTTCCTGAAGCAGAGGGCGTCTGCGTATTTTGTATATGCCTTGAAGATGGCAATCTCTGCAACGCCCACTCGGTCCTGCTCCCCAGTTCCTATTCCCACGGTAACGCCATTCTTCACATAGATAACGGAATTGGAGGTGATCCCCTGTTCCACCTGCCATCCAAATAGCATATCCTCCAATTCCTTTTCCGTTGGTTCCCGTTCAATGGCATAGGTCTTTCCCTTGTATTCGGTTCTGGCCAGGGTAAAATCCTTGGCCGACTGGATGCGGTTCAAAGGGGATTGCTGCACAATGATGCCGCCATCAATAAGACTCTTGAAATCCACAAAGCGCATTGTGGCGTATTCTGAGAGCCGATCCATTCTTCGTACCCGGATAATCCTCAGGTTTGGCCTTTTGGTCAAGATGTCAACCGTGCCCTCTTCAAATTCAGGGGCTGCTACCACCTCCAGGTAGTTTTGGGAGACGAGCTCTGCCGTATCCTTGTCCATGGCCTGATTAAAGAGGGCGCACCCCCCAAAGGCGGCAATACGGTCGGCCATGTTGGCCCTGTCATAGGCCTCTGCCAGGGTAGGGCCATAGGCCACACCACAGGGGTTGTTGTGCTTCACAATGACCACAGCGGGCCTGGACACCAGGTACCTCATAATATTAAGGGCATTGTCCACATCCGTGAGATTGATCTTGCCTGGGTGCTTGCCACTCTGAATCATGTCTTCCTCTGAGAGGGAAGAGACCAGACCTAGGCCAGGGGAAATAAATTCACATTCCCCGAGTACCAAATTGCCATTGACCAATTCGTAAAGGGCTGCCTCCTGACCCGGGTTTTCCCCATACCGGAGGCCCTTTTCAATGAGCTCTCCAGTCTTTTCATCTGGAATCTTCCACGATCGTTTCTGGTAGACCAACACTTGGTCCCCAAAGGAGATGGTCATCTGTGGGGGAAAATGGTCATCCATCACTGTGCGATACATCTTTTTTAGGTCTTCGGCCATGGGTCCTCCGTTTTCTATTCCTTATGCTTTTCAACATAGGCATAAGCGTTATGATTATGGATGGACTCGAAATTTTCCGACTCTACTGCGAACCAGGTAATGTTGGGATCATTATTGAGCTTGAGGGCGATTTCTCTAACAATGTCTTCTACAAAACGGGGGTTTTGATATGCCTTTTCGGTTACAAATTTTTCGTCCTCCCGCTTTAGGACTGAATATACATCGCAGGAGGCAGACTCTTCCACCAGTTTGATCAGGTCCTCAAGCCATACGAATTTCTTGAATCTCACTTGAAGTCGGACCTCTCCCCGTTGATTATGCGCCCCAAAGTCGCTTATCTCCTTGGAGCAGGGACAAAGGGTGCAAATGGGGACATGGATCATGGCCACCAGGTCACTGCCATTGCTGTTCAGTGACCCCTTGAATGTGCACTTGTATTCCATGAGTCCTTCTGCCCCAGTGACCGGAGCCGGCTTGCTGATAAAATAAGGAAAGGTGATTTCCATGTGAGCGCTCTCGGCATTTAGCCTCTTTTTCATTTCCTCCAGGATATTGGAAAAGTTTTGGATGGATATACGGCGGTTATGCTCATTGAGGATTTCCACAAACCGGCTCATGTGGGTTCCCTTATAGGTTCTTGGCAGGTTTACATACATGTTGATCTCTGCCACGGTCTGCTGCTCACCCATGTCCTTGTCACGTACGGTAATGGGGTAACGGATCCCCTTCACGCCTACCTGGTCAATATCTATGTTCCTGTAATCTCTATGGTTTTGAATGTCTTCCATGTTAGCCTCGCATGTGAAAAAATGTACTTTTTGAACTATCCCATTTGCCGGCCAAAGTCAATAGGTGGAGCAAGTGAGAACACCTCTCATTTACCTTGCTTCCAGACAGGTTTGTGTGTTAAAAGATTTCTTATACTGCATTGGCTTACAAATAATATCCATAACCATTCATTTTTGTGATTTCCAAACACTCAGGTCAAGAGGCAAGCTGGAAAACCTCACGTGATTGCCACAAGAATAAAACCCACAGCGTTTTGCATCAAAGCAGCATTTATGGTGGTGGCCCTCCTGGGCCTACTTACCGTGTTGGCGGGGCATGCGGAGACTCCTTTCCCAAGGCCCAGAGGACTGGTCAATGATTTTGCAGGCGTAATTCCACCCTCATATGAGGCCAAGATCCGGTCCATCACAGCCGAACTTCTTCAGAAGACAGGGGTCCCGGTGGTTGTGGTTACCATGCCTGAGATCGGTGGAGCTGAATATAACGATTATGTCAATCGCCTTTATAGTGCATGGGGCATAGGCAAAAAGGGTGAAGACAAGGGCGTGCTGATATTTGTGACCGTGAAAGAACGGAAGATGAGGATAGAGACGGGCTATGGCGTGGAAGGTATCCTGCCCGATGGATTGGTAGGGGAGATCAGGGATCGATATATGATCCCCTATCTTAAGAAAAACCGATTTGGCCCTGGACTTCTCAATGGCACAGTGGCAGTGGCCCAGGTCATAGCCAAACATGAGGGTGTGCAGTTAACAGGGCAGGTGCCTGTAAGAGAGCCGAAAAGGCGCAGCCGCGGCATTTCGGCCCTACCCATCATCGTCATATTTCTCATAATAATGTTCATTTCCCGACGCCGTGGTGGTTCATGGATCTTCTTCCTGCCCTTTCTCATGGGTGGTGGAGGATATGGTGGTCGTTACAGTGGCGGTGGCTTTGGTAGTTTTGGCGGCGGGTTTGGTGGTTTTGGAGGAGGTATGAGTGGAGGGGGTGGGGCTGGTGGGAGCTTTTAGAAAGGAGGCTGTATGCCAAAAGGGCCAAGGGATCCCAAAGAGATATTTCCAGAGGTGATCTCCGATTCTAAGGAGGTCTTTGGAGAAGATCTGGTAAGTATTATTTTGTATGGCAGTGCGGCCGAAGGTCACTACCGGCCGGGCAAGTCGGACATCAATTTCTTGATCGTGCTCTCAGATACAGGGATTGACCAGTTGGATCGGGCCTTCCCAAAAATGGGCAAATGGCGAAAGCGAAAGATCGCCACGCCCCTTTTCCTCACAGAGGACTATATTCAGAGCTCCGTGGATGTCTATCCCATTGAATACCTGAATTTTCAACACCATTACATTCTGGTATATGGCAAAGATCTGCTTAAGGATCTGGTAATTGATCCCAGGATGCTCCGGCTTCAGTGCGAGCGGGAGATAAAGGGCAAGCTTCTCCTGCTTCGAAGGACATTCCTGGAGACAGAGGGAAAGCCCCAGGCCTTAATGCAGGTCATCGCCTATTCCCTGACCGCATTCATGGCCATCTTTGAGGGGCTCCTGGCCTTACAAGGTCATGAGGTGCTCTTGGACCGGAGAGAAAGGATCAGAAAGGTCTGCCAGGTCTTTGGCCTGGACCAGACCCTGTTTGAGACCTTGATGGATGTAAGGGAAGAGGAGGTTAAGTTGAAAGGGGCAGAAATAAGGGAATTGTTTAAGGGATATTTGAGGCAGGTGAGGGAGCTGGCTAGAAAGGTTGATGCAATGGAGGTCTGATATGGGAAGAGGTCAAAGGACGCTTTGGATTGTTATCGGTATCCTGGTTGTGGTGGTGTTGATACCCTTTCTTTATGTCAAAAGCACCTACAACACGCTTGTTCGCATGGATGAGCAAGTCAAGGCCGCATGGGCCCAGGTGGAAAACCAGCTTCAACGCCGGTATGATTTGATCCCCAATTATGTGGAGACAGTAAAGGGATATGCCAAGCATGAAAAGGAGGTCTTTATCAAGGTTACGGAGGCAAGATCCAAGGTAGCCGGGGCAGCCAGTATCCCTGAAAAGATACGGGCCAACAATGAGCTCTCGGCTGCCCTGTCCCGGCTCCTGGTTGTTGTGGAGCGCTACCCGGAGCTGAAGGCCAATACCAATTTCATACGCCTTCAAGACGAATTGGCGGGCACAGAGAATAGGATTGCAGTGGAGCGTAGACGATTCAATGAGGCAGTCCGAGTCTATAATACCAAGTTGAGAACCTTTCCCACAAACATTATTGCCACCCTGTTTGGTTTTGAAAAGGCGACCTTCTTTCAGGTGCCAAAGGAGAAGCAAGAGGTCCCCAAGGTCAAGTTTTGACAAAAACAGATGACAACTCCTGTACAGATACCCATAGATGGTGTGCTCGATCTTCACAGCTTTTTGCCCGAGGAAGTTGCCTCTTTGCTGAAGGACTATATCATGGCTTGCCAGGAAAAGGGGATTCTGGAGCTGAGGATCATTCACGGTAAGGGTAAAGGGGTACTGCGGAACACCGTACATCATATCCTTGATAAACAGCCCATGGTAGCCCATTATCATGACGACTACGGCCCGTCTGGATGGGGGGCCACGGTGGTCTATCTGCGGCGGGGCTGATCTGATTGAAGGAAAAGGGAGAAAAGCCCATCTGCCTTTCTGTTTGGTGGGAAGGCCCGTTTTTTTGGTGGAAGGGAGTTTAGGAAACCTTGGGGAAAGGAGTAGACAAATGAACAGTGAACGGTATGCGAATCCCTATCTCATCGGTGCCCTTCTTGGCCTTGTTCTGCTGCTTACCTTTTACACCAGGGGAAGGGGCCTGGGCTCATCGGCCACATTTGCCAGGATATCAACGGCTGCGGTTCATTTAGTGGCCCCGGGGCATGCCAAGGCCAATGCCTATTTTTCCAAATACCTCTACGGAGGGCGCTCGCCCCTTATGGCATGGTTGGTCTTTTTGACCATGGGTGCCGGATTGGGAGGTCTGTTTTCTGCCTTCATTTCCAGACGGATTACGGGCGAGGTGGCCAGGGGGCCGTCAGTTGGGGTTTCTGCCAGGCTTTGGTTGGCCCTGTTTGGTGGCATATTATCGGGGTTTGCGGCCCGTCTGGCCAGGGGATGTACCAGCGGACAGGCGTTGACCGGTGCCTCTGAACTGGCCTTTGGAAGTTGGGTGTTTATGTTCTGCATTTTTGCAGGAGCTTATGCAACCGCCTATTTCTTTAGAAAGGAGTGGTTATAATGGGCCCCCTGTACAAATATGGTTGGTTTGATTTTGCTTACAGTCTTCAGCTGGCAGGCCTCATAGGTTTTTGTTTCGGGTTCTTGCTGGAGCGGGCAGGGTTCGGCAATCCCAGGAAACTTACGGCCATTTTTTATCTCAGGGATTTTGCTGTGCTGAAGGTGATGTTCACGGCCATTGTGGTGTGTTTGCTCGGCCTGCTTTATTTTTCCGTGTTCGGATGGATTGATTTGGCGAAGGTATATATTTTACCAACATACATCTGGCCCCAGATTGTAGGCGGGCTGGTTTTGGGTATAGGGTTTGTAATGGGTGGATATTGTCCCACAACCTCTGTTGTGGCCACAGTCTCAGGCAGATTGGATGGCCTGATCTTTATTATTGGCATGGTCCTTGGCTCATTCATATTTGGCGAAGTGTTTCCCCTGCTTGAGAAATTTTACTCCTCCGGCCAGATGGGGGTTGTTACCCTTTCCCAGGTGCTTGGCCTCCAGTCCGGCTTGGTTGCCCTTTTGGTTTGCTTGATGGCTATCTTTGCCTATTGGCTGGTGGAGAAGGTGGAACAGAGGTTCGGTGACCCTGAAACCTTGCCAACGGGCTCCAGGAAAGTGAAGCTGGCCGCGACAGCGGTCCTTGTGGCGCTGGGCCTCATCTTGGCCGTTGTAAATCCAGATAGTGTAATATCCATGCGTAAGGCCACCGCTGAACAAGCGATAAGGCAACCTCAGCCTAGTGCGCATCCGGCACCTGTTAAACCCCAGGAAGAAAGTGGTTTTACGATTGTAGAAGATGAGGGATGTTGATTTGATTCCAAGATATCGGTCATAAGTAGGTACTGGATTTGCCGGAAAGTGCCCTCCCTTGACAAGAGGTGATGAATTATGTAAACTATTTATATGTTTTGCTTCTGCTTCCCAGATCGCGTAAAGACAAAGTTCAAGTATCACCTGGCCAGGACCAAGGCACTTGAGCCGCCATAGCTTTCTTGCCTTTTTAATTCCCATCCCTGTCCATTGCTCATCTCTAGAGCCCCCTTGGGTTGAGGGATCCTTTTTTGTTGATGCTGAAAAACGGGAAAGGGGGTATTCCGTATTTGGAGGTGATTTATGAGAGAGATAAAATATATAAGTAATATTGATAGGTTAGATGGTATTCCAGAATCAGAAAAGGCCTCTTTAAAAGAGGTCACCCAACAATATATATTTCGCTCTAACAACTATTACCTCAGTTTGATTGACTGGACCGATCCCTCTGATCCCATACGGCGACTTATTATTCCGGACCCTAAAGAACTGGATGACTGGGGATATATTGATCCCTCAATGGAGGATCAGTATACCGTGCTCCCGGGGCTCCAGCATAAATACGACTCAACCGCTCTGCTCCTAGTGAGCAAGGTATGCGGAGGTATCTGCAGGTATTGCTTTCGCAAGCGGCTATTTTTGGGGAGACAATCGGACATATTACGGGATTTTCCTGCAGCCCTTGATTATATCCAGTCCCATAAGGAAATTACCAATGTGCTTTTGACCGGCGGAGATCCCTTGATGCTCTCCACGGGGAAACTGGAGCGATTTATCAAGGCCCTTTTTGCAGTGGACCATATTCGGATCGTCAGGATTGGCACAAAGCTCCTTTCTTTCAATCCTTTCCGGGTCACAAGGGACCCATCACTGTTGGAAATGATAAAACGGTTCAATGAGATGGGAAGGAAAATTTACATTGTGACCCATTTTTCTCATGTAAGGGAATTTACCCCTGAGGCGGCAAGGGCTGTGGCCCTCCTTCAGTCAGTGGGGGCTGTGCTGATTAACCAGTGCCCTTTGATTAGGGGGGTGAATGATAACCCCGAGCAGTTGGCTGAGCTATTTCGCGCGCTGGCCTTTGCTGGGGTTCCGCCATACTATGTGTTCCAGTGCAGGCCTGCCATAGGCAACAGGACCTATGCCGTACCTATTGAAGAGGGCTATGAGATCTTTGAAAAGGCAAAGGCCATGGTCTCTGGTCTGGCAAAGAGGGCCCGTTTTGTCATGTCCCATGCCACGGGCAAGCTAGAGATTGTGGGTAAAACCGAAGAACTCATGTTTTTCAAGTACCATAGGGCTGCCAGGAACGAGGATAGTGGTCGATTCCTTATTATGGTACGCAACCCCCAAGCCTATTGGTTTGATGATTATGAGCAGATAGTGGATGAGTATCCCCTGGCCTGGCCGCAAGGGGCCCTTGGAGGGCTTGACAGTGCCGTCCTATCTTGAAGATGGGGACTACAATCACGAATTCATTTGCTTTCCGTCCGTTTTTCTCCTAAAGTTCTCTTGAAATGGGCCCGAGTTCAATATAGGGGTGTCTTGGGGAGAATAGACTTTGAGGCCTAGGACGGGTGAGATATGTATAATGTGGCTATTGAAGAGACTTATCAGGACGGGCAGATCATATTCAAGGAGGGAAGCTCGGGCGATTGGGTATATATCATTCTTTCCGGATCAGTGGAAATATCCAAGAATGTGGGCGGAGAGAAGTACATTATAGAAATACTCAAGCCAGGAGACGTGTTTGGCGAGCTGGGATTCATAGGCGGCATCCGTCGTACTGCTACGGCACGGGCCATAGGCGAGACTACCCTGGGAATTATTGATCGCGAGTTCTTGGATGAGGAGTTTAACAAGCTGTCAAGTCAGTTCAGGGCTATCCTTGTGGCCATAACCCACAGGTTCAAAAAGATGCTGGACCGAGCTTGCGACTATACCCTCAGATCAGAGGCAAGGATACCCAAGGCGCTCAGCCTGATCTTTAAGGATCGTGATTCCTTTGTTCGGGCGTATACGGGAAACATAAGTACAGGAGGACTGTTCATTAAAACGGAAAATCCCCTTCGCCCAGGTCGTCAATTTTTATTAAAACTCCAACTGCCTGGCCTGAAGGAGCCACTTCAGATACAGTGTGAGGTGGTTTGGGCCCGAAAACGCGAAGGAGGAGCCTCTGATAAGCCTCCAGGCATGGGGGTAAAATTTTGTGAGATTTCGGAAAAGGATTATCAGCTTCTTAAACAATATGTGGCTGGATTGGAGACCCACTAGGCATTTGTGGCCTGTGCCGACTGATATATGAGGTCCAATGCCCGCTGGACTCCTGCCGTTGGAACCACACCGCAGCCTTTTGCTAGCCGGATACGCCAGCATTTCTCTTCCTTAGCGATCTCCACCCAAAAATTTTGTATATAATTCCCTTCCACAACAAGTGCCCTGACCATGGCCTTCTGCCTTAATGGGTCATAAAGGGTCTCCTTAAATTCTACAACCACACCATCTCGGCAGCCCTTGGGATGGAAGAATTCCGGAACAAAACGTGGGATGCAATATGTCTTCAAGGTGATGTCCTCCTCTACAGGGATACTCATATGGGTAGTCTTGCGCATAGTGATCTGGAAAAACCGGCTTTGTCCTAGATCGAGCCACTTTTTTTCATATTTGGTAAAATATCGGGGCGGGCATAACTCGGCATCCACCACAAAACCGCTCCCCTCTGCCTGCTCCAAGACCCAATGGTAGTAATCTTTATGATCTGTGACTATGAGCACAGTGCCTCCATCGCCGAGGCGGCTGTTTAGGAGCCTTAAGAATGGCTGATCAAAGAGCCTGTGCTTTATATGTCTTTTTTTTGGCCAAGGGCACGGAAAAAGGGAATACACGGCTCCAATAGATTTTTGTTCAAAGAGTCTTTTAAGAAGGACCCGAGCGTCACCCTGGAGGAGGCGAACATTTCGGACCCCGGAAAGGGCCAGTTTTCTGAGGGCGTGTTTGATGGACAGCCATCCTGTTTCAATGCCAACAAAATTTTTTCCAGGGTGCTCAAGGGCCAGCTTTACAAGATAATCGCCGGAGCCAAATCCGATTTCCACCTCTGTGGGAGCGGATCGGCCAAACAAGGGGTCTAAGGGCAAAGGCCTTGGCATTTGGGTCCAAGGGAGGAGTGGGTCAAGGGATATATAACGCGGCCTCATTTTGCTTTTTTCCTTCTATTTTAGATTCTTGTTAGGCATTGACTCCAAGGGGAAGCTAATTTTGTTTAAGAATATCGTATTTCCGCACGAATGCAAGTTGTTATCCAGTTGTAATGGGGATATGAATTATGCTATTAACTCCCGTTACAGCACCAGGGCGGATAGTATCTGGGTGGCAGTAATCCAAATTTCAAAAAGCGAGGTCAAATGGCTGTAAGCAACCTGCCCGCCTGTCTGCAGCAGGTAGGCGGGCTACGGGGGCAAAACAGGGGACCCACCCGCAAGGGTGGGGAATCCCTCGCAAAGCGTATGGACAAAACAGGCCTGCTTTGGGAATGTCTCGTCGCCCTGCGTTCCCTGTTAGTTAAGAGGCAGTGACAGTTTAGGAAAGGAGCTTGCAAGAAATGGCATCCAAGAGTAAGGCAGCGAGATTGGATCAAAAGGCCTATTGGGAAGGTAAACTCGAGGAGCGGCTGAAGGTCCTATCGGATTCCGGCCTGCCTCCCCAAAGGGTAACTTCTGATCCTGTTGTGAGAAAGATCAGGGCCAAGATCAGAGAAACACAAGCCAGGATCAGGGCCATTGAGGAAAAGGAAAGAAAGAACGAGGAGATGGCCAGGAAAAAGGCCCAAAAGGCCTCGGAACCTAAAAAAGAAAAGGCAAAGAAAAAGAAGAAAGAGGAAGAGAAACAAGAATTGAGCAAGAGGCAGCAGAAGAAACTCAAGAAGAAGGAACAAAAAAACAAGTCTTAGCATGGAAAGAAGGGATCTGATCGAAATCATAAAGCGCCGCTTGGCCCTGAGCGAAGATGAGTTCCAGGCCATAGAACAGAATGCCAAATACCAGCGACTATTTAAGAATGCCTTGGAGGCAAGTCGATTCAAGCTGATTGCCGAGGTGGTGGAATCAAAGGGTTGCCATTCGGGCCACAAGGTGGGTCAGAAGCTTGTTTTTGATTCCACTGGGAATCTGCTCACCAGGGAGTCACCGGAGAGGGTGTGCGCCTTTTTGATGCCGAACCTCACGGTCCTAATCAATGTCTTTTTCGAAAATTTGATGAATGGTCGGGACCCGAACGAGGTGATTTTCAATCGTACCGGTTGTTTTGATGTGGGTGTAGGCTGCGGAGGCTGGGGGCACGTGGTAGTGGAGATGAGGGCAGTTCCCATAAAGTGAGCCAGGCCACATTTTAGGAGATTGATATAGGTGGCTCCACAGGGCGGTTTAGATTCAGGTCATGAGCGGTAAGAAATTGACTTTATTAAAAGGGTGCCTATCTTTTTTATAAGTTTGGCTCAACTGGTTAATAGCTAGGGCCTAAGTTTGTACTCATTTCAGCAAATGAGCCCATAGGGTGGAGGTGACAAAAGGGGTAATGGATTGTGCAGTAGAAAGTGAAGGCATGCACTATGAGGGCACATGTATCCGTCCTCCCAGCGAGGCCTTTAGCATCTTGCTTCAGGTGACACTGGGCTGTTCGCACAACAAGTGCACATTTTGCGGGACATATAAGGATAAGCGTTTCCGCATCAAGGACAATGACATAATTTTGAGTGATATCCTGTTTGCCTCCAAGTATATGCGAAACCAGGACAGGGTGTTCCTTATGGACGGCGACGCCCTAATTATCCCACAGAAGAGGCTGGTATGGATCCTAGATCAGATAAAAGAGTACCTACCTTGGGTCAAACGGGTGGGGGCCTATGCCAACTCCAAGAGCATTCGGATGAAATCTCTGGAGGAGCTTCGCGAATTGCGGGAAAAGGGGCTGGGCATCCTATACTTGGGTGTGGAGACAGGAGATGATGAGACCCTGAAAAAGATCAACAAGGGAACCAGCGCCCAAAACCTGATTCGGATGGGTAGAAAGGTCAAGGAGGCAGATATCAAACTTTCTGTAACCGTTTTGCTGGGAATAGCCGGTACAGAAAGGTCATTGATTCATGCAAAGGCAACAGGTAAATTGCTCAGCGATATGGACCCTGACTATGTGGGTGCCCTTACCCTGATGTTAATCCCGGGCACCCCTTTGTATGAGGATTACGTGAATGGAAAATTCACCATGCCCGACGAAAGGGGCCTACTGTTGGAACTGAGGGAGATGCTTTACCATACCAATCTTAGCCGGGGGCTCTTTTTCTCAAACCATGCATCCAATTACCTTCCTGTTAAGGCCCGACTTCCTAGGGGCAAGCAACAGGCACTCGACCTTATAGACAGGGCCTTAAAAGGGGAAGTGGGTCTCAGGCCTGAGTGGATGAGAGCCCTCTGAGATTTTTGGCAATGGATTACTTATCTTGCCTGCTCAAGCACTGTATATATATCTTGGGGGATGGTTATTGCCCTGAATTGATGGGGATTAGAGATGTCCAAACAAATTCTCTTTTCAAAACCTTCCACGAGCAAGGTACTGTCACAGGACCGAACAATATGGTGATGTAGTTCCAAGGTTTTTTTGGTAAGAGATGCCAGTTCAGTTATGATTTGAATGTCGTCATAATACCTTCCAGGTGTTCTATGTTTACAGCCACTTTGGATAAGCGGGAACTGGATGTTTCTTTCTTCCATTAGCCTGCCGAGATTTAGGTTTATGGCATCGAAAAAAAGGTGCCCTGCAGCATCCATCCACTCATAGTATCTCGGGTAAAACACTATGCCAAGGGAATCCAGCTCGCCCCACAAGATCTTCCTTTGCATGATACTTTTCATGGTTCTTGCCTTTGTCTTTTTCTAGTCAAAAATAGCTCGCACAAGCTCTTCAGGATCAAACGGACGAAGGTCTTCGATTTTTTCGCCAATTCCAATATATCTAACTGGGAGTTTTAGCTGGTGTGAGATGCCAACCACAATGGCTCCTTTTGCGGTCCCATCCAATTTGGTAAGGATTATGTCTGTGACACCCAAGGCCTCATGGAACATCTGGGCCTGGGAAATGGCATTTTGGCCGGTGGTGGCATCCAGGACCAGCCATGTCTCATGCGGTGCTCCAGGAAGTTTTTTCCCCGCCACCCTCCGGACCTTTTGGAGCTCATCCATAAGGTTCTTCTTGGTGTGAAGCCGACCGGCAGTATCAATCAGCACCACATCGGTTTTCCGGGACTGCGCTGCAGTGAGGGCGTCAAAGACTACAGCAGAGGGGTCGGCCCCGGAGTGCTGTTTGATGAAATCAGCTCCAACCCGTTCGGCCCATATCTCCAACTGCTCTATGGCGGCTGCCCTGAAGGTATCAGCAGCCACCAACATTACACTTTTGCCTTCCTTTTTGAAAAGGCTGGCGGCCTTTCCAATGGTGGTTGTCTTCCCAACCCCATTGACCCCCACCACCATAATGACTAGGGGCTGTCCGGGTGCGGGTACTAGATGCTCTACTTGAGGCGCTTGGAGGAAATTAAGGATCTGTTCCTTCAGTGTGGCCTTTAGCTTTTCAGGGTCCTTCAACGATTTTCTGGCCACCTTTTCCTGTACCATGTCGATTAGGGTTTGAGTTGTTTCCACCCCCAGGTCTGATGTAAACAGGATTTCTTCCAGCTCGTCCAACAGCTCTGGGGTAATTTCCTTTTTTCCAAGGATGAGCCTGTCTAACCTTCCGGCGATACTGGTTCTAGTCTTTGAAAGGCGCTCCCTGAGCCGTGTAAAGAGCCCTTTGTCCTCTTTGGTGCCCGCGTTTTGGCGTGAGGCATCTGCATCTGATTCAGGGTGCTTGTTTTTTGATCTAAAAAGTTTCATCTACTCCTTCCCATAACCTCCTTCATGTCATAACCATGAATTTTTCCGGTAGTTCACGGCATATGGCCAGCGAAAAGGCGGTCGAGTTCTGCCTAACAAGCCACAGACTCTGGATGTGGGGGTTCTTCCTTTAGATGGGCGATGTCAACAGAGACGATCTTGGAAATGCCCGCTTCCTCCATAGTGACCCCATAAAGCCGGTCCGCTATTTCCATGGTCTTTCTATTATGGGTGACAAGTATAATTTGAGAGGACTTTTTGATTTCTTTAAGGAGTTCATTGAACCGATCAATATTCGCCTCATCAAGTGGGGCATCCACTTCATCTAGGAGGCAAAATGGACTCGGCTTGATCATGTAAATGGAAAAAAGAAGGGCCATAGCCACCAATGCCTTCTCCCCGCCAGAAAGCAAACCCATATGACTCAGCTTTTTTCCAGGTGGCTGCACCTCCACGAGCACGCCGCTGTCCAAAGGCCTTGCTTCGTCCGTAAGCTTAAGGCCTGCAGTCCCTCCATTGAAAAGGATAGGAAAGACCACCTTAAGCTTTTGGTCCACGAGGTCAAAGGTTTCTCGAAATTTTTCCAGTGAAGTGCGATTGATCTTCCGAATGGCCTTTCTCAGGGACTCAATGGAGGCAATGAGATCTTCTCGTTGGTTTTTTATGAACTCGTAGCGTTCTTTAAGGGCCTCGTGTTCCTTAATGGCCGTCAGATTAACCTCCCCAAGCCTTTGCCTCAATTCCTTTTTGTGTTCAAGCTCCTTCCGAAGTTCTGCTTCTGAGAAGCCCTCCTCCAGGTAGTCCTTGTAGATGGTCTTCAGATCAACATCGTGCTTTTCCCGGGCCATTTCCACGAGGCCATTCATTTTGATACGGATTTCCGAGCCTTCCATCTTTGCCCTGTTTATCTTCTCTTTGAGATCGCTGAGCACGATGCGGGCTTGCTCCAGACGGCCTTCTTCTTCCTTGATTCGGGCCTGCAATTGGTGCCTGTCCCGCTCCGCCCGTTGCACCTTTGCGGCCTCCAGCTCCAGATCCTCTCGCAAATCCTCCAACAGGGCCCCTATTTCCTTTTTGTCTTCCATATAGCGGATCTGCTTGTTCTTGGACGTCTCGATTTCGGCATCGATTTTCTCAAGGCGTTCCTTTGTCTCTTCCACGTAAGATCTTACCCGTTGCAATTGCCTCACAAGGCCTCGCTGCTCTTCCTCCACGATGCGGTAGTCGGCCCGAATGGCACCAAGCTGTTCCCTGGCCTGTTCCAGCTCTTCCTCGCATTCCCTTAGTTCCCGTTCCTTTTCCTGGAAATAGAGTTCCTTGTGGGCTCGCCGGGTTTTGGATTGACGGAGTTGCTCGCTGAGCTCTTCCAGTTTTGTTCTGTGGCGGTTTTCCTCGGTTTTCTTTGTTTTCAATTCCTTTTGGATTCGCTCCTGCAACCTTTCGCATTGGTCCAGCTCTTGGCTCAAACGAAATATGACATTGTCAATCTGGTTAATACGCTGCTGGCACTCCCATTTATCTTCGAGCCGGGCCTCCACAAGCCCTTTTCCTTTTCTAAGTGCCTTTTGCAAGACATCATACTTTTGTCGTAGGGTCTCTACCTTCTGCTGGCCTGCGGCCACCGCCTTTTCCAATTCCCCGATTTCTCGTTTCCTGGCAAGCAACCCTCGTGAGCTTTGCAACACTTTACCGCCGCTGATTATCCCCCTTTCATCCACCATGTCGCCATCCAGGGTGACCATACATTGATTCTTGCCATTACTATGCCACGCCGCAATGGCAGTATCCAGGTTCTCCACCAATACCGTATCCCCTAACAGGGCATTAACCAGTGGCCTGAACGCTTCCGGGGCCGAGACCAATTCCTGAAGGCGTGGAAAGGCCCCTTGTCGGGAAGGGCGAGTTCCATTTCCGTTTAATTCCTTAATGGGCACAAAACTACTTCTACCCCTGGCCTTGGTCTTGAGGTAGTTAATGGCCTTTTTGCCGTCTTCATGGGACTCGACGATAATGTATTGGAGCTTATCCGACAGGACTGCCTCAACAGCTTGTTCATACCGGGGGTCAACCTCGATCACATCTGCAACCAGTCCCAGAATTCGGCCCTTTTGTCGAGGCTCCAGATCCTTGGCCTTCATGATGGTCCTGACACCAATTTGATAACCCTCGAAGTTCTCGGCCAAGGTCTTAAGGGAGGTCAGTCGGGATCGGTGCGCGTTCAGCTCTGCCTCGGTCTTTTTCAATTGAGCCTCGACTGCCTCCTTTTCCTCCTCATGCTGCTTGTTCTGAGCAGATTCATAGGCAATGGCCTCTTCTATCTCCCTTAGTCTTTCTGCCTCTGCTTCCCGGAGTTTGGCCTTTCGTTCCGAGGCCTTGGTGAGTTCCTCTTTTCTTGCTCGTGTGTTGGCCAGTTCCTCCTCTAAGCGCCTCTGGGCATCTGTGATCTGACCCAACAGCCTTTCCAGATATCCTGACTCATGCTCTAGACCTGATTCCTTTTCCCTGGTTGTACTTAGGGATTCTCGGATCTGCTCGTATTCTTCCTTCACCTGATCCAACTTATGACGCCGGCCACGTACCCTTTTCTCTTGCGCTGAAATATCGCCCTCCAGGGCCTGAAGCTTCTCTTTAATTTTCTCGATCCCTGTGTGCAGTTCCGCCTCCTCAGTCCCCAAGGTTGCGATCCTGTGTTCGCAATCCTTTTTTTCCTCTTTCAACCGAGCTTGGATCTGTTCTTGGAGCTTCAGCTCATGGGATAGGGTCTCCAGTTGGGACTCCTTGCGCTGAAGCCTGTCCTTTTTAGCAAGGTAGGCCTCCCTAAGTTTTGCCAGATTTTTGTCTTTGTCCTCCAATTCCATGCTCAGTGTCTGGATTTGGGCCTGCAAACGGGCCACTTCAGCCGATTGAGCGACTTCCTCTTGAATGAGCCCCTGGACAGTCTCCTCTTGAAGCCCTGCTTGGGCCTCCAGCTCATGGTATAAATTGGAAAATAACTTCAGTTCCAGGACCTTGATGTCATCACAGAGGGCATTGTAGCGTCTTGCCTTGGATGCCTGTCTTTTCAGGGATCGCATCTGGCGCTGGACCTCTCCGAGAATGTCCTCCACCCGCTGGAGATTAGCTTCTGTCAGGCCGATCTTTTTTTGGGATTCTTCCACCTTTTTTCTGTACTTGGTAATGCCTGCGGCTTCCTCCAACATGAGTCGGGTCTCTTCAGGCCGTTGCTCCAAGATAGCGCCAATCATTCCTTGGCCGATCATGGAATAGGCTCGGTTGCCCAGCCCTGTATCCATAAACAGTTCTTGAATATCCTTCAGCCTGCAAGGCATATTATTGATCAAGTATTCACTTTCGCCGGAGCGGTACAGACGTCTGGTTACAGCGATCTCCGGGTGTTGCAGAGTCCCTATGGGAATATCGGCTTCGGGATTGTCCAGCACAATGGTCACTTCGGCCATCCCCATGGGCTTGTATCCACCCGCACCACTGAAGATGACATCCTCCATCTGCCGGCCTCGGAGTTTTTTGGGGCTCTGCTCCCCCATACACCAACGGATGGCGTCCACAATATTGCTTTTTCCACAACCATTGGGGCCTACAATACCACTGATCCCCTCTGGAAAGGAGATTTGCACCCTATCCATGAAGGACTTGAAGCCCAGAATGGAAAGTTTCTTGAGTCTCATCACATGCTTTGGGTGTTATCTAACCCGTTGGTGCGATTATACCTTGCGGATTCAGATTAAGGGAAAAATTCCACCTATTGCAAAAGATTAGCAAATCCAGAGGAATATGTAAAGAAATAATACCATATAAT
>Ga0180301_10000718_pt1 | contig 25780 bp, 43 predicted proteins | sample GuaBasSediGuay16_FD_121797 | JGI IMG/M metagenome (GOLD analysis project Ga0180301, IMG submission 121797) | Subseafloor sediment microbial communities from Guaymas Basin, Gulf of California, Mexico - Guay16, Core 4569-2, 12-15 cm | ecosystem: Environmental > Aquatic > Marine > Hydrothermal... | reverse complement strand
GGAGTAAATTATGCCTACTATAAATCAGCTGGTAAGAAAAGAGCGCAAGCCTGTCAAGAGGAAGGGGAAAAGCCCGGCACTGGAAGGATCTCCTCAGAAAAAAGGGGTTTGTGTGAGCGTGAGGACACTTACCCCTAAAAAACCTAATTCCGCCCTCAGAAAAGTTGCCAGGGTCAGGTTATCCAATGGAAGGGTTGTCACTGCCTATATTCCTGGAGAGGGACATAATTTGCAAGAACATTCCATTGTCTTAGTACGGGGCGGAAGGGTTAAGGACTTGCCGGGGGTAAAGTATCACATCATTCGAGGAACCTTAGATGCTGCAGGGGTAGAAGGACGAAAACAGTCTCGGTCCAAATATGGAAGAAAAAAGGAGTAGTGAGGAGTTAAAAAGTGGCCAGACGAAGAATAGCAAAGAAAAGAGACGTACCGCCGGATCCTGTTTATAACAGTAAGCTGGTAAGTAAGCTCATCAATAGGCTCATGCGAGATGGAAAAAAGAGCAAAGCAGAACGTATATGTTATGAATGTTTTGATATTATAAGAAAGAGGTCAAAAAAGGACCCCTTGGAGGTCTTTCTGAAAGCTCTGGAAAACGTCAAGCCCATTCTTGAGGTTCGTCCTCGTCGAGTGGGAGGAGCTACCTACCAGGTACCTGTAGAGGTTAGGAAGGAAAGACAGGAAGCCTTAGCTTATCGCTGGATAATCCAGTTTGCTCGGGAAAGAAAAGGAAAGCCAATGGCAGAAAAGTTAGCTGAAGAGATTATGATGGCCTCACGAGGAGAAGGTCCAGCGGTGAAGAAGAAGGAGGATACCCATCGTATGGCAGAGGCTAATCGGGCTTTTGCTCACTATCGATGGTGAAAAGAAGTAAGACGGGAGGAAATTATTGATTGTTGAGACAAGACATCGTCTAACTTCTGAAGTTGGGAGAGGAGAAAAGATGCGGACACATTATCCCATAGAGAAAATAAGAAATATCGGTATAGTTGCCCATATTGATGCTGGCAAAACCACCACTACCGAGCGTATTCTGTATTATACTGGAAAGATATCCAGGGTAGGAGAAGTCGATGAAGGCACCGCGGTGATGGACTGGATGGAGCAGGAGAAAGAACGAGGTATTACTATAACCTCCGCTGTCACCACCTGCTTCTGGAAGGAATGTTGTATTAATATCATAGATACACCGGGACATGTGGATTTTACGGTAGAGGTGGAAAGGACGTTGAGGGTACTGGACGGAGTAGTGGTTATCTTCTGCGGTGTGGGAGGAGTTGAACCTCAATCAGAGACGGTATGGCGACAGGCTAATCGTTACCGTATCCCGCGTATTACCTTCATCAACAAATTAGATAGGGTAGGAGCAGATTTCTTTAAGGTGGTCAAGGAGATAAAAGAAAAGTTTGACCTTATACCCTTACCTCTTCAACTGCCCATAGGTGAGGAGGAGAACTTTCGAGGATTGGTGGATTTGGTGGAGATGAAGGCTATATTGTGGGAAGGAGATGGGCCGGACGCTAAGGTTTTCGAGAAGGAGATTCCGGACTCTCTAAGGGAGGAGGCTCTTCGTCTTCACGAAGAGCTGGTGACAAAGGTAGCCGAGGCTGATGATGAGCTTTTGGAAAAGTATTTAGAAAATGGGTCCTTAAAGCCGGAGGAGATAAAAAGAGGAATTAGAAAGATGACTCTTGCCCATAAAGCAGTTCCCATTCTGGGGGGAAGTGCTTTGAAGAACAAGGGGGTTCGACTTTTATTAAACGCAGTCGTAGATTACCTCCCTTCACCTGTGGATGTTCCACCTGTAGAGGGGTTAAATCCCCTTACGGAGAAGAAGGAGAAGAGAATTGCCTCCGTTGAGGAACCCTTTTCTGCCTTGGTCTTTAAAGTAGTAACTGATCTTTATGCGGGAAAGTTGACCTATTTTAGAGTTTACTCGGGAAAGCTAAAAGCTGGCTCATATGTTTATAATTCCACGAAGAACAGGAAGGAAAGGATCAATAGGATCCTGGAAATGCATGCCAACATTCGCAGGGAAAAGGGAGAGATATATGCTGGAGAGATAGGAGCAGCTGTAGGGCCAAAAGACATAGATACAGGAGATTCCCTCTGTGAGATAGAGCGTCCTATAATCTTTGAGAAGATGAAATTCGCTGAGCCGGTGATCTTTATGGCTGTCGAGCCAAAGAGCAAGACAGACGAGGACAAGTTAGTTACCTGTCTGTCCAAGTTTGCCCAGGAGGATCCCACGTTCAAGGTCAGTCAGGATAAGGAGACAGGACAAACGATAATCTCAGGGATGGGCGAGCTTCACCTGGACATCATCCTTGACAGACTGCAACGCGAGTTCAAAGTTGGAGTAAAGACGGGCAAACCCCAAGTAGCTTACAAAGAGACAATCAGAAAGAAGGCTCAAGCGCGTGGCCGATATATCCGACAAAGCGGAGGAAGGGGTCAGTATGGAGATGTACTGCTTGAGGTTGAACCGAGAAAGGATGAGGAAGAGATATTTGTGAGCAAGATTAAGGGAGGAGTCATTCCCAGCGAATTTATACCTGCTATAAAAGCAGGAGTCAAAGAGGCTATGGAGACGGGGGTGATAAGGGGATATCCGGTGGTAAACGTCAAAGTAACCTTGCTCGATGGTTCTTATCATCCGGTTGATTCTTCGGAGATTGCCTTTAAGATAGCCGCCTCTATAGCTTTCAAGAAAGCATTTCGAGAAGCTGAGCCGTATCTTTTGGAACCGATAATGGATGTGAAGGTGAGGGTGCCTCAGGAGTTTATGGGAACTGTGATGGAAGATATAACTGCCCGACGAGGAAAGGTATATGATTTGAAGATGGATGAGGAGATAAGCTGTTTAAGTGCTTATGTTCCTTTGGGAGAGCTGTTTGGATACACTACGAGTCTGCGCTCTTTAACCAAGGGGAAGGCTATCTCCAGTATAGAGTTTTCTCATTACGAGGAGCTACCCTCTCAAAAACTTGAGGAAGTTAAACCATAAATTCAGCTTCAACGATGAAGCGATAAAAGGAAGGTAAAAATGCCTGGACAAAAAATTCGCATCCGCTTAAAGGCCTACGACCACAAGATCTTAGACCAATCGACCAAGAGGATTGTGGAGACGATAGAGAGGACAGGAGCAAAGGTTTGCGGTCCGATTCCTCTTCCCACGAAGATAACCAGGTTTACCGTACTTCGCTCTCCACACATAGACAAAGACTCTCGAGAGCAATTTGAGATGCGGGTTCATAAGAGGGTGATAGATATTCTTGAATCTAATCCCAAGACAGTGGATGCCTTAATGGGACTTAATCTCCCCACAGGAGTCCATGTAGAGGTAAAATTATGATGAAGGCAATACTGGGCAAGAAATTGGGTATGACTCAAGTCTTTGACGGCGATGAGCTGGTGCCTGTGACGGTGATCGAGGCAAAATCGTGCGTCATCGTCCAGAAAAAGACCAAGGAAAAAGACGGTTATACTGCTGTTCAGCTTGGTCTTGAGGAACTACCAGAGGATAAGGTCAACAAGCCTTTATTGGGGCATTTTAAGAAAAGCGAGATTGCTCCAAGAAGATATTTGAAGGAGATAAGAACAGAGGATGTAGATCAGCTAAAGGTGGGTGAGGAGATCAAGGTGGATATCTTCAACAAGGGAGATTTGGTCAACGTTACAGGCATCTCCAAGGGAAAGGGATTTCAGGGAGTGGTCAAAAGACATGGCTTTAAGGGAGGTCCTGCCTCTCATGGTGCAAAACAGTGGCATCGCCGACCGGGTTCCATAGGAGCGTCCTCTGATCCTTCTCGGGTATTTAAAGGGAAAAAGATGCCCGGAAGAATGGGAGCAAGGAAGGTGACCGTTCGTAATCTTGAGGTGGTGGGGGTGGAAAAAGAGCAATCCCTCCTTTTAGTCAAGGGGAGTGTGCCAGGCAAAAGAGGCAGTTTATTAGTGATAAAGGCATCGGAGAGCTAAGGTGAATGTGAAAGTTTACGACATTAAGGGTAGGGAAGTGGAGGAGATGGAACTGGACAAGGATATCTTTTCGGGAGAAATCAATCAAGCTGTTCTGCGGGAAGCAGTATTGGCCTATCAGAGCAATCAGCGGCAGGGAACAGCTTGCACTAAGACACGTGGTGAGGTTAGAGGAGGAGGAAGAAAGCCTTGGATTCAGAAGGGTACAGGAAGAGCAAGAGCAGGAAGCATCCGTTCTCCCATCTGGGTAGGGGGAGGAACGGTCTTCGGTCCGAAGCCGAGAAGTTTTAAATACCCCTTGTCCAGGAGGATAAAGCGTTTAGCCCTCAGGGATGCGCTGAGGAAGAAGATAAATGAGGGGCTCTTCTTTGTACTAAATGAATTTTTAATAGAGGAACCGAAGACCAAAAGGATGGTGGAATTTTTAAATAATTTCTCCGTTGAGGGCAAAGTTTTATTGATAGTTGACAGATGGAACGATAACATGAAAAAGGCAAGTTCCAACCTCAAAAACTTGGAGCTCAACTTAGCCCATTTAGTTTGTGCTTTCGACGTTCTTGCTTGTGATAGCGTATTTATAACCAAACAAGCACTGGCAAAATTGGAGGAGAGGCTAAAAAGATGAACAAACTTCCTCAGGATATCATTCTGGAACCTGTGGTTTCGGAAAAAAGCACTCATTTGTTAAAGGAGAATAAGTATGTTTTCAAGGTTCCCCTGAAGGCAACCAAGATCGAGATAAGGAAGGCCGTAGAGGAGATGTTTAAGGTAAGGGTAGAGAAAGTGAGAACCATTCGTGTTAAGGGAAAAAAGAAAAGGTGGCGAGGTAGAGTTGTGGGAAAGACACCCGACTGGAAAAAGGCTATAGTAAAGCTGAGAGAAGGGGATACTATTGAGGAGTTAGGAGTGTGAGATGGGCATAAAGGTATATAAACCTACATCCGCGGGAAAGAGACATCGAACCAATTCTGATTTTTCTGATCTTACCGGAACAAAGCCGCAAAAAGGGCTTACTGTAGGATTTAAGAAAAAGGCAGGCAGGAATAATCAGGGAAGGATCACCGTAAGGCATCGAGGTGGAGGACACAAGAGAAAATATCGCTTGATTGATTTCAAGAGAGATAAAGAAGGAGTTCCGGCCTACGTTGCTTCTATTGAATATGACCCGAACCGTTCAGCGAGAATTGCTCTTCTTCACTATAAAGACGGTGAAAAAAGGTACATCATCGCTCCGGAAAGCTTGAAGGTAGGCGATGAGGTAATCTCAGGAGAAAATGCTCCTCCTAAGTGTGGGAATTTTCTTCCTCTAAGGAACATTCCAGAAGGAACCTCCATTTACAACATCGAGCTGAAAAAAGGAGCAGGTGGTCAATTGGTTCGGGCAGCAGGAACGCTGGCTCAACTTCTAAGCAAAGAAGGAGACTACGCTCAGATTAAGCTTCCCTCAGGTGAAGTTCGACTGGTACCCTTGGAGTGTAGAGCTGCTATAGGTCGGGTAAGTAACGTGGATCATGAGAACGTTGAGATCGGCAAAGCAGGAAGGATGAGGTGGTTAGGTCGGCGACCGCACGTGCGGGGAGTGGCGATGAATCCTATAGATCACCCCCACGGAGGGGGCGAGGACCGGGGCCACATAGGAGGACCTCCTGTCACCCCTTGGGGAAGACCTATTAAAGGACAAAAAACCCGCAGGAAGGGGAAGGCATCTGATAAGTTGATCGTTCAAAGAAGAAAATAATATATATTTATAAGAGGTGAAAAATGAGTCGTTCAGTTAAGAAAGGTCCATATGTGGCGGAACACCTTTTAAAAAAGATAGAAAGGATGAAAAAAAGCGGTCAGAAAAGTCCCATCAAAACCTGGTCTCGAAGATCTACGATTATTCCAGAATTTGTAGGTTATACCTTTGCTGTCCACAACGGTAAGGACTTTCATCACGTCTATGTAACTGAGGAGATGGTGGGGCATAAGCTGGGTGAATTCGCTCCTACGCGAAAGTTCACCCATCATGGAGCACATACAAAGAGGACTATTTCACCAAAATAGCCATCAGTAAACAGTGAAGAATAAATGGTAAAGAAATTCTTTAATACTCTTAACTCTTCACTGTTCACTCTTTACTACCAAGAGGAGTATTTCCATGGAAGTTCGAGCAGTGGGAAAATATATCAGGGTCTCTCCACGTAAGGTACAGAAGGTTGTTGAGCTTATTCGGGGAAAACCTGTGGCAGAGGCAATAAACATTCTGAACTTCACTCCAAAGCAGAGTGCCAGGCAAATAAAAAAGATTTTGGAATCGGCCATAGCTAATGCTGAGAATAACTTTGATCTGGACTCAGATACCCTTTATGTGAAGAGGGCTTTAGTGAACACAGGCCCAACTTTAAAGAGAATCAAGCCCCGCGCAAGAGGAAGAGCTGATTTAATAAGAAAAAGGACTTCACATATTACCATAGTGCTGGATAACGAAATAATAGAACGTGGGAGGTAAGCGTGAGAGGAGCGGAAGGTTCTCGTCTTACGTTTCACTTCTACGTTTTATGTCAACTTTATAGGAGGTTAAGTGGTGGGACATAAGGTACACCCAGAGGGTTTGAGACTGGGAATAACTCAGGATTGGAAAAGTAAGTGGTATGAGGAGAAGGATTACGCTCGTCGTTTACACGAGGATCTGAAGATCCGTAATTTTCTGATGCAAAGGTTCAAGAACGCTAATATTTCGAAGATATTGATAGAAAGAGCCGTTAATAAAGTGAGGATAAATATATCTGCTGCTCGTCCAGGGATTCTCATCGGAAGAGGGGGAGAAACTATCGAGAAGATAAAGGAAGAGCTGGAGAAGCTGGTAGATGGAGGCAAGGTCTTTCTGAACGTACAGGAGGTAACTCAACCGGACTTAGATGCACAACTGCTGGCGGAAAGGATTGCCTTTCAACTGGAAAGAAGGGCACCTGTGAAAAGGGTGATGAGAGAGGCTGCTTCCAGGGTAATGGATCTGGGCGCAAAAGGGGTCAAGATTGCCTGTAAGGGAAGAATTGGAGGAGCAGAGATAGCTCGAAAGGAATGGATAATGGAGGGGCAACTTCCTTTACATACCTTGAGAGCAAATATCGATTATGGCGTTGCTACTGCTCACACTACCTACGGATGCATAGGAGTTAAGGTATGGATAAATAAGGGAGAGATCCTTCCCGAACGTGTAGGCAAGGAGGAACTTGAAGATGAAGCTTCAACCGAAAAGAGTTAAATATAGAAAGGTCCATTTAGGTAGAATAAGAGGTAAGGCCTCTCGGGGGATAAGGTTGAGTTTTGGGGATTATGGCTTAGCCGCTCAAGAGGGTGGATGGCTCACTGCCCGTCAGCTGGAAGCAGCGAGGATTGCTATAGTTCGTTCCATAGGAGATGAGGGAAGACTGTGGGTCAGAGTCTTCCCCGATAAGTCAGTTACCAAGAAACCTTTAGAAACCAGGATGGGAAAGGGGAAGGGAGAGCCAGCTTTTTGGGTAGCGGTGATAAGACCGGGAAGGATTTTATTTGAGGTGGCAGGAGCAGATAAAGAAAGAACGATGGTAGCCTTTCGCTTGGCCTCTCATAAACTTCCCTTCAAGACCACCCTTATTTCTTCTAACGAGGTCCCGCTATGAAGATTGAGGAGATAAGGAGTTTGTCCCGAAAGGACCTTTATCAACGTCTTAAGGATCTTAAAAGTGAACTATTTAACTTAAGACTTCAGGCAGCACAGGGACATGCGGTCAAGCCGTCAAGAATTAGGGAAGTTAAAAAAGATATAGCTCGTATAAAGACCGTTCTTCGTGAAAGTGAACTGGGAATCAATCGACAAAGAGAAGGAGAGAAAGTTGAGGAAAAATAGAAAGGAAAGAACAGGAAAAGTAGTAAGCGATAAAATGGATAAAACGGTGGTGGTGAGCTTTGATCATGAGTTTGCTCACCCTTTATACGGAAAAAGGATAAGGAGAAAAAGGAAGATAAAGGCTCATGATGAGAAAAACGAGTGCCGGATAGGTGACATAGTTAGGGTTGTGGAAACCAGGCCCTTAAGCAAGGAGAAACGCTGGCGGGTAGTTGAGATAATAAAAAGGGGGAGCGAATGATTCAGTTGCAGAGTCAACTCACAGTCGCTGATAATACAGGAGCGAAGAGGATAATGTGTATAAGGGTAATGGGGGGTTCTTCACGCCGTTACGCCCGAATAGGGGACGTGATTGTGGCTTCGGTCAAGAAAGCCATTCCCAACAGCGAGGTAAAAGAAGGGGAAGTGGTCAGAGCGGTGGTGGTCCGGACAAAAAAGGAGATACGCAGAAAAGATGGCTCTTATATCAGATTTGATGAAAATGCAGCGGTGTTGATTGATGGTTCAGGTAACCCCCGTGGGACGAGGATCTTCGGCCCGGTTACCAGAGAGCTCAGGGAAAAGAACTTCATGAAAATAATCTCCTTAGCTCCTGAGGTGCTATGACGGAGAGGTGAAGGACATGGCTAAGATAAAAGTTGGTGATGAGGTGGTAGTTCTCTCTGGCAAGGACAAGGGGAAGCGTGGTAAGGTAGTGCAGGTAATTCCTAAGGAGGGCAAAGTGGTGGTGGAAGGGGTAAATATCGTCAAAAGGCATATTAGGCCGACTCGAAGGGGTCAGGAAAGTGGAATAGTCGAAAGAGAAGCTCCTATTTATATCAGTAAGGTGATGTTGATATGTTCACGCTGTGGCAAGAGAACCCGGGTCGGGATGAAAATTTTAGAGGACCCCGTGAAGGGAAAGGAAAAGGTAAGGGTCTGCAAGAAATGTGGAGAAGTAGTAGGATAAACAGGATAAATAAGTTTATAATATAAGAGTGATCTAAAATGGCCAGATTAAAGAAGGTTTACGAGGAAGAGGTGGTTCCATTGATGATGAAGAGGTTTGGTTACAGGAATCGTATGCAGGTTCCGAAGGTCAGGAAGGTATGTGTTAATATGGGAGTAAGTGATGCCAAGAAAGATCCCAAGTTACTTGATGAAGCTAAGAAAAGTCTTGCTCTAATTACCGGACAGCAACCCATCCTTACATATGCCAGAAAGTCCATTGCTGGCTTTAACTTAAGAAAGGGAATGCCTATAGGTTGCAAGGTTACTCTGAGAGGGGAGAGAATGTACGAGTTTTTAGACAGGTTGTTCAACTTGGCTATCCCACGAATCAGGGATTTTCAAGGTATCTCTCCAAAGGGTTTTGATGGAGGAGGTAACTTTACCTTAGGCTTGGAAACTCAGTTGGTCTTCCCAGAGATAGGGTATGAAGATGTGAGCAGACCTCAGGGTTTGTCCATAACCATAGTAACCACGGCTAAGGGGAAAGAGGAAGCTCAGGCCTTGCTTGCTTATTTGGGAATGCCTTTTAAGAAATGACAACTTTACAAGGAAAGGGAAGAGATGGCAAGGAAAGCTTTGATTGAAAAGGCTAAAAGAGAACCAAAATTTAAGGTTCGTTTGCGTCACAGATGTAAGATCTGCGGACGACCAAGAGGATATATGAGAAAATTTGGCTTGTGTAGAATTTGTTTCCGTCAGTTAGCTCACCAAGGGTTTATTCCCGGGGTAAAGAAAGCCAGTTGGTAAAAGAAAGTGATAGGAGACGAAAAGATGTTGACCGATCCAATTGCTGATATGTTAACGAGGATTAGAAATGCTAATATGGTTTCCAAACCCAAGGTGGAGCTTCCGAGCTCTACGATGAAGGAAGCGATAGCCGCTATCTTAAAGAGAGAGGGTTTTGTGAAGAATTATAAAGTTGAGACGAGGGAAGGCAAAAAGATACTCCAGATATACTTAAAATATTCAGATAATGGCCAGAAGGTAATTACTCATCTGGAGAGAGTAAGTAAGCCTGGTCGTAGAAAATATGTTAAGAGAGACGAAATACCCAGGGTACTCAATGGATTAGGAATTTGTATCCTCTCCACCTCGAAGGGCATCCTTACCGGTGAGGAGGCACGGAGGTTAGGGGTCGGAGGAGAAGTGCTTTGTTATATATGGTGATGGAGGAGATTTCAATATGTCAAGAGTGGGTAAGAAGCCTATTCCTATCCCCGAGGGGGTAAAGGTAAAGATAGAGGGCAATGTAATTGAAGCGAGGGGTCCTCAGGGAAAGTTGACAAAGGAGATTCCTCCTTGTTGTCAGGCAGTGCTTCAGGACAATCAGATTCTAATCAAGAGACTCCGGGAAGATAAGCAGAGCAGAGCCTTACATGGGACTACCCGTAGTCTTATCTTTAACTTGGTAAAAGGGGTCTCAGAGGGGTTTGAGAAAATTCTGGAGATTGTGGGAACGGGTTACAGGGCTAAAATGGAAAACGGAGTTTTATCTTTGGAGCTGGGATTTTCTCATCCTGTGAAGTTTGTTCCTCCACAAGAGGTGAGGATTGAGCTGCTCAATCCTACCACTATCAGAGTCTTTGGCTGTGATAAGCAGAAGGTGGGAGAGGTAGCGGCAAGGATCAGAGATCTCAAAAAACCCGAACCTTACAAGGGAAAGGGGATAAGATACAGAGGGGAGACGATAAGACGTAAGATAGGCAAGAGGGCTTTAGGAACGGGGAAAGGAGTGTAAGGAATGGAAGGTGTGAAAGCTAAAAGGTTAGCCAGGGAGAGAAGGAAGAGACGGGTTAGAAAAAAAATATTTGGAACCAAAGATAAGCCAAGAATTTCGGTCTACAAGAGTAACAGATATCTTTATGCTCAGTTAATAGATGATAGTACGGGCAGGACATTAGCCTTTGTCTCTTCTTTGAAGTATGCAAAAAGAGGAGGTTCTGCTAAGAGCATGGAAGTAGCTAAACGATTAGGAGAGGAATTAGGCAAATTAGCTAAGGAAAAGGGGATAACAAAGGCGGTTTTCGACCGTAATGGCTATCCTTATCATGGGCGAGTTAAAGCCTTAGCGGACGGGATAAGGAGACAGGGGATAAAGTTTTAACCCAGAATTTTTATGTAAGGGGATGAGAAAGTGCAAAGAGAAGCAATAAATGAGGTTCCTCAACCTGAAAAGACGGAAAAGGATATTGGCGAATTTGAAGAAAAAGTGGTGATGCTGAGAAGGGTCTTTACTGTGGTAAAAGGCGGTCGAAGAATAGGTTTTAATGCCTTAGTGGTGGTGGGTAATCGAAATGGGTTGGTGGGTTCAGGTCTGGGAAAGGGTAAGGAGTTGCTTACGGCTATACAAAAAGGCAGAAGAAAGGCAAAGAAGGATCTGGTGCGCATTCCTATTAAAGATGGTACCATTCCTTATCAGGTTATGGGAAAATACAGGGCGTCGCGAGTTCTTCTTAAACCAGCTTCCTCCGGAACAGGAGTAATCGCTGGAGGAGCGGTGAGGGCAGTAGTGGAGTTAGCAGGGATAAAAGATATCCTGACTAAATCCTTAGGGAGCAATAACCCTATTAACGTGGTTAAAGCTACGCTGAAAGCTCTTGAGAGTCTGAAGGACCCTCAGGAGATTATCAGGCTTCGCAAGGGGGATAAGTGATGGATTTATCTATACTCAAGCCTCCTCCTGGGGCTGTTCATAGAAAAAAAAGATTAGGAAGGGGTCGTAGTTCAGGGCATGGGAAAACCTGCGGTCGGGGGCAAAAAGGTCAAAAAGCTCGTTCCAAGGTTGCTCCATGGTTTGAAGGTGGGCAGATGCCTCTGGTAAGAAGAATTCCTAAGAGGGGGTTTAAGAGGATTTCTAAGGAAAAATACCTGATAGTCAATGTGGAACAATTGAACATATTTAAGGAAGGACAGGTAGTTACTCCTGAAGTTCTAAGGGAAAGGGGTCTGATAAAGGGAAGAGGAAAGGTTAAGGTTCTGGGTCAGGGAAAACTTCATCAACCGCTGGTGGTAAGAGCACACTCTTTCTCCAAGAAAGCCGAAAGCAAGATAAGGGAGGCAAAGGGAACAGCAGAGGTGATATGATGTGGGAAAATTTTCAAAATATCTTCAAAATTCCTGAGGTTCGCAGGAGAATTCTCTTTACCTTAGCTATGTTCCTGGTTTTCCGATTTGGCTGTTTTATTCCCGTTCCTGGAGTGAACATAAACGCACTTGCTCAAAGTACCATTTTTCAGACTGGAGCCTTTGGTCTGATGAATATCTTCGCCGGCGGAGCGCTAAGGCGCCTGTCCATCTTTGCTCTGGGAATAATGCCCTATATCAGTGCAAGTATCATCATGCAGCTTTTGACGGTAGCCATTCCTCGTCTTGAAGAGCTTGCCAGACAGGGAGAGGAGGGAAGACGAAAGATCACTCAATATGCCCGTTATGCTACCGTACCCATAGCGGTTATTCAAGGACTGGGACTGACGGCTTGGATTCAAAACGTGAATAACGGGGCCTTTGTGGTTACTCGAGGGATAGGATTTCTTCTCCCTGCTGTAATAACCTTAGTTACAGGAACTGTCTTTTTGATGTGGTTAGGAGAGAAGATCACCGAGAAAGGAATAGGCAATGGCATCTCTTTAATCATCTTCGCTGGAATTGTAGCGCAAATTCGTCCAGCCACAGGCAATATCTTGAAGATAATGCGGACAGGTCAGATTACTCCTTTCTCGCTATTCCTGTTTGTCATACTGGCCATATTGATAACTGCAGCAGTGGTGGTTATCTACCAGGGGGAAAGAAGGATTCCTATCCGTTATGCCAGAAGGGTAATGGGGAGAAGAGCTTATGGAGGACAAACCAGTTATCTTCCCATACGCATAGGAGGAGTTGGGGTTATCGCCATAATCTTCGCTGTGTCCTTACTGCTACTTCCCAGTACTGTGGCGAGATTCATTCCTCATCCCTTCGCTCAACAGGTTGCCGGATGGTTGAGCACTGATAACATGATTTATTATATTTTGTATGCTTTGGCTGTGATCTTCTTTACGTTCTTTTATACAGCTGTCGTCTTTAATCCCGTGGAAATAGCGGACAATATTCGTAAATATGGAGGATTTGTTCCTGGACTTCGTCCGGGAAGACCAACTGCTGAATATATTACCGCTGTGCTCACGCGAGTTACGTTTGTAGCAGCTCTGTTCTTTGCCTTCATCGCTATACTACCTCCTATCATCAACAGGAAGCTTTTGTTCAATAGTTTTCCCTTTGGCGGGACTTCTATCCTCATCGCCGTTGGGGTAGCCCTGGACACAGCTCAACAGCTGCAGTCACATCTTTTAATGCGTCATTATAAGGGATTTATGAAGTAGGCGAGGTTAAAAGATGTACATAGTTATGTTAGGTCCTCCTGGAGCGGGCAAGGGAACTCAGGCAAAAAAACTTGCGGAAAAGCTAAACATACCCCATATATCCTCGGGGGATATCTTAAGGGAGGCCGTCAAGAAGGGTACTCCCTTGGGAAGACAGGCAGAAAGCTATATGAAGGAGGGAAAGTTAGTTCCTGATTCCATTGTCTTAGAACTGTTAAAAAATAAGATAGAGGAAGAAAAAAGGGGATTTATCCTGGATGGTTTTCCCCGAAATCTCCAGCAGGCCGAAGAGCTGGACAGAACCTTGAGGGAAAAAGACAAAAAATTAGACCTGGTACTTAATCTACTGGTGAGTGAGAAAGCAGTAGTTGATCGTTTAAGTGCTCGGCTGACCTGTCCTAAGTGTGGCAGTGTTTATCGCAAGGGTGATGCGTCTTATGAACGTGGAGTTTGTGAAAGTTGTGGAGTAAGGTTATATCAGAGGGAAGATGATAAACCCTCGGTGATAAAGAAGAGGATAAAAACTTACCTGGAATCTACTCATCCTTTAGTTGACTACTATAAGAAGAGAGGGGTTTTGCGAGATATCCCAGGAGAAGGTTCTCCTGAGGAGGTCTTTGAGAAAATAGTAGACTCCCTTGGTTTATAGGAATAAGAATTTAGGGAGAGAGATAGGTGATTCGAATAAAATCGAGGAGTCAAATCAAGTTAATTGAGAAGAGCGGAAGAATTATTGCTGAGCTCTTCGAGGAAGTTCAGGGCCGGATAAAACCCGGAACTACCACCCTTCAGATAGATAGATGGATAGGTGAGTTTATAAAGAAAAGGGGGGCTATATCCGCTTTTAGAGGCTACAGGGGATACCCGGCGGACAGCTGTATATCTGTCAACGAGGAAGTAGTACATGGAATTCCTTCGAACCGTAAGCTAAAAGAGGGAGATATAGTAAGCATTGATGTAGGGGTAAAGTTAAATGGCTACTATGCCGATGCAGCGAGGACTTTCCCCGTGGGAAAGATATCCTTAGAGAAAGCTCGTCTAATTAGAGTGACCAGAGAAGCACTTTATGAAGGGATAAGACAGGCCAGGGCCGGAAATAGGATAGGAGATATTTCGTTTGCTATTCAAAGTTATGTAGAAAGACATAATTATTCGGTGGTAAAGGATTTGTTCGGACATGGAGTAGGAGAAGCTCTTCATGAGGATCCTGTTATTCCCAATTTTGGATGGCCAAAAACTGGAGAAAGATTGAGAGATGGAATGGTTCTGGCCATTGAGCCTATGGTCAATCAGGGAAGGGATAAGGTTAAGGTATTGCCTGATGGATGGACGGTGGTAACCGAGGATGGTAAGCCCTCTGCACATTTTGAGCATAGTATAGCTATCATAGATGGAGAACCTAAGATATTGACGGAGATCATAGATGGGGAATGAGGTAGTTGCTGGAGGAGAGTGGTGGCTAAGGAAAAATTAATCAGGACCTCAGGAATTGTGGTCGAGACTTTACCCAATGCCACCTTTAGAGTAGAGCTACCCAATGGGCATAAAGTCCTGGCTCACGTATGCGGTAAGATGCGGATGAAGTTCATAAGAATACTTCCTGGAGATAAGGTGATCCTGGAGATTTCACCTTATGACCCCTCGCGGGGCAGAATCATCTATAGAGGAGAAAGAAAAAATGAAGGTTAGATCTTCGGTGAGAAAAATTTGTAATAAGTGCAAGGTGATCAAGAGAAAAGGAATAATACGGATTATTTGTGAAAACCCGAAGCACAAACAACGCCAAGGATAAGGGAGGAAAGAATGGCAAGAATTGCAGGGGTAGAACTTCCGGCAAACAAAAGAGTGGAGATAGGATTGACGGCCATTTATGGAATTGGCCGTTCTCTTGCTAATAAGATAATCTCTGCCGCCGGGGTTAATCCGGATACTCGTGTAAAGGATCTTACCGAGGAAGAAATAAACAAGCTCCGCACGATTATAGAGGGTAACTATAAAATAGAGGGAGAACTCAGAAGGGAGATTAGCTCCAATATAGCCAGACTGATAAAGATAAACTGTTACCGAGGAATTCGTCATAAAAGAGGGCTTCCGGTAAGAGGACAGAGAACGCGATCTAATGCTCGAACACGCAAAGGACCCAGGAGAACTGTGGGAGCTGGGAAAAAAGGGAAAAAATAGGAGGAGATGATGAAGAAAAAGAAAAAAGGAATAAAGAGAAAAGGACGCGTAGATGAGGGGATAGCTTATATTCATTCTACCTTCAACAATACCATCATCACCATAACCAACCTTAAAGGAGAGGTGCTTTGCTGGTCCTCTGCAGGAGTGGTGGGTTTTAAAGGCACCAAGAAGGGAACTCCTTTTGCCGCTCAAAAAGCAGCAGAGGATGTATCAAGGAAAGCTAAGGAAGGGTTTCAGATGGAGAGGGTCAGAGTGGTGGTGAAGGGACCGGGGAGCGGAAGAGAGACAGCCATTAGAACATTGCAAGCATCAGGTTTGAGAGTCATCTCTATTAAGGAGGCGACTCCTATTCCTCATAATGGATGTCGTCCACCTAAGAAGAGAAAAGTATAAATCGTCTTAAAGGAGGAAATAGTTGGCTCGTGAGAGAGAAGATAAATGTAAGAAATGTCGCCGTCTAAATACTAAGCTTTTCTTGAAGGGGGAAAGGTGCTATTCGAATAAATGCAGCCTGGAAAAGAGAAAATCGGCAACTTCATTTGGAGAAAGGAGACTTTCTGAGTACGGTCAGCAGTTGAGGGAAAAACAAAAAGCTCGATGGATATATGGACTGTCAGAAACTCAGTTCAAGAGATATTTTCAGATGGCAGAGCGTTCAAAGAACATCACTGGAGAAGAGCTTCTGCGCCTGTTAGAACGAAGGCTCGATAATGTGGTATACAAATTAGGTATGAGTTCATCTCGAGATCAGGCTCGTCAGCTGATCGTCCATGGTCATCTTATGGTCAATGGACAAAAGGTTAACATTCCCTCTTATCTGCTCAAAGAAGGAGATGTAATTGAGGTAAAGAAGAAGAATAAAAAAGTTTTATCGATGATAAAGGAAAACCTTCAGGCTTCTGAAAAAAGGGTAATTCCAGAATGGCTTGAGATGGACAGAACTTCATTAAAGGGAAGGGTTAAGAGACTGCCCCGTCAAGAAGAGCTAAACCAGGAGCTCAACCTTCCGTTGATAGTGGAGTATTATTCACGTTGATGCAATCTTAGCTCATTTGTGTTCTCAGGAGGTGAGGATGAGAGAGTTAATAAGACCAAAGAGAATTAGCCTTGAAGAACAGACTTTCTCTGATACTTACGGAAAGTTTATCATCGAACCTCTGGAAAGTGGATATGGAATAACCTTGGGCAATGCTCTTCGTCGAGTTTTGCTTTCCTCTATTCCTGGAGTAGCAATTACTTCCGTTAAAATTGACGGAGTTATGCATGAGTTTTCCACAATTCCCGGAGTAAAGGAGGATGTACTGGAGATTATCCAAAACTTAAAGAAGCTTAGAGCAAAACTCTTTGTCGACGAGGAAAAAAAGATATCTCTTGAGGCAAGGGGTCCGTTGGAGGTAAAAGCCTCTCATTTTCAGACTGATGATGAGGTGGAGATTATTAATCCTGATCTTCACATCGCTACTCTGGACAACGAGAAGACACGTCTATTTATGGAGGTCACCTTAGCCAGGGGCAGGGGATACGTGGAAGCTGTTGAAAACAAGAAGGAGAAACAACCACTGGGGACTATTCCTATCGACTCCATATTTACTCCTGTCAGGAAGGTGAAGTATGAGGTAAGACCGGCGAGAATTGGAAGGAAAACCAGCTATGATTGTCTCATCCTGGAGATTTTTACCGACGGGACGATCAAGCCTGATGAAGCATTCAGAGAAGCGGCGAAGATTCTGTATGAGTATTTCGGATTTTTCCTTGAGGAGGAGAAGAGGCGGTCAAGAGAAGAATTCCTGGAACGGGAAATTGAGGAGATAGGTCTGAGCGGTCCTCCTCTTAAGGCTCTGAAGGATGCAGGGATAAACAGGGTAAAAGACTTACTGCAGAAGGAAGAAAAGGAACTTTTAAAGATAGAGAATTTTGGGGAAAAGTCCTTAGAAAAGGTGAAAAAGAAATTAGCAGAATATGACTTAAGCATGGGTGAGGAGAAATGAGGCACAGAAAAAAAGGAAAAAAATTAGAGCGGAATAAAGCTCAAAGAAAGGCGTTGCTCTCTAATCTGGTTGGCTCGTTGCTCTTTCATGAGGAAATCATCACCACCAAGGCTAAAGCTAAGGAAGCAGCCAGGTTTTGCGAGAAGATGATCACTTTGGCCAAGGATAATTCCCTTCATCACAGGCGCATCATCTTAAGATTTATCCGTGATAAGAAAGCGGTGGAAAAGCTCTTTACTGTGCTTGCTCCTCGATATCGCGAGCGCAAAGGAGGCTATACACAGGTGATAAGGTTGGGATATCGCCAGGGAGATGGCGCCCTGATGTGTAAGGTAAGATTGGTATAAGATAGAGAAGATCTTCCTTTCCGAGGAACTTAACAAATGTCCATACATATTTGGTGGAATTGCGGAACATAAAGCTAATTCTGGAGTATGATGGTACCTCTTATTATGGTTGGCAGAGACAGCCAAACCTTCCCACCGTTCAGGAAGCAGTTGAAGAAAGTCTTTCAAGGCTTTTTAAAGAGGAGATAAAGGTAATTGCTGCGGGAAGGACGGATGCCCATGTTCATGCGAAGGGACAGGTGATAAACTTCAAGACACGTGCTTCCCTACCCATTGAGGCAATCAAACCTGCCCTAAATAGCTATTTACCTGATGACATAAGGGTTAAGAAGGCAGAGTGCGTTCCGTTAAATTTTCATGCTCGACGCGATGCCCTGAAGAGAACCTACAGGTATATAATCTATAATCATCCCTTCTCATCCCCTTTTTACCGGAACTTCGCCTGGTATATCCCTGATAAGCTCTCCTTAGAGGAGATGAGGAAGGCCTCTCGACACTTGATAGGAAAACACGACTTTTCCTCTTTTCAGGCTCAGGGAAGCCCAGCTCCACCAGTACGTAGGCTGGAAAGAATTTCCATATTTAAGAGAGAAAAGTTCATCATAACGGAACTGACAGCTGATAGCTTCCTTTACAGAATGGTCAGGAACATAATGGGAACCTTAGTGGAGGTAGGTCGAGGCAGGTTATCTCCGGATGAGGTGAGGGACATACTGGAAGCTAAGGACAGGAAGTTCGCTGGTCCAACGGCACCACCTCAAGGACTGTACCTGATGCGGGTGGAGTACGGTTGATTGACAAAGTTCAACTTTATTATAGAATGGAAAAAATTACCTTATTTTAAGGAGAAAAAGGTGGTATGTGAAATTTGTGGACAAAGAGAAGCTACTTTTCACTTCAAAGAGGTGATAAATGGCCAGGTAAGAGAGCTTCATTTATGTGAGGTTTGTGCCAGGGAAAAAGGACTACTCGAGGAGTCCTTTTTCATGCCAGATTTTTCCTTATCTAATCTGATGACAGGCCTAAGTAGTCTTGAGGTGCCCTTCCTCAAGGAGAAGGTAGAAAGGTGCCCCAATTGTAGCTTAACCTATGAGGAGATAAGAAAAAAGGGGAAAATAGGCTGCAGTTCCTGTTATCATACCTTCAGAGAATACTTAATTCCCCTTCTGGAGAGAATTCATGGGAAAAGCTACCATTCCGGCAAGGTTCCCACGAGAAAGGAAATGGGCGATGAAAAAAGTAAACAGATCTACAGACTACGAAGGGAGTTGGACAAGGCGATAAAAGAGGAGAGGTACGAGGAGGCAGCTAAGATCAGAGATGAAATTCGCAAACTCGAAGGTTTCGAAAAAGGGGAAAGAAATGAGTCTTCGAGAAATAGCTGACTCGCAGAGTTTTTGGCTAAAAGGAGATGGTCCGGAGGCCGATATAATATTTAGTTCAAGGATAAGGTTAGCCCGAAATTTAAGGGGATTTATCTTTCCTCCCTGGGCAGATAGCCTCACATTGAAACGTGTCTCAGAGAAAGTCTTAGATGCTATAAAAAGGTGTAATTATTTAAAAAATGCCCGTTTAATTGATATGAATAAGTTATCCTCCATAGAGAGAGGATTTCTTCTGGAAAGACATCTCATTAGTGTGGAGTTCAGCAGGGGAGGAAGCCACCGATTTTTAGTGGTTCAGCAAGGGGAGATGCTTTCGGTGATGATAAATGAAGAAGATCACCTGCGTCTTCAGACCATCTTCTCAGGTCTGCAGTTGCGAGAGGCCTGGCGAGTGGCTAATAAACTGGATGACGAACTGAGCGAACACCTGGATTATGCATTTTCGCCTCAATTTGGTTATCTCACCTCTTGTCCTACTAATGTAGGGACGGGAATGCGGGCTTCCTGTATGGTACATTTACCTGCTCTGGTCATGGCCGGCAAAATAAATGAACTCCTGAAAGGAATATCTCAATTGGGGCTGGTGGCCAGGGGTTTATATGGAGAGGGGACAGCATCCCATGGAGATTTCTTTCAGATATCAAATCAGGTTACCTTAGGACTTAAGGAGGAGGAAGTCGTAGATAATGTCGAGAGGGTAACTCGACAGGTTGTCGGTCAGGAAAGAAAAGCGAGGGAGATCTTACTTAAGAGAAATGGAGCTCAGCTTAAAGATCAAATAGGCCGGGCTTATGGCATCCTGACCAACGCTCACCTGATTAGCTCCCAGGAGGCTATCAATTTGCTTTCAAAACTGAGAATGGGAGTGAGTTTACATCTGCTGCCCGAGTTCGACATGAAGGTATTAAATGAGCTCCTTTTTCTGATCGGTCCGGCACAACTGCAGATAAAGAGTGGAAAAAATCTTGATGCTTCCTCCCGTGACGAGTTAAGGGCAAAGATCATCAGGGAAAAGCTAACTGGATCCTACTAAGACTTTTTTAAAGAGAGAGTTTTTAAATAATGAAAGACAAATGTTCTTTACTGGAAAGGGTCCGGCAGACCATCAAGGAATATCGGATGTTTACCTCTAAGGAGCGAGTATTGGTGGGTATTTCAGGCGGTCCAGATTCCACCGCTCTACTTCACCTTCTTTCCAGACTTAAGGACGAATATGAGTTTCAGCTGTGGGCAGCTCACCTCAATCACAAGATAAGGGGAAGAGAGGCGGAAAAGGAAGCGAGATGGACTGAGCAATTCGCTCGAAAGCTAAAAATTCCCATCATAATGGACTCCTTCGATGTTCCTCTTTTAGCCGCCAGAAAAAAACTTTCTCTGGAAGAAGCTGCCCGGCAGGCGCGTTATGATTTCTTTGAACGTATAGCTGATCGCTTAAAGATAGATAAGATTGCCTTGGGTCATACAGCATCTGACCAGGTAGAGACTATTTTGATGAGGTTGATAAGGGGCTGCGGACTGGATGGACTTTCTGGCATACCACCGGTAAGGGGAAAATTTGTTCGTCCCTTAATCAGGACATTTCGTGGAGAAATTGAAGAATACTGTAGCGAAAATAGCCTTCATCCCTGTACTGACTCCTCTAATAAGGATGTCTTCTTGTTGAGAAATAGGATTCGTTTAAAGCTGATTCCCTACCTGCGTGAAAACTACAATCCCCAGATATGCAGAGTTCTCTTTCAGATAGGTGAGATCCTGAGAGAGGAAAATGACTTTTTCCGAAGAGAAACAGAAAAAGTTTTTAACTCTTTATGTGAGGAGAGGGAGAAAGATAGAATAGCTTTAGGAGTTCAAAAACTGAATGGTTTACATCTGGCCCTGAGACGAAGAGTTGTGCGTGAAGCTATCAGGCTGATAAGGGGTAGCACCAGAGGTGTTGAATTTGATCATATTAACTCTGCCTTAAAAATAAGTGAAGAAGGAAGAGGAAGACTGAGCCTTCCAGGGGGAATATCAGTGAGGATTGATTCCGGAAATCTCTTGTTTGAGAAGAAAAGAAGAGAAGAAGAGATAGCCTTCGAGCGTCTCCTTAACGTCCCCGGAAGAACAGATTTACCTGAGGTGGGTCTGGTGTTCGATACTGAGATTATCTACCAACGGCCGACCTCCTTTGCCAGTGGAGGATATGAAGCCTATCTTGATCTGGATAAACTCAAAAGGCCCTTATTTTTGAGGAAGAGGAAAGAAGGAGACAAATTTCAACCCTTAGGGATGAGAGGAAGAAAGAAGATTAAGGACTTTTTCATCGATCTCAAAATACCCAGGGAAGAAAGAGACAAAATTCCCCTCTTGATAAGCAAGGATAGGATAGCCTGGATAGTGGGGTATCGCCTTGATGAGAATTTTAAGGTAACCAGAAATACAAGAAGGGTTCTCAGGATAAAGGTGTCCAAAAGCTATGAATGAGCGAAAGGCAAAAATAGAAAGAAAGACGAACGAGACCGAGGTTAAGGTTTATCTGAACTTAGATGGAAAGGGAGAGACGAACATAAAGACGACTTATCCCTTTCTGGACCATATGCTTTCCTTATTTTCCTCGCACGGACTTTTTGACCTCGAGGTTTTAGCTAAGGGAGATACCGAGGTAGATTATCATCACTTAGTGGAGGATGTGGGTATCTGTCTGGGAAAAGCGGTAAAGAACGCTTTAAAAGCTAAAGAGGGAATAAGAAGATACGGAAGTTTTTTTGTTCCTATGGACGAGGTCCTGGTACAGGTGGTCTTGGACATCAGTGGACGTCCTCTTCTGGTGTTCAATCTTTCTTCAGACATGCATAGAGGAGAAGAATTTGAGCTAATCAGGGAGTTCTTTAGGGGTTTTGTCTCCCATTCAGCGGTCACACTCCACATAAACCTGTGCTACGGGACAGGTTTTCATCATATAGCGGAGGCTGTCTTTAAAGCTTTCGCATTAAGTTTAAGGGAGGCGGCGAGTCTGGACATAAGAAGGGAGGGAATCCCATCCACTAAAGGAACATTGGATTAAGGTATAAAGCTGTGCGAGCAGTAGTGCAGAGGGTAAGAAGGGCCTCATGTGAGGTGGAGGGTAAGGTAATCGGTTCCATTGATAAAGGAATAGTGGTATTTTTAGGCATTGGCAAGGAAGATGATCTAAAGGATGCAGAATATTTAGCTCATAAGATAGCTCACCTTCGTATCTTTGAAGATGATAAGGGTAAGATGAATCTTTCCCTTGTTCAGGTTAAAGGAGAGGCTCTTGTCGTCTCCCAGTTCACCGTCTACGGTAACTGCAGAAAGGGATTGCGTCCTAACTTTGTCAGGGCTGCTTCGCCGGATATCGCCGAAAACCTTTACTTGAAATTCGTAGAGCTGATGAAAAAGGAAAAAGTTGTGGTGAAAACGGGAAAATTTGGTGCTATGATGAGAGTGACGGTGGACAATGAAGGTCCCGTGACCTTAATCCTGGATAGTGATAGAGAGATTTGAAGATGGTCAAATAAATAACTGAGAGAGAAAAATGAGTCTGAGCGTAGGTCTGGAGATAGGTACATATTCGATAAAGATGGTAGAGCTCCTTCATAAGAGGAGGAGCTTTAGGCTAAGGAGGCTGGCGCAGCTGAGGATACCACCTGCAAAGGAAAAGAATGCTTCAGAGAATTCTATAGCAGAGGCTATCAGAAGTCTATTCAGCAGGTATAAGATTGATAAAAGATGTGTTATCTCCGGAATAGGGGGAGATTCGGCAATTGTACGAAGGATAAAAGTCCCCTTGATGAAAGTCAAGGAACTAAGAAGAGCTATTAGATGGGAGGCAGAACAGTACATTCCTTATCCCATTGATCAGGTGACATTAAGATTTCATATCCTCGAGGAAGAGCCATCCGAAAAAGAAGAAAGGAAAATGTCCGTAATCCTGGTGGGAGTGAGAAATGAGGTAATTGAGGCTCATCTTCAACTACTTCAAAAAGTGGGCATCCATCCTCATATCATCGATATAAATCCTATTGCTTTATTTAATATCTTTAATCTATCCAACTCGAAGGAGAAGGATAGAGTAGCGCTTGTAGATCTTGGACATAGTATGACCAATCTTATCCTCCTGGATAAAAGGGGACCTTTTCTCATAAGAACGATAAGTATCGGAGGACTTCAACTTACCCAGGCTATTGCTCAACAGCTCAACCTTGATTATATGGCTGCTGAGAAGATAAAGGAGGAGTATGGACTCTTGACCTTAGACGAATCTGAGAAAATGAAGGAAAAGAGCATCGCAGCTCAGGTAGATGAGATAATTAGAAAATCCATAGACGACCTGATAGAGGAAATCGTCCGTTCTTTTGAGTATTATGCCTCTCAGACTGGTGGAAGCACAATAAAAGAAATGGTATTGGTCGGTGGCACTTCCTATCTTAAAGGTATAGATAAATTCCTGTCCAAGGAGCTGGGCCTACCTGTAAAGCGCTTCAACCCCTTCGAGGGCATTGCATATAGCCCCAAGGAATTTAGCTCCGACTACCTAAACAAGGTGGGTTCGATATTTGCCGTCGGGTTAGGTTTAGCTCTTAGGAGAAGAGAGCTATGATAAAGATAAATCTACTGCCCGAGAAGATGCTAAGGCGAAGGAGGATTCTGCCTTTTATTACCTTTGTGGCGATGTTAGCTTCGCTTGGCGTCCTAATTTGCTTTTTCCTTTTTTATCCTGTCACCAAACAGGTTAAGTTGGTAAGGTCTCAGTTAGCCCTGCTGCAAAAACAGGTGCGAGAAAGTCAGCTTGCCCTAAATGAGTTAAGAAGATGGGAAAAGAAAAGGGATGCTCTTAAATTGCGTCTGAAAGCCCTTGAGAACTTGACCATTAATCAGTCTTTTTGGCCCGAGGTCTTATATACCATAAGCAGGTCTTTACCTCAAACCATATGGTTGACCGGGATAAAGAAAGCTCCGCAGGAAGAAGATTCCATCCTCATCGAGGGAAATAGCCTCAATCAAGCTGTAGATATAGCCATATTTATGAAGAGACTGTATAGTTCACCTATCTTTGAAGATGTGGAGTTTTCTGACATATCTCACAGAAAGATAAACGGAAAAGAAGTGGCGGGGTTTAAGATTAAATGTAAGTTAAGCAAGATGGGTAAAAATGAATGAGAGATCAACACTTTTTTCCTTAAAGGGTAGAGTAGGGATTGGATTGGGAGTGATTGGAGGAATAATAATCGCTTCCTACTTTGGGTTTTACATACCTCAGTTAAGGACGATTGAAAGAACAAAAAGGGAGATAATTCAGAGGAACCTAACTCTTAAACAACTCAAGAGGAAAATTGAGGAGTATGAAAAAGTAAGAGAAGAATGTGAGGAACTCGAAAGGAGGTTATCATATTATGAGAAAATTCATCTTTCTAACAGGGATCAGATTTATTCCCTGCTTCAGGAGTTGGGAATAAGAGGTCGAACTTATGGTATCAGCTATACGAAAATGGTCCCTGAAAAAACAATTAGAGGAGAATACTATGACTCTATCCCCATAAGAATTCACCTATATTCTACCTATCATGCTCTGGGTAGGCTTCTCTCTGAGATCGCTGGAAGACAGGAGATTACTTCTATCAACATAGAGAACATTCAGACAATAAGGAAAACTCAAGATAGGAGTAAGGAAAGTTATACCATAGAGGTGGACTTGATTCTGTTTGTATATACACCTAAGAGTGGAGAGCGGCTCGAAACTTCCTCTTTGCCGAGATCGGGTGAGAAGAAAATCGAGGTAAGGCAATCTACGATTAAAAGGAGAAGAAGATGAGGTGGACAACGCTCATCTTTTCTATATTTCTAATGGTTTTATTCTCGCCTATTTCTTTTTGCTCGACGAGGGTCTCCCTACAGGAAGAAATGGTAAGCTATCCCGACCTTTTCTCTTCTTCTGTCTTTAAATATAAAGATGAAGGACGGCGGGACCCTTTCGTTCCTCTATTAAAGAAAGAAATAGAGGAAGAAAAAAAAGCGGAACTAAAGACGGAAAAGCCTACGCTAAGGAAAGTAGTGATAGGTTCGTCGAAATATAGCCTGATTGGTTTGGTATGGGATAAGGAAGGAGCTCTTGCCATCATTCAAGCAGAGAATAGAAGCTGGATTGTAAGGGAAGGAGATATGATAGATAATTTTATGATATCCCGCATTGAGGGAGAAAGAGGACAGGTCATCTTGATAGGAGAGAAACAGGTGGTCAAGTTAAGGATAAGGGGGTGAGGGTTTGGATGATATTCAAAAGATTTCAAGAAGTTAGGGCAGGATATCCGGGATCGTCTCTTGCGCGAGCAAGGCGAGTGTCAATTGTTATTTTGATAACGTTGGGAATAATTCAGTATTTGACGGTGAAAAGCTCATTTTGTGCTAAGATCCCTTTCGAGAACTTAAAACCCATCTCAATAGAATTCAGAGAAGTTGATCTTCCCGACGTGTTGCGTATCCTTTCCGCCAAGGCAGGTGTGAACATAGTCGTCTCTCCGGATGTGAAGGGGAAAGTGACAGCCCGCTTTGAGAAGCCTACATCGCTGTCGGAAATTTTAAACTTCATCTTGGAGACCCACGGCTGCCGATATGAGGTGGTGGACAACGTCATCAAGGTGAGCAAGGTCAAGGTTCCCCTCCTGGTGAGGAGCTTCTCCTT